>CXWL01006182.1_pt1 | contig 95891 bp, 109 predicted proteins | sample 590931 | NCBI WGS metagenome assembly CXWL01 (sample SAMEA3498368, study PRJEB10139) | groundwater metagenome | biome: water well; material: biofilm material | place: Germany | collected 2015-04-27 | reverse complement strand
GTCTGGCAGCGCACTAAGTACGTCGCGCGCGCTATTTGTGCACTGTGTCATGCTTGTCCGGCACGGCGGAGTCCATTAGCATTGCCGTCCCGGCTTTCGCCGCGTATCGGAGGAATGAATGACCATCAAGAACTGGAAACCGGCGCGCGCGCTGGCCGCGCTTGCCCTCGCTGGCAGCTTTCTTTCGGCTGCCGCGATCGCGCAAACCGTGAAAATCGGCTTGGTCCTGCCTTATACCGGCGGCGGTGCCGAGCTTGGGCAGCAGGTGGACCGCGGCATGCAGGTGTTCACGAAGATGAACCCCAAGGCGTTCGAGCCCTACAAGATCCAGATCGTCAAGCGCGACTCGAAAAATCCCAGCGGCGCTGAAGCGAAGATCGCGGTGCAGGAACTGATAGCGCAGGAGAAGGTAGATCTGCTGACCGGCTTCATCTACTCTGGAGATGCGATTGCTTCCGCGACTCTGTTCACCGAAGCCAAGCGGCCGGCGGTGATCATGAACGCCGGCACCGCCTGGATCACCAACCTGTCGCCGATGATTTCGCGCGTGTCGTTCTCGATGTGGCACGCAGGCCACGCGATGGGCGAGGCCGCGGTGAAGATGGTCAAGGCGAAGACCGCGGTAGTCGGCTATTCGGATTTTCCCCCGGGCAAGGACAGCCTGGACGCGTTCAAGCGCGGCTTCGAGGGCGCGGGCGGCAAGGTGATCGACGAGATCCCGATGGGCGGCCCGGGCCAGGTGCCGGACTTCACGCCGTTCTTCCAGCGCGCCAAGGACAAGAAGCCCGACGTGTTCTTCGTCTTCGTGCCCGCCGGCGACCATGCGCTTGCCGTGATGAAGACCTACGGCGCGCTCGGCATGCGCGCCGCCGGCATCAAGCTGATCGGGCCGGGCGACATCACGCAGGACATCAAGCTGCAGGCGATGGGCGACAACGCGGTCGGGCTGATCACCATTCACCACTACAACGCCGACCTCGACAACCCGGCCAACAAGAAATTCGTCGAGGCGTGGAAGAAGGAATTCGGTCCCAACTCGACGCCGGATTTCATGGGTGTGCAGGGCTACGACGGCATGGCGGCAATTGCGCATGCGGTCACGACGCTCAAAGGCAAGATGGACCCCGACGCGGTCATCAATACGCTGCGTGGCTGGAAGTACGCCAACAGCCCGCGCGGGCCGATTTCGATCGACCCGAGGACGCGCGACATCGTCATGAACGAGTACTTGAGCGAGGTCGTGAAGAAGGACGGGCGCCTGTACCAGAAGAACATCGGCGTCATTACCGCGGTCAAGGACATGTGCAAGGAGCTGGCCGAGGGACGTTGCAAGCAATAGCCGCATACTTGACGTCGCATAGCACCGCCGCCCGGGGAAACAGCCGGGGCGGCGGTTTCTTTTTGTGGAGCTGAGCAGCCTCGCCGGGATCCTGCTGGGCGGCATGGCTGCCGGCATGGTGCTGTTCATCGTCTCGGTGGGCCTGTCGGTGACCATGGGGCTGATGGGCTTCGTCAACCTCGCGCACGGCGGCTTCGCCATGCTGGGCGGCTACGCGATCGTGCTGTCGATGAAGCACTGGGGGCTGCCGTTTCCGGCTGCGCTCGCCTTCGGCTTCTTCGCCATCGCCGGCATCTCGGTCGTGTTCGAGCGGCTGCTCTATGCGCCCTTGTACCGCGCTACCGAGCTCGACCAGGTGCTGCTCACCATCGGACTGGTATTCACGATGATCGCCACCGTGACGCTGAGCGTCGGTCCGGAGACGCAGGCTATTCAACTGCCCGCATGGCTGAGCGGCCAGACCGACCTTGGCCTGCTGCAGTACCGCACGTACAGCCTGGTCCTGATCCTGGCCGGCACGCTGCTGATGATCGCGCTCTGGTTCGGCTTCGAGAGAACCATGATCGGCGCGCGCATCCGCGCGGCGGTCGACAACCGGCGCATGGCGCAGTCGATGGGAGTGGACGTCGGGCGACTCTTCACGCTGACCTTCGCGTTCGGCAGCGGTCTGGCGGCAATCGGCGGCGGCCTGGGCGCCGAGATCCTCGGCCTGGATCCGCAATACCCGTTTCGCTACCTCGCGTACTTCCTCATCGTCGTTGCGGTGGGCGGGCTGGGACGCATCAGTGGCGTGTTTTTCGCGGCGATCCTGATCGGCGTGCTGGATTTCGTGTTGAAGATCTATTTTCCCAAGGGCGGCACGCTGTTCATCTACGCCTTGACGCTGATCCTGCTGCTTGCAAGGCCGCAGGGGTTGTTTGGGAAGCGCGGCGCATGACGCCGCTCGGCGGGAAGAAGGGCGCATAGTGAACGCCGCCACGGAACTCGCGCGCCGCCACCGCCTGCGCTGGTGGGAAGCGCTGCCGTGGATCGTGAGCCTCGCCTGCTTCTTCGCGTTTCCGAATTACCTCGCGTTCGGTACGCAGCTCCTGATCACGATCCTGTTCGCGCTGTCCCTGGATCTGGTGCTCGGCTACGCGGGCATCGTGACCCTCGGCCACGCGGCATTCTTCGGTGCCGGCGCCTACACGGTAGGGATGATGGCGGCGCACCTGGGTTGGAACGAGCCGATATCCGGCCTGCTCGCGGCGGCGCTGGTCGCGGGCGCGATCGGCCTCGCCAGCGGATTGGTTCTGCTGCGCACGCATGGGCTTGCCCTGCTGATGCTGACCCTTTGCACCATGGCGCTGCTCGAACAGGCGGCGAACATGGGCGCGGCCTGGACCGGAGGATTCGACGGCATGCCGGGGTTGTCGTTCAGCAAGATTCTCGGCCTGTTCAGCTTCGACGTGCTGTACTACAAGTCGCAATACCTGTACGTGCTCGCAGTGCTGTTTGCCTGCTTCGCAATCGTGCGGATGCTGGTGTATTCGTCGTTCGGGCAGAGCCTGACCGGTATTCGCGAGAACCTCCTGCGCATGCATGCGGTTGGCGCTCCGGTGCGTTCGCGCCAGGTGCTCGCTTATACGGTTTCGGCGATGCTCGCAGGCGTGGCGGGCGCGCTGTTCACGCAGGCCAACGGTTACGTGAACCTCGCGGTGCTGGGCCTGGAGCGCTCCGCCGGCGTGATGATCGTGCTGATCCTTGGCGGCTACGGCCGCCTGTACGGCGCGTTCGTGGGCGCCATCGTCTACATGCTGCTCGAGCACGTGCTCGCCAAGGCCTATCCAACGGCCTGGCAGCTCGGGCTTGGCATCACCCTGATCGCGGTGGCCCTGTTCGCGCGCAACGGGGTAATCGGAATCTTCGATTCACTGCGCCGGCGTGTGGCGGGATTGACCCGATGAGCGGCTCGCAAAATGCAGCCATGCTCGAGACCAAGGGGCTGTGCAGGAGCTTCGGCGCCCTTGAAGTGGCGCGCGACGTCAATTTCCGGCTGGAACGCGGCGCGCGCCATGCGCTGATCGGCCCCAATGGCGCGGGCAAGACCACGTTCATCAACCTGCTTACCGGGGTTCTGCCGCCATCGAGCGGCAGCGTGCTGCTCGATGGCGACGACGTCACATCGCTTCCCCAGGCGAAGCGCGTCAAGCGCGGCATCGCCCGCACTTTCCAGATCAACCAGCTGTTCCGCGGCCTCACTGTGCAGGAGAACGTCTGCATTGCAGTGTCGGAGCGCCTGGGCGTCGCCGGATCCATGCTGCGCGCCGCAGGCCGGCGCGCGGATGTGCTCGACGAAGCCGCGCGCCTGATCGACATGCTCAAGCTCGGAGAAGATGCCAGCCGCAGGATCGTGGAACTGCCTTATGGCAGGCAGCGGCTGGTCGAGATCGCGATTGCGCTCGGCCTGCAACCCCGCGTCCTGCTGCTGGACGAGCCGGCGGCGGGCATTCCCAGCGCCGAGAGCCACATCCTGCTGGACGCGATCGCCACCCTGCCCAAGGACATCGGGGTGCTGATCATAGAGCACGACATGGAGCTGGTGTTCCGCTTCGCCGAACGCATCACGGTGCTGGTGAGCGGCGCGGTCTTCGCCGAAGGCTCGCCCGCCGAGATTGCAGCCAACCGCGAAGTGAGGTCCGTCTACCTGGGGACCGCGCTGGATGGCTGAAGCGCTCGTCCTGAAGGGCGTCACCTCCGGCTACGGCGAGACGCACGTCCTCGAAGGGATCGATCTGTCGCTCGCCCAGGGCGAGAGCCTGTCCATCATCGGCCGCAATGGCGTCGGCAAGTCCACGCTGCTGGAGACCGTCATGGGCCACACCACGCTGCATGCAGGTGAGCTCAGTCTGGCTGGCCGGCGGATCGACCAGGCGCCGGCGCACGCGCGGGCACTCGCCGGGTTGGCCTACGTGCCGCAGGAGCGCGAGATCTTTCCTTCGTTGACGGTGCGCGAGAACCTCGAACTTTGCGCGCGGCCCGGCGCGTGGACTTCGGAGCGCATCTTTGAACTGTTTCCGAATCTCAAGTCGCGCCTTGGCAACGCCGGCACCCAGCTCTCGGGCGGCGAACAGCAGATGCTGGCGGTCGGCCGCGCGCTGATGACCAACCCGAGTGTCCTGCTGATGGATGAACCGACCGAAGGCCTCGCCCCAGTGATCGTGCAGGCGCTTGCGCAGGTGCTGCTGCGCCTGCGCGGCGAAGGCAACCTGTCGATCGTCCTGGTGGAGCAGAACAGCCGCGTCGCGCTGGAGTTCTCGGCGCGTACCGTGGTGATGGATCGGGGCCGGATCGTGTTCGACGGCGAATCCGAGCGCCTGCGCAAGGATCCGGAGTTCCTCGCCAGCCTGATCGCGGCGCAGTAGATGAAGCCTATCGGCTTGGCCTAGCGCTTCGTGCCGAGCTCGCGTTCGATGAGTTCGCGCAATTTGAAGCGCTGGATCTTGCCGGTCGCGGTGCGCGGCAGTTCCTCCACCGAGCGGATCCATTTCGGCCGCTTGTAGCGCGGCAGCTTCTCCTCGCATGCCCGGCCTGCCGCCGCGACTGCGACGGCAGCCTCCCCACGCGCTGCAACGAACATCGCCAGCCTTTCGAAGCCCTCGGCGTCGGTCACCTGTACGCAGGCAACCTCGCCGATCGCCGGATCGCCTGCGACCGCTTCCTCCAGGTCGCCCGGCTGCACCCACTGGCCGGCGATTTTCACGAGGTCATCCGAACGGCCCTGGTGCGAGAGGAATCCTTCCGCATCCCTGGTGAACAGGTCGCCCGTACTGAACCAGCCGTCGCGGAACTGCAACGCAGTCTGTTCCGGGCGGTTGGCGTAACCGAGCGCGAGCGCAGGATGGCGCACCCAGAGCTCCGCCGCTTCGCCTGGCGCGGCGTCTTCGCCGTTCGCTGTCACGAGCCGCGTATCGATGCCTGCCAGTGGTTTTCCTGTGCGCGCGCCGTTCGACGTGCCCGGCGGCGTAACGATGCAGGCGCAGAAGGTCTCGGACATTCCGTACAACGACAGGATTTGCCCGCCGGTCGCGGCGCGCCACTGCTCGATCAGCAGCGCCGGCAGCCTTTCCCCGGCCGCGACGAAGCGCCGCACGTCCCGGAACGGGGCGAGTCGCGCCGCGCCAAGCGTCAGAAGCCGGCGATAGAACGTCGGCACGCTGAAAAACGCCGCCGGCCGATGCCGTGTCACCTGCGCCAGCGCGATCTCCGCGTCGGGCCAGTCCGGCTCGAGGATCGCCGTCGCGCCGCTCGCCAGAGGGCCAAGAAAGCCGTGCTCCAGCGAGTAGGCGAAGAACAGCTTGGATGTGGCGAACGTCTTTTCGCCGGGGGCAAGGCCGATCACTTCGCGCTGCGCCTGTCCCGCCGGCAAGAGGCTGCGATGCGAATGGATGATGCCCTTGGGTTTTCCGGTGGTGCCGGAGGAATAGAGCCAGAAGGCGGGATCGTTCCCCTCCATCTCGCAAGGTCCGCCATGCTCCGCGGCGCGCCCCAGCGCCTCGCGCCACGAGATCGCAGGACCGGAATGCTCGCCGGCGATCGCCAGGCGGCATTCACCGCCGGCCGCGGCCGCGTGCTCGCCGGCAAGGTCCGGACGCGCCCGCGCGAACGCATCCTCCACGATCGCAAGCCGCGCATCGCTGTCGTCGCGGATGTGGCGGTACTCCACCTCGGAAAGTTTGGTGTTGAGGGCGATCGCCACCGCGCCCGCGTGCACGACGCCCAGCCATGCGGCGACGAATTCCGGGGTATCGCGCATCAGCAGCAATACGCGATCGCCGCGGGTTACGCCGAGCGCGCGCAACGCATTGGCGGCGCGCGCGACCCGGGTAGCGAGCTCGGCATAGCTGATCGATTCCGATCCGCAGATCAGCGCAGTACGCGTTGCGTGCCGCTCCAGGGCCGCGGTGCCGAGAAAATGATCTACAGCGTTCAGGCGGTTTCCTTGCCGGGGGTCGGGGATTCGCCTAGGATCGTAGCGTTGCCGCTGTTGCAAGGTCAAATTGTTTGGACCCCAAACAAAAGCTGAAACCAGGCGCGCTGCCGGATCTGCTGGGCTACCGCCTGCGGCTTGCCCAGCAGGCGGTATTCCGCGATTTCGCGGCCAGCGTGCAGGGCTTGTCCCCGGGCCGCGTCGGGCTGCTCATCTACATCGATGCCAATCCGGGCGTCACCCAGAGCCGCCTGGCCGAAGCGGCCGAACGCGACCGGTCCACTATGGTCGGCGTGCTCGACCAGCTGGAGGCGCGCAGCCTGATCGAGCGCCGCCGGGGCGCGGATCGCCGCACCAACGGCCTCTGGCTGACGCGCACGGGCCGCATGTTGCTCGCGCGCGCCCTGCGCGGCATCGCCAGGCACGAACAGCGAATCGCGGCGCGGCTTTCGGCGCGCGAGCGGCGCCAGCTGCTCGCCTTGCTGGGCAAGATCTCTGGGTAAAAAAATGGGGCGCCCTAAGGCGCCCCGGAATTACCAGGAGGAACTCTTCGCGAATTACATTCTGTAGGCGGCCTCGCCGTGCGAGGTGACATCCAGGCCTTCGCGCTCTTCTTCTTCCGGCACGCGCAGGCCGATCGTCAGGTCCACCAGTTTGAAGGAGATGAACGCCACCACGCCCGACCAGAGCACCGTCAGGCCGACCGCCTTGGCCTGGGTGATGACCTGGCCCATGATGTCGTAGTCCTTCGCCGCGACCGCGGCGACCGTGACCCAATCCGCCGGGAAGCTCGGTCCGCCGAGCGAGGGCGAGTTGAACACGCCGGTGAGCAGCGCGCCGATGATGCCGCCCAGCGCGTGCACGCCGAACACATCCAGCGAGTCGTCCGCGCCGAGCATCTTCTTCAGCCCGCTCACGCCCCACAGGCATACCAGGCCGGCGACCGTGCCGATCACGAATGCGCCCGCGATGCCGACGTTGCCGGCGGCAGGGGTGATGGCCACCAGCCCGGCAACCGCGCCCGAGGCCGCGCCCAGCATCGTCGGCTTGCCCTTGAAGATGGCTTCGCCGAGCGTCCAGGAGAGCACCGCGCAGGCAGTGGCGAGGAAGGTGTTGATGAAGGCGAGCGCGGCAATGCCGTTCGCCTCCAGCGCCGAGCCGGCGTTGAAGCCGAACCAGCCCACCCAGAGCAGCGCCGCGCCGACCATCGTCAGCGGCAGGTTGTGCGCCGGCATCGCTTCCTTGCCGTAGCCGATGCGCTTGCCGACGCAGTAGGCGCCCACCAGGCCGGCCACGCCGGCGTTGATGTGCACCACCGTGCCGCCCGCGAAGTCGAGCGCGCCCCACTGCCAGATCAGGCCGGCTTTCTTGGTGAGCTCATCGATCAGCTTCGGATCGGTGTAGGCATCCGGGCCCATCCAGTACCAGACCATGTGCGCGATCGGCGTGTAGCTGAAGGTGAACCAGAGCACGATGAACACCAGCACCGCCGAGAACTTGGCGCGCTCGGCGAAGGCGCCGAGGATCAGGCAGCAGGTGATCGCCGCAAAGGTTGCCTGGAAAGCCACGAACACGAGCTCGGGAAGCACCACGCCCTTGGAGAAGGTGGCCGCCATCGCGAACTCGCCCTTGGCGGCGTCGAAGGTGCCGTTCAGGAACAGGCGATCGAACCCGCCGAAGTAGGCGTTGCCCTCGGTGAAGGCGAGGCTGTAGCCGTAGATGCACCACAGCACCGTCACCATCGAGAACACTACGAACACCTGCATCAGCACCGAGAGCATGTTCTTGGCGCGGACCATGCCGCCGTAGAACAGCGCCAGGGCCGGCACGCTCATCATCAGCACGAGCGCGGTGCAGGTCAGCATCCACGCCACGTCGCCCTTGTTGGGCGCCGGGGCGGGCTTGGCTTCCTCTTTCTTCTCTTCGGCTTTTGCCTCGGCCTTGGCCGGTTCGGCTTTCGCCTCGGCAGCGGCTTTTTCGGGCGCCTTGTCCTTGTCCTGCGCGCCGGCGCCGCCCGCGACCGCGAGCAGCGCGAGCATGGAGAGGACTGCAATCAGCTTCTTCATCGTATTCTCCCTAGAGCGCAGCGGCGTCTGTTTCGCCGGTGCGGATGCGCACGACCTTTTCGAGGTCGAACACGAAAATCTTGCCATCGCCGATCTTGCCGGTGTTGGCGGCTTTCTCGATCGCTTCCAGCACGCGATCGAGCATGTCGGTCTTGATCGCCGCCTCGATCTTCACCTTCGGCAGGAAGTCGACGACGTACTCCGCGCCGCGGTAAAGCTCGGTGTGGCCTTTTTGCCGGCCGAAACCCTTCACTTCGGTCACGGTTATTCCCTGGACGCCGATGCCCGAGAGGGCTTCGCGCACCTCGTCCAGCTTGAACGGCTTGATGATTGCGGTTACCAGTTTCATGTTTTCCCCTTGGCGGCGGCTGGCCGGGCTTGCGTGCCCGAGCCGGCCGCCGTGAGCGAGATCAGAACGTCTTTTGGACGCCGATTGTGAAGGTGCCCTTGCCGATGTCCTTGCCGTACACGTTTTCCCATACGGCGCCGGCAGCTGCAGGGGTGCCGGCCGTCGTCCGGCCCTTGGTGTTGGTGCTGGTGTAGAAGGCCATCCAGTTCATGCCGACCCATTCCTTGGTCAGGCCGATCTTGTAGTCGGTATAGGACAGGACATTGTTGTTCGGCGCGCCTGCGCCAGGGAAGCCGAAGGCCCAGATCGGCGAAGTGCCGTCGAACTTCTGGTGACCGATGTGCAGGCCTAGCGTGAAGCCGCTGTCGGCGATTGGGATATTGGCCGAGAGGTCGACGTAGCTCGAGCCCTTGGAATTCCTCACGCCGAAGGCATCCGTCAGCGAGTGCGAGTACTTGAGCGAGAGCCACTTCCAGCTGCCGCCGACGTAGGCTTCCAGTGTATTCGGCTTCGAGACGAGGGCGCCCAGGTTGTCGTACGTGCCCGGGTACCAGTACTGCAACAGGCCCACGTCCAGGCCCCAATCGCCCCAGGTGTTCTTCCAACCGCCGTAGACGTCGATCTCCAGGCTGTTGCTGTTGAACTTGTTGGCGACGAACGGCGCGCCCGCACCGGCCGGTGCGCTTAGCTTGACGGGCGCAGCCAGCGAGCCGACGTTGGTGTCGTCGAACCAGGACACGTTCGAGGCCCAAGTGCCGATGTAGAAGCCGCTCGAGTGGCCGTAGTCGAAGCCGCCCTGCAGGGCCGGCTTGCCGTTGGTCTGGGTCAGGCCGCGGAAGATGTACTGGCTGAAGAGGCCGACATTGCCCGTAAAGGTATGGGGCGAAGCCGGCGCGGCCGCGGGGGCGGCAGCCTGCGCGGCCGCAAGGTTGGGGACCGCGAGGGCGGCGGTGGCGAGTGTTGCTGCAAGTAACGTCTTACGCATGGAAGGATCTCCCGAGTGAATGGTTTGCCTTATCCAGTTAGCACGACGTGTGCCAGACTATTTGATGCTGTGAATCAATGAGTTATGGTGGAGGAAGCTTTTCGGGAGTGATTAGGTGCACCATTGTGGGGCGGCCGCACTGCGTTACGCCCGGCGCAAGTGCGATACGCCGTCATGGATTTACGGTCGTGTACCCTGTGCCGGCCATGAATGAACGACACCCCCTCGAAGACCTGCGCGCGCGCCTCCGCGAGGCGTTGCGCGACTCGCCGGCGCAAGACCTGGAGAAGAACCTGCAGGCCCTGCTGTCCGCGTTCTTCGATCGCTTCGACCTTGCCGCGCGCGAAGACCTTGACGTGCAAAAGAAGCTCCTGGAGCGCGCGGCGGCCAAGCTCGCCACGCTGGAAGCGCGCGTCGCCGAACTCGAAGCGCGTAAACCTTAAGCACCCCCACTGCGTTCTTTGCGCAGAGGGGACCAATGTCGCTGGCAACAGTAGCGAGCCGTGCGCTCGCGGGAATCGATGCGCCTGAAGTGGCCGTGGAAGTCCATCTCGGTCCGGGGCTGCCGTCGTTCACCATCGTTGGCCTGCCCGACACCGAGGTGCGCGAAGCCAAGGACCGCGTGCGCGCCGCGCTGAACCACACCCAGTTCGAATTTCCCGCGCGCCGCATCACCGTGAATCTCGCGCCCGCGGACCTGCCCAAGGATTCGGGGCGCTTCGACCTGCCGATCGCCATCGGCATCCTAGCCGCCAGCGGGCAGATCGCGCCGGAAGCACTCGCGGCGCATGAATTCGCGGGAGAACTTTCGCTCACTGGCGACCTGCGCCCGGTGCGCGGCGCGCTGGCCATGGCGCTGCAGGCGCGCGCGTCCTCGCGTGCCTTCGTGCTGCCCGAAGCGAACGCGCCCCAGGCCGCTCTCGCGCAAGGCGCGCATGTGCTGCCCGCGCGCACGCTGCTCGAAGTCGTCGCGCACCTGTGCGGCGAAACGAAGCTGCCGCGTTTCGAGGCATCCGAACGCGCGCCCGCGCATCGCTATCCGGATTTTTCGGAAGTGAAAGGCCAGCCGCAGGCCAAGCGCGCGCTCGAAGTCGCCGCGGCAGGCGGGCACAGCCTGTTGATGATCGGGCCGCCCGGCACGGGAAAGTCCATGCTCGCGGCGCGCTTTCCCGGGATCCTGCCGCCGATGAGCGAAGCCGAGGCGCTCGAGGTGGCGGCGATCCACTCGGTATCCGCTGCGGGCTTCGAGGCCACGCGCTGGGGTGAACGGCCTTACCGTTCGCCGCACCACAGCGCTTCGGGCTCGGCGATGGTCGGCGGCGGCGCGCTTCCCCGCCCGGGCGAAATCTCGCTCGCGCATCGCGGCGTGCTGTTCCTCGATGAACTGCCGGAGTTCGATCGCGACGTGCTCGAGTCCTTGCGCGAGCCGCTCGAATCCGGAAAGGTTTCCATCTCCCGCGCCGCAAGGCAGTCGCAGTTCCCGGCGCGCTTCCAGCTCGTCGCCGCGATGAACCCCTGCCCCTGCGGCCACTGCGGCTCGCCCGCCGGGCGCTGCCGCTGCACGCCGGAGCGCATCGCGCGCTACCGCGGGCGCGTCTCCGGTCCGCTCGCCGACCGCGTCGACATCAAGCTCGAAGTTCCTGCGCCGCGCGATTCCGACCTGATGACGCCCGGCGCGACCGAATCCAGCGAAGCGATCCGGCAGCGGGTTCTCAGTGCACACCAGCGCCAGCTCGATCGCCAGGGCATGCCCAATGCGCTGCTCGGCACGCGCGAGATCGACCGGCTGTGCGCCACCGACAAGGAGGGCGATCAACTTCTGCGCCACGCCCTGGCGCGCCTGCTGCTTTCAGCGCGTGCCTATCACCGCGTGCTGCGCGTGGCTCGCACCATCGCCGACCTTGCCGGTGACGCCGCGATCCGCGCCACGCACATCGCCGAAGCCATCCAGTATCGACGGCTGGACGCTTCGTTCTAGGAACTGTATATTGTCAATACGATTGTATTGACATAAATTCCGGACTCATGCATGCTGCCGGCGTGAAGTCCGCTCAGCTGCAAATACGGGTGACGCCGGCAGAGAAAGCCGGGATCGAGCGCGCCGCGCGGCAAGCCGGCCTGGGAATGTCGGCCTACGTGCTGGGCAAGCTGCTGCCAGGCCAGGCCGCGCAGTGGCGTGCTCATATGCAGGAAATCCTGCGGGCGGAAGACAAGCGGATACCGCTCGCGGCGTTCAGCCATTGGCTCGCGAATCTCGCCTCCGGAGAGCTCGCGGGCGCGATCGCCATGCCCCCGCCGGCCGGCCTGCCGGAGCAGCTGGCCAATACCGTCGCCGCGATGGTCGAGCATGTTTGCGCGGCGGCGAACGAGTTTCCGCCTGCGTGGACGCGGGAGATTCTGCCCCTCGCTCAGCCGGTCTTCGGCAGCGCGCTGACGAGCCTGCGCCTGCATCTGCTGACGAACTCTCCGGCGGCCTTCCGGCGGCGCAATCTTTTCGTGGATACCGTGGTCGGCGGGCAGGTTTGAAGTGGCGGGGCTTTCGGCGAAGGAATTGCGCGGCCTGTTCGGCAGGTTGAATGACGAACTTGCCGACGGCGAAATCAAGGGCGAACTCTACCTCGTGGGCGGCGCGGTGATGTGCCTGGCACATGCCGCGCGGCAGTCCACCGAGGACGTGGATGGGCACTTTCGCCCGGCACGCGCGGTACGTGAGGCGGCGGCGCGCGTCGCGGCGCGCTCGGATGTTCCTGCCGATTGGCTGAACGACGCGGTGAAGGGCTATCTTAGCGAGCGCGGCGACTACCGGCCTTGGCTGGAATTGAGTCATCTGCGCGTCATGGTGGCGCAACCCGCTTACCTTCTGGCGATGAAATGCCTGGCGTTCAGGATCGGCGCCGAATTCCACGACGAGGACGACGTGCGCTTCCTGCTCCGTTTGCTCGACATCAGGAGCTACGCGAAGGCCATGGAAGCGATCACGCGCTATTACCCGCAGGAGCGCTTTCCCCAGAAGACGCTCTACGCGCTGGCCGAACTCCTGCCAGGCCCCTGACGATATGGCCACCTACGCGATCGGCGACGTCCAGGGCTGCTTCGACGAGCTGCAGGCGCTTCTTGGGCGTGCCGGCTTCAATCGCGACCACGACCGGCTCTGGTTCGTGGGCGACCTGGTCAATCGCGGCCCGAAGTCGCTGGATGTGCTGCGCTTCGTCAGGGACCTCGGCGAGCGGGCGGTCACGGTGCTTGGCAACCATGACCTGCACCTCGTCACGCAGCACGAAGGCTTCGAGCGAAAGCGAAAAGACGACACGTTTACCGACGTGCTGGGCGCGCCGGACGCGAAGGAGCTCGTCGATTGGCTGCGCTCGCGGCCGATGATGCATGTCGAGGGCGGATGGGCGATGGTGCATGCGGGGCTGTTGCCCCAGTGGAGCATCCAGCGATCCCTGGCGCTCGCGAAGGAAGTCGAAGCGGCGCTGTGCGCTCCGAACTACCGCGATTTCCTCGCCAACATGTACGGCAGCAAGCCCGAGCGCTGGGACGACGGGCTTGCGGGCTGGGACCGATTGCGGGTGATCGTGAACGCAATGACGCGCCTGCGCTTTTGCACACGCGAGGGCGAGATGGACTTCCAAATCAAGGACAACACCACGCCCGCGGGCTACCTGCCCTGGTACGAAACAAGAATGGCCGTGGAACCGGCGATCGCGTTCGGTCACTGGTCGGCGCAGGGCCTGAAAGTGAACGAGCGGATCGCGGCGCTCGACACCGGTTGCGTCTGGGGCGGCTCGCTTACCGCGCTGCGGCTTGAAGACCGGTGGCTGGTGCAGGTACCCTCGCCGGGCTATCAACGCCCGGGAGGCAAGGAATGAGCGATTGCGTGTTCTGCAAAATCGTCGCAGGCCAGATTCCGTCGACGCGCGTGCATGAAGACGAGCACACGCTGGCATTCATGGATCTGGGCCAGGTGAATCCGGGCCACGTGCTGGTGGCGGTGAGGAAGCACGCGGCGAATATTTTCGAACTTGACGACATTCAGGCCGCGGCGGTGGCGCGTGCCAGCACGCGTGTCGCGAAAGCGATCCGCGACGCCTTCGCGCCCGAAGGCTTGTCCGTCTACCAGGCGAACGGCAAGCCGGCGGGGCAGACGGTGTTTCACTACCACGTGCACCTGCTGCCGCGGCACGCCGGCGACGGCATGGAGCTCACCTGGCCGGTGAAGAATCCGCCGCGCGAGAAGCTCGAGGACTACGCGGGCAAGATCCGCGCGAAGCTTGGCTAGCTAGAGCGGCGAGGAGCCGAAGGCTTTCTTGTAACGCGCGGAGATTTCATCGCGCGTCGGCGTGTGGTTCTGCGCGCCGCGCTGCGCGATCTTGATCGAGCCCATGACGGAGGCGAGCCGCCCGGTGCTCGGCCAGTCCCAACCGTGCGAGATGCCGTAGAGCAGGCCTGCGCGGTAGGCATCGCCGCAGCCGGTGGGATCGAGCACCTTGTCTGCCGCGACGCAGGCGATCTCGTGGCACTCGCCGCCGGCGAATATCTGCGAGCCCTGCCCGCCTTTCGTCAATATCAGCGCCTTCATGCCGCGCGCGAGTTCATCGAGCTTCTTGCCGGTTTTCTCCTCCAGCATCTTGCCTTCGTAATCGTTGACCGCAAGGTAAGAGGAGAGCTTCACCATTTCCATCAACTCGTCGCCCGAGAACATCGGCATGCCCTGGCCCGGGTCGAACAGCAGCGGGATGCCGTGCTGCGCGCATTGGCGCGAATGCTGCTGCATGCCCTCCTTGCCGTCGGGACCTACGATCGCCAGCGTCGCGCCCAGTTCCGGGCCGACGCGGTTCTCGTGCGAGTGGTTCATGGCGCCCGGGTGAAAGGCGATGATCTGGTTGTTGTCCAGATCGGTGGTGATGAAGGCCTGCGCCGTGAACTGTCCCGAGATGTGCCTGAGCGAATTGGCGCCGATGCCCAGGCGCTTTAGCCGCTCCAGGTAGGGCGCGATGTCCTGGCCCACGGTGGCCATCAGGATCGGGTCGTCGCCCAGCAGCTTCAGGTTGTAGGCGATGTTGCCCGCGGTGCCGCCGTATTCGCGCCGCATCTCGGGCGTCAGGAAGCACACGTTCAGGATGTGCAGCTGATCGGCGAGCAGGTGGTTCCGGAAACGGTCCGGGAAAACCATGATCGTGTCGTAGGCCATCGAGCCGGTTACCAGCGTCCGCAATTTCAGCACTCCTTCGTCATGGAAAGTACAGGTACATGCGATAGCCGATGGCGCGCAGGCCGCCGGTGTCGAAATAGACGCGCAGCGGCGCGTCCGCGCCCGCGCCGATGCCGCGCGCGATCTGCTGGGCCGGAACGCCCGCGAAATAGTCCGCCGGCATGAGCACGCGCCGCGCCACCGCCTCGTCGCGCTCGTCCGTGAGCGTGAGTTCGAGCGCGGGAAACTCCTGGGCGAACTGCGCCTGGTTGCGCAGTACCGCGTTCAGCACGATCAGGTTGTCGCGCCTGCCGTCGGCCTGCAGGTCCGAGGACTCGATCGCCATGAGCTTGGGCCGGCGCGGCAGCTTGAGCTCGCACCTGAGGGTGACGCAGGCCGCAGCCAGGTAAGGGCGCGTTTCGGGAACCAGCGCGGCGATCTCGCTGCGAAAGTAATGCAAGGCCTGGGCCGCGAACCCCAGCAGCAACAGCACCACGCCGAATGCCAGCGACCAGGAGCGCCTGGGGGGCGGCGCTTCCTCGAGAAAATCCGCGACCGGCGCGTCCTCGTTCGCGGCCTCCGCTGCGCCTCCCATCGGGCTCTTGCGCGACGCGCCGAACAGGGCGAGCTGCGGCGAAGGCTCGCTTTCAGCCTGGAGCGGCGTCAGCTGGGTGTCCGCGACCAGGGCGGCCACGCCGTCAAACACGTGCGTGCACTTGCCGCAGCGCACCTTGCCGCCACGCGCCGACAGTTGCGCCGGCTGGACGCGGAATGCGGTGCCGCAGTTTGGACAACGCGTCGTGAGGTTCATCGACGCGTTCCTTGCCAGCGCGTCGTGAGATTCATCTGCGCGCGCCCCCCACCAGGGCCCAGCCGTCGTCGATGGCGAGTATGCCGGCATCGAAATCACGCCGGTATGTGGCGGCGACTTCCGCCGCCTGCGACTCGAGGATCCCGGAGAGCACGATGCATCCGCCCACGCGCGTCCGCGCGGCGAGCAGCGGTTCCAGTTCGATGAGCGGGCCGGCGAGGATGTTGGCGAGGACCAGGTCGAAAGTTCCGGGGGGAAGGGATTCAGGAGCCGCCACGTCCAGGGCGACGCCGTTGCCGGCGGCGTTCGCGACGGTGGTGAGCAGCGCCTGCGGGTCGATGTCGGTGGCGGTGATCTCGCCTGCGCCGAGCTTGCCGGCGACGATGGCCAATATACCGGAGCCGCACCCATAGTCCAGCACGCGCTCCCCGGGACGGAGCTTGCCCTCGAGGTACTCGAGGACCAGTCGCGTACTGACATGGCTGCCGGTGCCGAACGCGAGGCCCGGATCGAGGCGCACGACGACCGCGCCGGGGTCCGGCGGCTCGTGCCAGCTCGGCACGATCCACAGGCGCCCGGCGACGCGGATCGGGCCGAACTGGGACTGCGAGCGCCGTACCCAGTCCTCGTCCGCGACCCGGGTGACGGAATACTCCGGCGGCGCGATCGCGGCCGTCACGGCCGCCGCGGCGATCAACGCCGCGGGATCGGCGGCATCCATCGCGAGCGCGACGACGCGCATGCGCGCGCCGGGTTCCAGCGTCGCGGGATCGTTCGAAGTGGATTCGAGGGAAACGGATTCGGCGCCCGCCTCCAGCAATGCTTCCGAGAAGGTCTCCGCCAGCGCCGGATCGAATTCGAAGGTGATCGAGAGCCAGGCCACCGCGCTACTTCTTCTTCTTCGACTCCTCGGCGAGCTTCTGCTCGAGGTAATGGATGGAGGTGCCGCCGCGCATGAAGCGCAGGTCGTGCAGCAAGTCGAGGTGCAGCGGGATATTGGTCTGGATGCCCTCCACCGCCATCTCGGACAGCGCGATGCGCATGCGCCGGATCGCCTGCTCGCGCGTGGCGCCGTAGGCGATCACCTTGCCGATCATCGAATCGTAGTTCGGCGGCACCGTGTAGCCCGCGTAGACGTGCGTATCGACGCGGATGCCCGGGCCACCCGGCGGATGGTAGGAGGTGATCTTTCCCGGCGAGGGCGTGAAGCGGCGCGGATCCTCGGCATTGATGCGGCACTCGATCGCGTGGCCGCGCAGTTCGATGTCCTTCTGCCGGAACGGCAACTTCTCGCCATTCGCGATCCGGATCTGCAGCTGCACCAGGTCGAGGCCCGTGATCATCTCGGTCACCGGGTGCTCCACCTGCAGGCGCGTGTTCATCTCGATGAAATAGAACTCGCCGTTCTCGTACAGGAACTCGAAGGTGCCGGCGCCGCGGTAGCCGATCTTGCGGCAGGCCTCGGCGCAGCGCTCGCCGATGCGGTCGCGCTGCTTGGCGGTCAGCTCGGGCGCGGGCGCCTCCTCGATGATCTTCTGGTGGCGCCGCTGCATCGAGCAGTCGCGCTCGCCGAGGAACACCGCGTTCCTGTGCTCGTCCGCCAGCACCTGGATCTCGATGTGGCGCGGGTTCTCTAGGAATTTCTCCATGTAGACGGTGGCGTTGCCGAAGGCCGCCTGCGCCTCGGCGCGCGTCATGTTGACCGCGTTCAGGAGCGCCGCCTCGGTGTGCACCACGCGCATGCCGCGCCCGCCGCCGCCGCCCGAGGCCTTGATGATCACCGGGTAGCCGATCTTGCGCGCGATCTTGACGATCTCGGCGCCCTGTTCCGGCAGCGCGCCCTCGGACCCGGGCACCACCGGCACGCCGGCCTTGATCATCGCCTGCTTGGCGCTGACCTTGTCGCCCATCAGGCGGATGTTCTCCGGGCGCGGGCCGATGAAGACGAAACCGCTGCCCTCGACCTTTTCGGCGAAATCCGCGTTCTCCGAGAGGAAGCCGTAGCCCGGGTGGATCGCTTCCGCATCAGTGACTTCCGCCGCGCTGATGATCGCGGGAATGTTCAGGTAGCTCGCCGCCGCGGGCGCCGGCCCGATGCAGACCGACTCGTCGGCGAGCTTCACGTACTTTGCCTCGGTGTCGGCCTCGGAATGCACCACCACCGTGTGGATGCCCATCTCGCGGCAGGCGCGCTGGATGCGCAGCGCGATCTCGCCGCGGTTCGCGATGAGGATTTTCTCGAACATCTAGGCGATGATGAAGAGCGCCTGCCCGTATTCCACCGGTTGGCCGTTCTCCACCAGGATGGCCTTGATGGTGCCGGAGGCGTCGGCCTCGATCTCGTTCATCAGCTTCATGGCCTCGAGCACGCAGATGGTCTCGCCTGCCTTGACCGTGGCGCCGACGTCGACGAAAGGCTTCGCGTCCGGCGAGGGTGAGCGGTAGAAGGTACCCACCATCGGCGATTTGACGACATGGCCCTCCGGCGCCGCCTCGGCTACCGGCGCGGCGACAGGAGCAGCAGGCGCCGCTGCGGGGACGCCCACCGGAACGGCGACGACCGGCGGCGCGCCGGTTGCCAGGGGAGTAACGCTCACCGCCCCACCGCGCGCGATGCGCACTTTCTCCTCGCCCTCGGTGATCTCCAGCTCTGCAATGCCCGATTCCTGGACCAGGTCGATCAGTTTCTTCAGCTTGCGCAGATCCATGGTTTTCTCCTCCGGCGGGCTTTTCCCCGCCGTCCGGGCATACAGGTGACTAACTGCGGGACTTCAGCCGCGTGATGGCGTAGTCGAGCGCGAGGTCATAGCCGCGGCTGCCCAGGCCCAGCACGCTGCCGACGGCGACCGCGGTGAAATGGGAATGGGCCCGCCACGGCTCGCGCGCATGGATGTTGGACAGGTGGACTTCGACGAACGGGATCTGCACCGCCGTCAGGGCATCGCGCAGGGCGATGCTCGAGTAGGTGAAGGCGGCCGGGTTGAGGATGATGAAGCCCGTTCCGTCGAGTCTGGCCTGCTGCACCCGGTCCACGATCTCGCCCTCATGGTTGGTCTGGAAGCACTCGACCTTGAGCCCGGCCGCCTTTCCCGTCGCCACCAGGCGACGCTCGATCATCGGCAGGGTTTCCTTGCCGTAGAGGTGCGGCTCGCGGGTGCCGAGCAGGTTCAGGTTTGGCCCGTTCAGGACCAGCACTGTTTTAGATGATTTTGGTTTTTTCATCATGATCGCCGCAGAAGGCGGCATTTTAGCCGAAATTGGTCGCCCTTCCCTGCCCTGCCCGCCTCAGGTTTGGAGCAGAGGAGCGAGAATCGCGTCCAGATCGCCCAGGTGCAGGGCGCCCAACTTGCGGTGCAAGACGCTGCCTTGACGGTCAGCAACGACAGTATAGGGCAGGCCGCCAGCATTGTTTCCCAGCTTGCGGATCAGGTCCAGGCCATTGGCCTCGGCAATGAGTATGGGGTACGAGATCTTGAGAGATGCCGTAAATTCGCTGACTTTAGCCAGATTATCGATGGCGATCCCGACAATTTCGACGCCCTTGGGGGCAAATTTTGCGCGGACCGCCATCAGCAAGGGAATTTCTTCCCGGCAGGGTGCACACCAGGTCGCCCAGAAGTTGCACACCAGGATCCGGCCCTGCCACTCTTTCAGTCTGCGCTGCGTGCCGGCGAGATCGACGAAGGTCGCTGAATGAAGGTCGGCATTCACGCCTTCCACCTTTGTCGAGCGCAGCAGGAGCGGTCCGGCGAGGAATCCCGCCGCCGTCGCCACGATCCCGGCGGCGCCGAGGATCAGCGCCTCACGCCGGCCGCGCTGCATCCGCCGTTTCGCCCGGCCGGGCGCCAAGCATGGATCGCACTTCGGCGATGCCGGCCCGCACCGTGACCCGGCCGGACGGCGTGGTTTTCATGGCCGAACGCTCGTCGCGCGGGTCGAACACCGACAAGCGCAGCGGCACGCCCTGCCAGTCGAGAGAGATCACCGCCACCGCGCGCGCCCGGTCGCCGCTGTAGCGGCGCTCGTCGCTCGCTTCATAGCGCAGGTTGCGATCGATGAGGAAAAGCTCCACTTCCTTGGTGCTTTCCGGGAACAGCTGCAGCTCGATTTCCGCGTACGGCCCGGCGATTCCGGCGAGCACCGGTCCGGCCAGGTAGGGATTGAAGCGCTGGAGGGCGACCATCGCCTCGAGCGCCAGGGCGCGCAATTCCGCGATGCGCTCCGGATGCTCGTCCGCCTGGTACAACGCGAGGTAAGCGCGCAGTTCCGCCTCGATCTCGTCGTTGCCGGGCAGCGACTCGGTATTGGCGGCACCCAGGACGCGCGCGGCCTTCTTCTTGGCGAGGGCGAAATCATCGATGCCGTCTTCCGCCATGAGCCGGGCGGCGGTCGCCGCGATGCGCGCCCGCATGCCGTTTTGCCGTGCGCCGTTGCGGTTCATGCGGAAGCAACCATGAGAGAGAAAACCATGCGGACGATCATAGCGCAGCGCTCGCGTACAATCGCCGCCTCCCCCCGTCCGGCAGCACGCGCAGTGCATCTCCACATCCTCGGCGTTTGCGGCACTTTCATGGGCGGCATCGCGGCCATCGCGCAGCAGGCCGGATTCCGCGTCACCGGCTGCGACGCGAACGTCTATCCGCCGATGAGCGACCAGCTGAGCGCGCTGGGCATCGAACTGATCGAAGGCTACGGTGCGGACCAGCTGCGCCTGGCGCCGGATCTCTGGGTGGTTGGAAACGTGGTCACCCGGGGCAACCCGCTGATGGAGGCGATCTTGGATCGCGGCGACCGCTACGCCTCCGGCCCGCAATGGCTCGCGGAGCATGTATTGAATAGTAAGTGGGTACTGGCTGTTGCCGGAACCCACGGTAAAACAACCACTTCATCGATGTTGGCCTGGATCCTGATGTGTGCCGGCCGCAATCCGGGCTTCCTTATTGGCGGGGTGGCGCCCGACCTGAATGTGTCCGCGCGGTCCACCGACGCCGCGCACTTCGTGATCGAAGCGGACGAGTACGACACGGCCTTCTTCGACAAGCGCTCCAAATTCGTGCATTACCGGCCAAAGACCGCCATTCTGGGCAATCTGGAGTTCGATCATGCAGACATCTTCGACGATCTTGCAGCGATTGAGCGCCAATTCCATCATCTGGTGCGTACCGTTCCGAGCTCGGGCCGCCTGGTCGTCAACGGTCGGGACGGGGCCCTAAAGCGCGTTCTTGGCCAGGGTTGCTGGACGCCCGTGGAGGAGTTCGGCGTGGCGGGCGGCTGGGAATCCGGCGCGCCGGACCGCGACGGCGCGGTGGAGGTCGCATGGCGGGGTCGCGCGATTGGCCGCCTTAAGTGGGACCTGGCAGGGGATTTCAATCGCCTCAACGGCCTCGCGGCAATCGCGGCCGCGCGCCATGCCGGCGTGCCGCCGGAAGAATCCATCGCGGCGCTTTCCCGGTTTGGGGGCGTACGGCGGCGACTGGAGCTGAAAGGCAAGGTCCGGGGCGTGAGCGTCTACGACGACTTCGCGCACCACCCAACCGCCATCCGCGAAACCATCGCCGGGCTGCGCCAACGCATCGAAGGATCGCGCGCACGCGATGGTGGCCGCATCCTCGCCGTCTTTGAGCCGCGCTCGAACACGCTCAAGAATGGGGTGATGAAAGACGCGCTGCCAGGGAGCTTCGCGCTTGCCGACCGGATCTACATCTACAGCGCGGGCCTTTCCTGGGACGCCGCCGGCGTCTTCTCGCCGCTTGAAACGCGCGTCGCCTGCGAACCGGACATGGAGAAGCTGGTCGCCGCCATCGCCGCCGAAGCGAAAGAGGGCGACCAGATCCTCGTGATGTCCAATGGCGGCTTCGGCGGTATCCATCAGAAGTTGCTGGCGGCGCTCTGAGCGCGATGCTCGTTTACCTGCACGGCTTCAATAGTTCGCCCGCCTCCCACAAGGCGCAGGTGATGAAGGCGCACCTGGAGGGCGGGGGACAGGGCCATCTCTACGCCTGTCCCGAACTGCCGGACACGCCGCGCGAGGCGATCCACATGATCGAGAAGACGATCGAAGGCCGCGCGGCGGCGCAGATCACGCTCCTGGGCAGCTCGCTGGGCGGGTTTTATGCCACGTACCTCGCGGAGAAGCTGGGCTGCCGCGCCGTGCTCATCAACCCGGCAATCACGCCGCACGTCGGCCTCGAGGCCTACCTGGGAACGCAGAAGAACCTGCATACCGGCCAGCCCTACGAACTGACGCGCGCGCACCTGGAGGGCTGGCGCTCCCTGGTGGTGGAACGCATCGACCCGGAGAGATACCTCCTGCTGCTGGAAACCGGCGACGAAATCCTGGACTGGCGCGAGGCGGCGCGCAAATACGAAGGCGCCCGCGCGGTGATCCGCGCCGGAGGCGACCATTCGCTGCAGAGTTTTCCCGAGCACATCGATCGCATCCTGGCGTTTGCGGGGCTGGTCCAGTGAGCGTCAACGTCCTGTATGAAGAAGAGGGCGAGTACAAGGCGGGGACGGTGCTGTCGCAAAGCCCCGCCTCGTTCCAGGTCGAAAGCCCGCACGGGCGCCGATCGAAGATCAAGGCAGCCAACGTGATCATCACCTTCGAGCGGCCCTCGGCCGGCGAGCTGCTCGCGGAGGCGCGCAAGTACGCCGACGGACTGGATACGGACTTCCTCTGGCAATGCCGCAAGGGGGTCGAATTCGGCTTCCAGGAACTGGCGCGCGACTATGTCGGCCGCGATCCCGCGGTTGTCGAGAGCGCCGGCGTGCTGCTGAAGCTGCACTCCGCACCGATGTATTTCTATCGCCGCGGGCGGGGGCGTTTCCAGGCCGCGCCGGAGGACACGCTGAAGCTCGCGCTGGCCGGGGTGGAGAAGAAAAGGCTCCTGCAGGAGCGCATCGCGGGGTGGACGGCGCAGCTCGCGCGCTTTGAGTGTCCCGCCGAGATCGCGGCGCTGCGCGACGAGCTGCTCTATGCGCCGGACCGCGCCAAGGCCGAAACCAAGGCGCTGGAGCAGGCCTGTGCCCAGGCCGGACTGACGAGCGCGCAGCTGTTCGAGCGTTGCGGCCTGCTCGGCGACAGCCACGAGTTCCACCTCGGGCGCTTCGTGCACGAGTTCTACCCGAAAGGCACCGGCTTCCCGGCGCACGAGGTGCCCGGGCTGCCAGAGGACCTGCCGCTGGCTGAGGCGCCGGCATTCAGCCTGGACGACATCGGCACCACGGAGATCGACGACGCCTTCTCGGTCATGCGAGTGTCCGACGACGAACTGCGGATCGGCATCCATATCGCGGCGCCTGGCCTCGCGTTCGCGCCCGGCTCGTCGCTCGACGCCATTGCCCGCGAGCGGCTTTCCACTGCCTATACGCCGGGCCGCAAGTTCACCATGCTTCCCGACGATGCCGTGGAACGCCTGTCGCTCGACGAAGGTGAGGTGCGCCCGGCGGTGTCGCTCTACCTGAACGTCGGGGCGAAGGATTTCTCCCTGCGCGGCAGGCATACGAAGCTCGAACGCGTGAAGGTTGCCGCGAACCTGCGCCATGCCGGGCACGATGGGCTGAACGCCGCGTTTGAGACGAGCTGGGCAAGCGGGGCGGGCGGCGCGAACCCGGCCCGGCTCGGGCTCGCCTTCGAGGAGGAACTGCACACGCTATGGCGGCTGGCGCTTGCACTTGAAGCGCGCCGCGGCAAGCCAAGCGTGAATGCCGCGAACCTGGACTATGTTTTCCGTGTCGAAGACGGGCGCGTGGCGATCGAAGCTCGCAAGCGCGGCGCGCCGCTCGACAAGGTGGTATCGGAACTCATGATTCTGGCCAACACCAGTTGGGGCGAGCAGCTCGCCGAGAAGGACGTAGCAGGCATTTACCGCGTGCAGTCCTCGGGCAAGGTCAGGCTGAGCGTGCACGCCGAAATGCACGAGGGGCTGGGCGTGTCGTCCTATGCCTGGATGACCTCGCCGCTGCGCCGCTACGTGGACCTGGTCAACCAATGGCAGCTGGTGGCCGGATTGCGCGGGCAGCGCCCGGCCTTCGCCCGCAACAGCGAATCCCTGCTCGGGGCGCTGCGCGCCTTTGAGGTGACCACCGCCGGCTACGACGAACACCAGCGCGCCATGGAGCACTACTGGTGCCTGCGCTGGATCGCGCAGGAGCGGGTCGCGCAGATCGACGCCACGGTGCTTCGCGAAAACCTGGTCCGTTTCGACGGTCTGCCGCTGGTGCAGCGAGTGCCTTCGCTCCCGGCGCTGGACCCGGGCGCGCGCGTGCGCTTGGCGCTTGAACCGCCCGACCTGATCGGGCGCACTTTGGCCTGTGCTTGGCAGGAGACGCTAGGGCAGGTTTCTCCGTAAAAGCCTAAAATGGCAGAAGAACTTTGCCGTCCGAGGTGAATTTGCACGGCATCACCGCCAACATACTGCTGGACCCGCGCGAGTACTGGAGTGGCCTCGACCGCCAGTCCCGCGTGCTGACGATCTCGGTCGCGGTGTCCCTCTTCCTGCACGCGATCCTGCTGACGATCCACTTCCGCTTTCCCGAAACGCTGCGCTGGAAGGCGGAGAACCAGCCGCTTGAAGTGATCCTGGTGAATTCCAAGACGCGCGACAAGCCTTCGCGCGCCAAGGCGCTGGCGCAGGCCAACCTGGATGGCGGCGGCAATACCGACGAGAAGCGGCGCGCGACCAGCGCCGCGCCCGTGACCAACCCGCGCGATCCGGGCCGCGACCTGGCCGACACGCAGCGCCGCCAGCGGGAACTCGAGGCGCAGCAGCAGAAGCTGCTCGCGCTGAACCGGGAGCAGGGCACGAAAATCCCCAGCGAAGCGCAGCGCCAGGCCTCCGAGGAAGCGTCGCCGAATGTTTCGGGACGCGACATGGCGGATCGCTCCTTGGCGATGCTCAACCTGCAGGCGCAGATCGCGCGCCAGACGCAGGCCTACCAGGAGCGGCCGCGCAAGCGCTTCATCGGCGCCAACGCGCGCGAGTACCGCTTCGCGCAATATGAGGAAGACTGGCGCGCGAAGGTCGAGCGCGTCGGCACGATCAACTATCCGGCCGAAGCGCGCGGCAAGATCTACGGGGTGTTGCGCCTGACGGTGACGATCCGGCCCGATGGCAGCGTGGAGTCCATCGACCTGGACCGCTCCTCGGGACTGAGGGTGCTCGACCGGGCGGCGTTCCGCATCGTGCAGATGGCGGCGCCGTTTGCCACCTTCCCGGTCGACATCCGCAAGGACACGGACCTGCTGGTGATCACCCGCACCTGGTTCTTCGCGCAAGGCGACAAGGTCTGGACGGAGTAGGGCATGGCCGATCGCTATGCGGTGATAGGGAACCCTGTCACCCACTCGAAGTCGCCCTGGATCCACGCTGAGTTCGCCCGCGAGACGCGCCAGGACATGGCGTACGAACGGATCGAGGCGCCGCTGGACGGTTTTGCGGACGTGGTGGCCGCGTTCCGCGCCGCGGGCGGCCGCGGCGCCAATGTCACGGTGCCATTCAAGGAGCAGGCCTACAAGTACTGCGGCAATGCGGTAAGCGAAAGGGCCGGCGCGGCGGGGGTCGTGAATACCCTGCTCTTCGAAGAGGGCGCGGTGCGCGGCGACAACACGGATGGCGTCGGCCTGCTGCGCGACATCACCGTCAACCTCGGGCGCGCGATCGCCGGCCGGCGCGTGCTGCTGATGGGCGCGGGCGGCGCTGCCCAGGGCGTGGTCGGGCCGTTGCTAAGCGTCCGGCCGCAACTCCTGGTCGTGGCGAATCGCACCGCGGGCAAGGCGCGCGACCTGGCGCAGCGCTATGGCGCGACTTCCGGCGGGGGATACGAAGAGCTCGGCGGCGCGCAGTTCGATCTCCTGATCAACGCCACTTCGGCCGGCCTTGCCGACGAATCGGCGCAGCTGCCGCCCGGTGCGTTTGCGTCCGGCGCCCTTGGTTACGACCTGGTTTACGGCCGCGACACACCGTTCCTCGCCATGGCGCGCGCGGCCGGCGCCGAAGCGCGAGATGGCACCGGCATGCTTGTCGAGCAGGCGGCGGAGTCATTCCGGATCTGGCGCGGCGTTGCCCCCGACACGAGGGCGGTGCGTGCGGCGCTGCGTGCCGCCTAGGACAGGGCGCTGCGTGCCGCCTAAATCCAAAAGTACGCTGGGCTGGATGCTCCAGGCCTGGAGGGTCTTTTGCTACACCCTGGGCGCGCTGGTCCTGGTCGTCGCTGCCGTTCAATGCTGGTTCTTTGCCCACGTCCTATGGTGGCGCGTGTATGAACCTGCCAACACGGCGTTCATGGAAGCCCGCCTCGAGCGGCTGCGCGAGAAGGACCCCAGGGCGAAGCTCGCGCATGCCTGGGCGCCCTACGAACGCGTATCCACGCAGCTCAAGCGCGCGGTCGTCGCCGCGGAGGACGCGAAGTTCGTCGGGCACGAGGGATTCGACTGGGAGGCGATCTCCAAGGCGATGGAAAAGAACGAAAAGCGGGGCAAGGTGGTTTCCGGCGCCTCGACCATCAGCCAGCAGTTGGCGAAGAACCTGTTCCTTTCGGGCGAGCGGTCCTGGCTGCGCAAGGGCCAGGAGGCCGTGATCACCTGGATGCTGGAATCCACGCTGAGCAAGCGCCGCATCCTGGAGCTCTACCTGAATTTCGCTGAGTGGGGCGAAGGGGTCTTCGGCGCCGAAGCAGCGGCCCGGCATCACTTCGGCGTCAACGCGGCGGCGTTGAGCGCTTCACAGGCGGCGTTCCTCGCCGCGATCCTGCCCAGCCCGCGGCGCTACGGGCCGGGACGCGTCACGCCCTACATCGCCGGACGCATCGAGACGATACTCTCGCGCATGCCGGCGGCGCAGATTCCATGAGCGAACTTCCGAAACGCCTGGAAGTAGAAGACCTGCAGCGCAATCTGCAGGAGGTCCAGGACCTCCTGCGCCGCCACAAGCTGGTCGAGGACCTGGTCGGCCGGCAGGAGATGCCGCGGCACGACCTGGTGGAGAAGCTCGTCCACAAGCAGCACCTGGCGGAACTTCGGACCAGGCTGGAGAAGCTCCACTCCGCCGACGTTGCCAGCATCCTCGAGGGCCTGCCGACGGTCGAGCGCCTGGTGGTCTGGGACCTGGTGCGCGCCGAGCGCGAGGGCGAGATCCTGCTGGAAGTCTCGGACGCGGTGCGCGAATCGCTCATCGCGACGATGGACCGGAAAGAGCTGGTCGCTGCCGCCGAAACGCTTGAAGCCGACGAGATCGCCGACCTCGCGCCCGACCTGCCGCCGCAGGTGGTGGAGGACGTCATCCGCGCCTTGCCGCAGGAGGAACGCGAGCAGTTGCGCGCTGCCCTGTCCTACAAGGAAGGGACAGTCGGCGCGCTCATGGATTTCGAGCACGTCATCGTGCGAGAGGATGCGACGCTGGAAGCGGCGACCCGCACGCTAAGAGGACTCGACGAGCTGCCCGCGCACACCGACCAGCTTTTCGTCGTCGACCGGGACGGCCGATTGCGCGGCACGCTGCCGCTGGCGCGCCTGATCGTCACCGACCTGGAGCGCGCGGCAGGCGAGGTGATGGTGGCCGAAGGCATCAAGCTGCATCCCGAGGACCTCGCCGAGGATGCGGCGCAGACCTTCGAGCGCTACGAGCTCGTATCGGCGCCGGTTGCCGACCATTTCGGCCGCCTGATCGGCCGCGTCACGGTCAACACCGTGGTGGACTACATCCGGCAGCGCAGCACGGAAGCACAGCTTGCCGAATCCGGCCTGTCGAAAGAGGAGGACATCTTCGCGCCGGTGCTAAACAGCTTCAAGAACCGCTGGACATGGCTTGCGCTCAACCTGGTGACCGCGTTCATCGCCTCACGCGTCATCGGGGCGTTCGAGGGGTCGATCGAAAAACTCGTGGCGCTCGCCGCGCTGATGCCGATCGTCGCCGGCATCGGCGGCAACTCCGGCAATCAGACCATCACCATGATCGTGCGGGCGCTTGCGCTGGGGCAGATCCAGGCGAACTTCCTGCTCAAGCTGCTGGCCAAGGAGCTCGGGGTGGCGATGCTGAATGGCGTGGTCTGGGGAACCCTGCTCGGCGTCGCGGCCTATCTGCTGTACCGCAATGTCGCGCTTGGCGGCGTGCTGGCGCTGGCCATGTTGCTCACGCTGCTACTGGCGGCCGCGATGGGCGTCACGATTCCGCTGCTCCGCGCCAGGTTGGGCCGCGATCCCGCGGTCGGCTCGTCGGTGCTCATCACCGCCTGCACCGACTCGGGCGGATTCTTCATTTTCCTGGGACTGGCCACGCTCTTCCTGATCTGAGGAATTGCCGATTGGAATCGGTGCGTTTTCGAATGCTGGCTGGAGCGGGACTGGGCATCCTGATTTTCATGCTCGATGCCCTGTCCCTGCTGTTCGACTATGCGTTGCACGATTACGTGTCCGAGCGCGCTGGATCGAAAGACCTGCGGGCGATGCTGCTGTACTTGCTGCTGTTCATTGGCGCCGGCGCGCTTTGCGGCTGGCTGCAGGATCTCCGGGTGCGCATATTGCGCTACGTTCTGCCCGGGGCAATTGCCGGCGCACTGGTGTGGAGCTACTTCACCGCTACCTGGGCGCTGCGCGCGAGCGCTTTCACCATGGGCGGGCCCGCTAGCTCGGTGATGGACGCGGCCGCCACCGGGGCGGCGCTGGGAGCGCTGGGTGGGCTGCTGCTGTTCGCGATCGGCTGGTTGCGGCGGAAGTGACGGCGCGCGTCCGGTCGCGGCTCAGGCCTTGAACGCCTCGCGCGCGGCGGCAAGCGTGGCGTCGATTTCGGTTGCAGTGTGGGCCGCCGAAACGAACCCCGCTTCGTAAGCGGAAGGCGCGAGGTAAACGCCGGACTCGAGCATCAGGTGGAAAAACTTGTTGAAGCGATCCTTGTCGCACTGCATCACTTCGGCGAAGCTGGTCGGCACCAATGCGCGAAAGTACAGCCCGAACATGCTGCCCACCGATTGCGCCGAGATAACGACTTTGGCTTTCTTTGCTTCAGCGATGAGGCCGTCCACGAGCGCTTGCGTGGTCTTTTCGATCTTCGCCTGAAAGCCCTTCTCTTCCACAAGCTTCAAAGTAGCAAGACCCGCAGCGACGGCGACCGGGTTGCCGGAAAGCGTGCCAGCCTGGTACACCGGCCCGAGCGGCGCGATCTTCTCCATGATGTCCCGCCTGCCGCCGAAGGCACCCACCGGCAGGCCGCCACCGATCACTTTTCCCAGCGTCGTGAGGTCGGGCTTGATGCCGTAGCGCGCCTGCGCGCCGCCAAGTGCGACGCGGAAGCCCGTCATCACCTCATCGAAGAGGAGGACCGCACCGTGACGGGTGCAGTTCTCGCGCAGCGCTTCGAGGAAGCCGGGCCTGGGCAGCACGAGATTCATGTTGCCGGCGACCGGCTCGACGATCACGCAGGCGATCTGGCTTCCGCGTTCCTTGAAGAGGGCGTTCACCTGATCCGTATCGTTGAAATCAAGCACCAGCGTATGCGCAGCGGTCTCCGGCGGCACGCCGGCGGAGCTGGGGTTGCCGAAGGTAAGCGCGCCGGAGCCGGCCTTTACCAGCAGGCTGTCCGCGTGGCCGTGGTAGCAGCCTTCGAATTTAACGATCAGGCTGCGCCCGGTGTACCCGCGCGCGAGGCGGATCGCGGACATGGTCGCCTCGGTTCCCGAGGAGACGAGGCGCACCATCTCGACCGAGGGCACGAGGCGGCAAATCACCTCGGCCAGTTCGATCTCGCTTTCGGTGGGCGCGCCGAAGGAGAGCGCCCGGGATGCCGCGGCCTGTACCGCCTCGACCACCTGCGGATGGGTGTGGCCCAGCACCATCGGGCCCCAGGAACCGACGTAGTCGATGTAGCGCTTGCCGTCCGCGTCCCAGAGGTGCGGCCCGGAGGCGCGCTCGAAGAACGGCGGCGTGCCGCCGACGGCACGGAAGGCGCGCACCGGCGAGTTCACGCCCGCGGGGATGCGCCGCCGCGCTCGCTCGAACAGGGATTCATTGCGGGTGGTCATGGTTGGAAGAGCTTACCGTAGGCGCGCGCGCGCTCGGCGATGTCCGGCGCGTCGAACAGGTCGGAAATCACCGCCACGCAATCGGCTCCGGCCGAGATCAGCTGCGGCGNNCCCGCCGATCGCGACCAGCGGCACGCCGAGCGCTCGCGCCTCCCTGAAAAGCGAGAGAGGCGCGCGCACGGCCGCGGGCTTGGTCGGCGAGGAGAACACGCTTCCGAACGCGATGTAGTCGGCGCCTGCCGCGACCGTGGCGCGGGCGGCGGCCAGGGAGTCGTAACAGGAGGCGCCGAGCAGCCGGCCGCCCAGCGCGCTGTCCAACTTCACGCGGGCGGCGGCAAGTTCGCCATCGTCGCGCCCGAGGTGCGCGCCGTCGGCGCCGCAAGCCATCGCGAGGGCGACATCGTCGTTGACGACAAACGGCACGGCGCGTTCCCGGCACATGCGCGCCAGGGTTTTCGCTTCGTCGATGTGCTGACCGCCCTTGCGCCGGTATTGCAGCATCGCAATTCCGCCCTCGAGCGCTTGCGCCACGCCGCGTAACAGCGTCGCGGAGTCCGCGAGCTCCGGCGTGATGGCGTACAGGCCGCGCAGTTTCATCGGGATGCGAAAAACCGGTCTGGAATCGACTGGCCGTGGCCAGGAGAGAATCCCGCGGCCAACGATTTCCAGGTGTATTCCTGCGCCTGCCGGACTGCCTGTTCCACCGCCATTCCGCGGGCGAGGAGGGCGGCGATCGCGGAGGCCAGCGTGCAGCCGGAGCCGTGATAGTTCCCAGGCAAGCGCTGCCAGCGATCCTCGCGCACGACGCCGCGAGCGTCGTAGAGCGTGTTGACCACCTCGACGCCCTTTTCGTGCGTCCCGGTCACCAGCACATATCGACAGCCCAAAGCCGTTAGTTGCCGCGCGCAACCGGCGAGCTCCCCGCCCGGCGCCGCGCCGGCAAGACGGCGCGCCTCCAGGCTGTTGGGCGTCAGCACGCTGGTGAGCGGCAGGAGCGCGCTGCGCAGTATCTCCAGGGTTCCGTCATCCGCGAGAGCGTCCCCGCGGCCGGAGGCGAGCACCGGATCCAGCACGACGGGTATGCCTGGATGTTCCGCGAGGATCGCCGCGATGGTTCGAGCGTTGCCGGCTGATCCGAGCACGCCGAGCTTGAATGCCGCCACCGGGACGTCCTGCAGGACCTGGCGCGCCTGGCGCTCGACCAGCGCGGCTTCGACGTCCCGCATGCTCTCGACGCCGCGCGTGTCCTGCACCGTGAGACCCGTGACCACGGAGAGCGGATGGCAGCCGAGGCTCGCGAGCGTGAGCAGATCCGCTTGCAGTCCCGCGCCGCCAGTCGGGTCGGAAGCGGCGAAGGCAAGTACGGCCGGAAGTGACGGCGACATGAGTTATTATCCGGGGCAATTTTACTGTCCAGCGAACAATGGCCGAGCAGCAGGTTCAATACAAGACTTGGATGTGCCTCATCTGCGGATGGGTCTACGACGAAGCCGCAGGAATCCCCGGTGAAGGCATCGCGCCGGGCACGCGCTGGGAGGACGTGCCGATGAACTGGACCTGTCCCGAGTGCGGCGCGCGCAAGGACGACTTCGAGATGACGGAGATCTGAGCGCTCAGCTCCTGAATGCCGCGGCGAAACGCCCGCCGAGCGACTTCAGGCGGCCGAGGATGAAATTCTCCGCCGCGCCGCGCTTGCCCTTCTTGGCCGATTCCGAACGCAGCAGGCCCGGGGATTTCGCCAGCCGCGCGTAGCGTTGCAGCGCCGTCGCGAGCGCGCCCTGCAGCAGCGAAAAGTTCACCGGCCGCTTCAGGAAGCGGCAGATGCGCGCCTCGTTGATCAGGCCGATGATCAGTTCGGAATCCGCGGCCGCGGAAGTGGCGATGAGTTGCGTCTGCGGCGATTGGTCCTTGAGGATGCGCAGCAGCGCGGCGGGATCGCCCGCCCCGTCCAGGTCGCAAACTAGCGCCGCGATTTCCTCGGCGGCCAGCACTTCCAGCGCGGATTCGGTATCGACGGCGTCATGGACCTTGTACGCGTTCTTCGCCAGCTCGCGCACCGCGCGCCCGAGCGCCGCGTCGCCCAGCACCAGCACCGAGTGCCCCGGCGGCAGCGCCGGTGCGGGACCGGCAGCCGCGGCCTCGAGCGCGATCGCCACATCCACCGCCTCGGCGATCGTGGCGCACAGGTCTTCCTCCTGCCAGGGCTTGGAGACGAAGCGGAATACCTCGCCATCGTTCACCGAGCCGACGATGGCGGCGAGGTCCGAATAGCCGGTGAGCAGCAGCCGCACCGTTCCTGGCGCGACGTCTTTTGCCTGGCGCAGCAATTCCACGCCCGGCATCTCGGGCATGCGCTGGTCGCTCACCAGCACGTGGAAACGCCGCTCCCGAAGGCGCGCGAGCGCCGCCGCGCCGCTGGTCGCCGTTTCGATCTCATAGAGGTCGCGGAACAGGTAGCTGAGCGCATTCAGCACGCGTTCCTCGTCATCGACGAAAAGCGCGGCGGGCCGGCGGACGGCGGGCCGCGCAGGCGCCGGCGTGGCGAGCGCGCGGCGCAGCGCACCTACATTGCCGGCGATCCGCGTGCCGGTGTTCTTCGCGCTGTTTTTCGGCACGGGCGGCAGCGAGGTGGTGTTCGACAACGTCGGCGCGCTACCGGGAAAGGCATCGCGCAGCGCATTCAGGAATTCGCGCGCGCCGCGAAAGCGGTTCTGCGGCTTCTTGGCCAAGGCGCGCGCGAGCACCATGTCGATCGTGACCGGCAGGCGCGGTTCGTGGGTGGAGGCGGGCGGCGGCGAGTCCTGCAGGATCTGCCGCATAAGGTTGCCGCCCAGGCCCTCGAACGGCCGCCGGCCGCACAGCACCTCGTAGGCGATCACGCCGGCGGAGTAGATGTCAGTGCGTTCGTCGATCGCCTGCCCTTCGTACTGTTCTGGGGCCATGTAGAAGGGCGTGCCGAGCATCTCGCCCTGCTGCGTGAGGTGCGAGCTCTCGATGCGCGCGATGCCGAAGTCGCTCATCTTCGCCACGCCCATGTCGCTCACCAGGACATTGCCCGGCTTGACGTCGCGGTGCACGACGCCGCGCCCGTGCGAATAGTCGAGCGCCTCGAGCAGTTGTTCCAGCAGCACGGGCAGCCGGGCGAGGTCGGGGCGCCAGCCCGCCTGCAGGTGATCGCGCAACGAGCGGCCATCGACCAGCTCCATGGCGATCCAGGCGCAGGCTTCGTCCTCGCCGTACTCGTAGATCGAGACGATGTTGGGATGGTGCAGGCTGCCGGCGGCCTGGGCCTCGCGCTTGAAGCGATCCAGGATGGCCTGCGCCTGGGCCGGGTCAAGATCGGCCTTGCGCAGGACCTTGAGCGCGGTGGCGCGCTTGATCACCGGATCGACGCCGCGGTAAACGGTGGCCATCCCGCCGCGGCCGAGTTCTCCCGAAATCTCGTACCTGCCGACCCGTTCCATCGTCATGAGGTCCTAGGCGGCCAGCTTGACCGGCAACACCAGCGTGAATCGCGTTCCCAGGCCGGGCTTGGATTCCACTTCGAGCTTGCCGCCGTGATTCTCGACGATCTTGTAGCAGATCGACAGGCCCAGGCCGGTGCCCTTGCCGGCCGCCTTCGTGGTGAAGAAAGGATCGAAGATCTTCGGCAGCACATCGGCCGGTATGCCCGAGCCGTTATCGGCGACTTCCACCGTGACGTGGCCCGCGCCGCGCATGCCGGTGCGCACCGTGATGGTGCCCGTGCCGTCGCTGGTCGCCTGCGCGGCGTTGCTAAGCAGGTTCAGGACAACCTGGTTGATCTGCGACGGCGAGCAGGAGACGTGCGGAATGCTGCCGAACTCCTTGCGCACGACGCGGTTCTGCAGCTGGGCGTAGCCGATCCGGATCGCGCTTTCGATGCCCTCGTGCAGGTCGTAGTCGGCGACCGTGCTGCGATCCAGCCGGCTGAAGTTCTTCAGGTTGGAGACGACTTCGGAGATCTGGCCGATGCCGAAGAGGCCGTCCTTGACCAGGCGCTCGAGTTCCTCGAACACCGTGCGCCCGGCGGTCTTCGCCTCTAGCTCCTGCACCAATCCGCGCACCAGCGCGAACTGGGCGGCGAGCGCGGCCTCGTCGACCTGCTCGGTCGAGAGCAGCGCGAGCAGGTTTTCCGTCTGCGCGGCGAGCTTGCCGACCCGGGGCACGCCCTTGCCGACTGCGTCCAGGCTCGATTTCACGTACGCGAGCGGCGTGTTCACTTCGTGCGCGATGCCCGCCACCATCTGGCCGAGCGAGGACATCTTCTCGCTCTGGATCAGCATCGCCTCCGACTCCTTGAGCCGGGCGAGCGCGCCGGTCAGGTCCCGTGTGCGGTCCTTCACGCGCGCCTCCAGCGTTTCGTTGGCTTCGCGCAGCTTGCGGTTGATGGCGTCGATCTCGCGGCGGCGCTGGTCCAGGCTCAGCACCAGGAATACGAGCACCGCCAGCAGGAAGCCCGAGTAGTACAGCAGGCCGACGCGGTACAGCTCCGCCTGCGTGAGGAGCTCATCGGAGGCCCGGTCGAGGGCTCGGCCCAGCGTATCGAGCCGCGGACCGGTAGAGGCGAGCCAGGCCTGGTCGAAGACCACGTCGGCGATCGCCCGGAGCTCCGCCACCCTGGCTTCATCGGCGGGCTCGGCGGCGGCGAGCGCGGCCTGCGCCTCCGAGAATCGCGCGACCAGGGCCGCCTTGTCCTCGAACGCGCGCTTGAGTTGCGCCAGTTCGCTGCCGACGACGGAGTTGCCGAGGCGTAGTGCCCGCACTTCGAGCGACGCGTAGAGTGGCCGGTGACGGGGCGGCGGAGCCGCCGCGGCTTGAGCGGAAGCCGGCGTGTCGCGGGCATACAGCCGCGCGCGCACCAGCTGCTGGTTCCAGCCCGCGTCGACCGCGCGCAGATCCGCAAGCGACGCGCGCGCGCCTTCCACGGCGGCCAGGTCCACCGAGCCCGACTGCCAGTAGATGAACGCCCAGCCGCCGGCCAGAACGAGCACCATGAAACCGTAGCCGATAATGCGGAGAATGCGCATGGAAGAAGGTGGAAGAAAGGCGCCCGAGTATACCGGCGGGGCGCGGGTCACGGACCCCGCGATGCGGTAAAATAAGGTCAAGCGTGTCCTCGATCAATCTGACGAATCATTTCCTGATCGCCATGCCCAACATGGCAGATCCGTACTTTTCCAGGACACTGACCTACGTTTGCGAGCACAACGACCAGGGCGCCCTGGGGATCGTCGTCAACCGCCCCATCGACATGACCCTGCAGGCGCTGTTCGAGCGCCTCTCGCTGAACCTGAAGAGCACCACCCTCGCCGACGCGCCGGTCTATTTCGGCGGACCGGTGCAGACCGATCGCGGGTTCGTGCTGCACTTGCCGGCGGGCGAGTGGCAGGCGACGATCAAGGTGACCGCAGGAGAAAGCGGCGCGATCGGCCTGACGACATCCAAGGACATCCTCGAAGCGGTCGGCCGCGGCGAGGGTCCGTCCAAGATGCTCGTTTCGCTCGGCTACGCCGGATGGTCGGCCGGCCAGATCGAGCACGAGCTCAAGCAGAACGCCTGGCTCACCGTCGAGGCGAAGGACGCGATCCTGTTCGACCTTCCCGCCGACGAGCGCCTGCCCGCGGCGATGCACCTGCTCGGGATCGATTACGCGCAACTCGCCGACCAGGCGGGACATGCCTGACCAGGCCCGCAGTTCGACTCCGAGCACGGTCCTCGCCTTCGATTTTGGTTTACAGCGCATTGGCGTCGCCGTCGGGGAGGCGGAACTGGGCACCGCGCACCCGCTCCAGGGNNCCCGCTCCAGGGTGTCGCCGCGCGTACCCATCCGGGCCGATTCACCGCGATCGAGCGCCTGGTCACGGAATGGAAACCTTCCCTGCTGGTCGTCGGGCGCCCGCTGGGCGAAGACGGTGCGCCGCACGAGATGACGCGCCGCGCGGAGAAGTTCGCGCGCCAGCTGAACGGCCGTTTCCGGCTGCCCGTCGAGATGGTCGACGAGCGCTACAGCTCAGCGGAGGTGGAGAGCCGCATGCGGGCGGCGTACGGCCAGCGCAAGACGGCGAGCCTGGCAAAGGGCAAGACGCTGGATTCCCACGCCGCGCAGGTCATCCTCGAGCAGTATTTCGGTGAAAAAACTTCCTGACGCCGAGGAATTGCTGCCCAGGCTCGCGGCCGAGCTCAAGGCCCGCATTACGCCGGCCAGCGCCATGATCGGCCTGCACACCGGCGGCGCCTGGCTCGCCGAGCGGCTGCATCCCCTGCTCGGGTTGAAGGATCCGCTCGGGCTCATGGACATCGCCTTCTACCGTGACGACTACGCCAAGGAAGGCCTCAAGCACGACCCGAAGCGCACGAAGATCCCGTTCGAAGTGGAAGGCCGCGACCTGCTGCTGGTGGATGACGTGCTCTACACCGGGCGCACGGTGCGCGCGGCGATGAACGAGCTGTTCGACTACGGCAGGCCGCGCAGCATCATGCTGGTGGTGCTCGCGGACCGCGGCGGCCGGCAGCTGCCGATCGCCGCGCAGCACGTCGGCGCGCAGGTGGAGGTGCCGGCCGGCAAGCGCCTGCGCCTGAAGCGCGCCGCGAACGGCAAGCTGTCGCTGGAGCTGGAAGATGCCTCGTAGCATTCCCCACAATCCGCAACTCAACGCCAGGGGCGAGCTGCAGCACCTGCTGTCGATCGAGGGCCTGCCGCGGGAGATCCTGGCGCAGATCCTGGATACCGCCGAGTCCTTCGCCGGCGTCACCGAACGCGAAGTGAAGAAAGTGCCGCTGATGCGCGGCAAGAGCGTGTTCAACCTGTTCTTCGAGGCGTCCACGCGCACCCGCACCACCTTCGAGATCGCCGCCAAGCGGCTCTCGGCCGACGTGATCAACCTGAACGTCGCGGTGAGTTCCCAGTCCAAGGGCGAATCGCTGCTCGACACCGTGGCCAACCTGTCGGCCATGCAGGCCGACGTATTCGTGGTGCGGCACGGCTCCGCGGGCGCGCCCTACCTGATCGCGCGCCATGTCAAGCCGCACGAGCACGTCATCAACGCGGGCGATGGCAGGCACGCGCACCCGACCCAGGGCCTGCTCGATCTCTACACCATCCGCCACTACAAGAAGGATTTCACCCGGCTCACGGTGGCGATCGTGGGCGACGTGCTGCATTCAAGGGTCGCCCGTTCGCTGATCCACGGCCTTACCACGCTGGGCGTTCCCGAAGTGCGCGTGATCGGGCCGCAGACGTTGATACCCGCCGGGGTCGAATTGCTGGGCGTGCGCGTGTTCCACGACATGCGCGCGGGCCTGAAGGGTTGCGACGTGGTGGTGATGTTGCGGCTGCAGAACGAGCGCATGAACGGTCCGCTGCTGCCCTCCGCCCGGGAGTTCTTCCGCAACTACGGCCTCACCGCCGAGATGCTTGCGCTCGCGAAGGCGGATGCCATCGTGATGCACCCTGGGCCGATGAACCGCGGCGTCGAGATCGATTCGCCGGTGGCCGACGGGCCGCATTCGGTGATCTTGCCGCAGGTCACCTTTGGCATCGCGGTACGGATGGCGGTGATGTCGATCGTGGCGGGGAACTAGAGGATGAAGCTTCTCATCAAGGGCGGACGCATCGTGGACCCGGCCAGCGGGCGCGACGAGGTCGGCGACGTCTTCATTTCCGACGGCAAGATTTCCGGGAAGAAGGAGAAAGCGGACAGGACCATCGATGCGAGGGGATTGGTGGTTGCGCCCGGACTGATCGACCTCGCGGCGCGGTTGCGCGAGCCCGGCCACGGCTACAAGGCGACGCTTGAATCGGAGATGGACGCGGCCGTCGCCGGCGGCGTGACGAGCCTTGCCTGCCCGCCCGACACCGCCCCTCCGCTGGACGAGCCGGGCCTGGTCGACATGCTGCGCCGGCGCGCCAAGGCGCTGTCGCGCGCGCGCGTCTACCCGGTTGGCGCGCTTACGGTGAAGCTCGCGGGCGAGCGCCTGACCGAGATGTCGGTGCTCGCGCACGCGGGCTGCGTCGCCTTCTCGCAGGCCAACGTGCCGATCACCGACACCCAGGTGCTGTGGCGCGCACTGCAGTACGCGGCGACCTTCGGCTTTCCGGTGTGGCTGCGCGCCGAGGATAAGTGGCTGTCGCGCGAGGGCGTCGCGCACGACGGCGAGGTGGCGACGCGCCTGGGCCTGGCGGGCATTCCGGCCTTCACGGAGACCATCGCGCTCGCCACGCTGCTGCAGCTTGCGCGCTCCACGGGCGCGCGCCTGCACGTCTGCCGCTTGTCTACCGCAGCTGCGGTGGACATGATCCGCGCGGCGAAGAAGGAGAAGCTGCCGGTGACCTGCGACGTCGGCATCCACTACGTGCACCTCTCCGAGCTCGACCTCGGCTACTACGACTCGCACTGCCGGCTCGACCCGCCGCTGCGCTCGCAGCGCGACCGCGAGGCGCTCGCGGCGGGGCTCGCCGACGGCACCGTGGACTGCTTGGTCTCGGACCACGCGCCGGTGGACGATGACCGGAAGCAGCTGCCCTTCGCCGAGGCCGAGACCGGCGCGACGGGCCTGGAGCTGCTGCTGCCGCTGGTTCTCAAATGGGGCGCCGAGAGGAAATTGCCGCTCGCGAAGACGCTCGCGCGCGTCACGAGCGATCCGGCGCGCATCCTCGGGGTGCAATCCGGGCGCATCGAACCCGGCGCGCCGGCGGACCTGGTGCTGTTCGATCCGGCGCAGCACTGGCGCGTGGAGCCCGGCGCGCTAAGGAGCCAGGGCAAGAACACGCCGTTCCTCGGCTACGAACTCGCCGGACAGGTTCGCACCACCATCGTCGCCGGCAAAGTCGTGTTCGGGCCGGCGTGAGGCTGGCGGAGCGGTTGGCGGTATTTGCGGCAATTCTTGCTGTGTCGGCTTGCGGAACGGCTCCGCGCAGCGAAGCGCCGCCAGCCTCTCCCTCCAGCGCTCCGGGAAGCGCCCCTGCCAAGGGCGCTTACAATTCGGGGGACGCCCCTGGCAGGGGCGCTTACTACAAGGACGACGGCCCCGGCGCGAATCCTCCTCCCAACCTGGAATCCGTTCCGGATGCGGTCCCGAGGTCGGAACCGCTGCACCGCTTCGCCAACCGGCCCTACCAGGTATTCGGCAAGAACTACGTGCCTGTCGCGAACCTGGCGCCGTTCAGGCAGACCGGCGTCGGCAGCTGGTATGGCCGGCGCTACCACGGCTCTCCCACTTCCAGCGGCGAGCGTTACGACATGTACGCCATGACGGCGGCGCATCCGACCCTGCCGATCCCGAGCTATGTGCGTGTCACCAATGCCGCCAACGGCCGCAGCGTGGTGGTGCGGATCAACGACCGCGGGCCGTTCCACTCCGACCGCATCATCGATCTTTCCTACGTCGCGGCCTGGAAGCTCGGCTACGTGGAGGCGGGCAGCGCCCGCGTCGAAGTGGAGACGATCGTTCCCGGAAGCGTTGTTCCCGGAAACACGGCGGACGCCGCGCCGTCGCGGACGGAACGCGAGCAAAAGCGGGAGCAGGCCGCGACGATGACAAAGGGAATCTACCTCCAGCTCGGCGCCTTCTCCGCGCGCGACACGGCGGAAAATTTCCGCGTGCGCGTGTACCGTGAACTGGCATGGTTGTCGGAGGTCATCGAGGTGGTCGCGGGCGGCGACGTTTTCCGCCTGCATCTCGGCCCCTACCGGTCGCAGGACGAAGCGCGCTCGATCGCGGATCGCGTGCAGGCTGAATTCAGGTTGAGGCCGGTGCTCGTCGTCAGGTAACCGCTATAATCCGCGGCCTTTTCCGCCGCGAAGCGACGATGCCGCGCATTTTCCTTTTCCTGGTCCTCATGGCGCCCGTCCTGGCGCTGGCGCAGGCGCCGCAGCCGCCGCAGGTGACGGGCCGCGCCTGGGTGCTCGTCGATGTCTCGAGCAATCAGGTCCTCGCCGCCGAGAAGCCCGACGAGCGCTTCGAGCCGGCTTCGCTCACCAAGATCATGACGGCGTACCTGGTGTTTGCGGCGCTCAAGGAAAAGAAGCTGACGCTCGAGCAACTGGTGACTGTCTCGGAGCGCGCCTGGCGGGCCTCGGGTTCGCGCATGTTCATCGAGCCGAGGAAGCCGGTGAACGTGGACGAGCTGATCCGCGGCATGATCGTGCAATCGGGCAACGATGCCTGCATTGCGCTTGCCGAGCGGCTCGCCGGTTCCGAGGAGGCGTTCGCCGGCATGATGAACCGCGAGGCCGAGCGGCTCGGCATGAAGAACACCAGGTACATGAACGCCTCGGGCCTGCCGGATCCGCAGCACTACTCGACGGCGCGCGACCAGTACCTGCTCGCCGCGGCGCTGATCCGGGATTTCCCGGAGCAGTACGCCCAGTACTATTCGCAGCGCGAGTACCGCTACAACGGCATCACCCAGGTCAACCGCAATCGCCTGCTGTGGCTCGACAACACGGTGGACGGCATGAAAACCGGCTTCACCGAAGCGGCCGGCTACTGCCTGGTCGCATCCTCGAGGCGCGGACCACGGCGCCTGCTTTCGGTGCTGCTGGGCTCGACTTCGGAATCGATGCGGGCGCAGGAATCACAGAAGCTGCTCAACTGGGGATTCCAGTTCTTCGACGCAGTGCGCCTCTATGCCGGCAACGCGCCGGTGAAGGAAATCGAGGTCTGGAAGGGTGTGCGCCCCATTCTGAAGGCCGGCTTCCGCGACGACCTGGTGGTGACGATCCCGAAGGGCCAGGGCGAGAAGCTCAAGGCGGAACTGCTCTCGCAATCGCCCCTGGTCGCGCCCGTGGCGGCGGGTACGCGGGTGGGCAATCTGCGTGTGACGCTGGAGGGAAAGCCGCTCGGCGAGTATCCGGTGGTCGCGCTGGAAGAAGTGCCGGCGGCGGGCATTTTCATCCGGGCCTGGGATACACTCAGGCTCTGGCTGAAGTAGCGGAGCGCGCATGGTATTTCTGAACGGGAAGTTCATGCCGATCGAGGAAGCGCGTGTGCCCGTGCTCGACCGGGGGTTCATCTTCGGCGACGGCGTCTACGAGCTGATCCCGGTGTACTCCCGCGTGCCGTTCCGCATGGACGAGCACCTGGCGCGCCTGGAGCGCAGCCTGGCCGCGGTGCGGATCCGCAATCCCTATTCCCGCGCGGAGTGGCGCGACATCCTCCTGGAAGTCATACGAAAGCAGCCCTTCGAGGACCAGGGCGTGTATTTCCAGGTGACGCGCGGCGTCGCGAAGCGCGACCATGCGTTCCCGAAGGACGCCGTGCCGACTGTGTTCGTGATGTCCAACCCGCTCGTCAATCCGCCCCTCGAGCTTGTAGAGCGCGGCGCGGCGGCGGTCAGCGCGGTCGACGACCGCTGGCACCGCTGCGACATCAAGTCCATCTCCCTCATTGGCAACTGCCTGCTGCGCCAGGTTTCCGCGGACACGGGCGCGGCGGAAACGATCCTCTTTCGCGACGGCAAGCTTACCGAGGCCTCGGCCTCGAACGTCTTCGTCGTCAAGGGCGGCGTGATCCTGTCGCCGCCGAAATCGAGCCTGATCCTGCCGGGCATCACCTACGACGTAATCGCGGAGATCGCGCAGGCGGCCGGGCTGGCGCTGGAGTACCGCGACATCAGCGAAGCCGAGGTGCGCGGCGCCGACGAGGTCTGGGTGACTTCCTCGTCCAAGGAAGTGCTCGCCATCGTGACGCTGGACGGCAAGCCGGTGGCCGATGGCAAGCCGGGCCCGCTGTTCCGGCGCGTCCATGCGCTGTATCAGGAGTTCAAGCAGAAGGTCATGCGTGCAGGAAAGGAACGGCAAGCCGCCTGAGATCGAGTCCGTTATTGCCTTTCCGATCGCGTTCCCGATCAAGATCATGGGGCGCCGGGAAGGCGGTTTCACCACGGCCGTCATCGAGATCGTGACCCGGCACGCGCCGGATTTCATGCCCGGCACGCTCGAATCGCGGCCCAGCCGCGAGGGCAAGTACGTCAGCCTGACCGCTACCGTGAACGCGACCTCGCAGGAGCAGCTCGACGCCCTCTACCGCGAGCTCTGCGACCACCCGTCCGTGGTCATGGTGCTGTGATGAGCGAAGTGCTGCAGCGGGTTCGCATCGTGCGCCTGGGCCTCGTTGAGTATGAAATTGCGCTGCAAAAAATGCGCGATTTCACTCTCCATCGCGACGCGGACACGCCCGACGAATTCTGGCTGCTCGAGCATCCGCCGGTCTACACGCTCGGCCTCGCGGCGGACGCGGCGCACGGGCCGAAGCCCGGCGGCACCATCCCCGTGGTGCAGGTGGAGCGCGGCGGCGAGGTCACCTATCACGGCCCGGGACAGGTCGTGCTCTACACGCTGGTCGACCTGGCGCGCCGCGGCATCAAGGTGAAGCAGTTCGTGGCGATGCTCGAGCAATCGGTGATCGACCTCCTTGGCGAGCGCGCCGAAAGAAAGTCCGGCGCGCCCGGAATCTACGTTGGCGGCGCAAAGGTCGCCGCACTAGGCATTCGGGTCTCGCGTGGCTGCGCCTTCCACGGCCTGGCACTGAACGTCGACATGGACCTGGCGCCGTTTTCCGCCATCGATCCCTGCGGCTATCCGGGCCTGCCGGTGACGCAGGCGCGCGACCTCGGATTGGCGGAAGGCGCGGAGGTTCTCGGGCAGCGGCTCGCGGGCATCCTCGTCGGGAAGCTCGAGAATGCGTGAGGCCGGCGTCAAGGAAAAAGGCGCGCTCAAGACGGCGCGGCTGAAGTATTTCCCGAAGGAGAAACTCAAGAAGCCCGACTGGATCCGCGTGCGCGCGCCAGGGCCCGGATCGCGCTTCCATGAGATCAAGCAGGTCCTGCGCGAGCAGAAGCTGCACACCGTCTGCGAGGAAGCGTCCTGTCCGAACATCGGCGAGTGCTTCGGCAAGGGCACGGCGACCTTCATGATCCTGGGCGACATCTGCACCCGCCGCTGCCCGTTCTGCGACGTGGCGCACGGCCGGCCGCTGGCGCCCGACGCCGACGAACCCCGCCACCTCGCGGAAACGATCGCGAAACTGAAGTTGTCCTACGTGGTGATCACCAGCGTCGACCGCGACGACCTGAAGGATGGCGGCGCGCAGCACTTCGTGGATTGCATACAGGCCGTGCGCGAGACCTCGCCGCGCACCACGGTGGAGGTGCTGGTGCCGGATTTCCGCGGACGCCTGGAGCGCGCCCTGCAGGTGCTTGCCGCCGCGCCGCCCGACGTCATGAACCACAACATGGAAACGGTGCCGCGCCTGTACCAGAGGGCGCGGCCCGGCGGCGATTACGCGCATTCGCTCGAATTGTTCGACAGGTTCGTGAAAGGAAATCCGCAGGTGCCCGCTAAATCCGGACTGATGGTCGGCCTGGGCGAAACCGACGAAGAGATCCTCGCGGTGATGCGCGACCTGCGCGCGCACGGCGTATCGATGCTGACCATCGGCCAGTACCTCGCGCCCTCCGCGCACCACCTGCCGGTCGAGCGCTATGTGCACCCCGACACCTTCGCGCTGTTCGAGCGCGAGGCTGCGGCGATGGGATTCCGCCATGCCGCGGTCGGTCCGATGGTTCGATCGTCGTATCATGCGGACCAACAGGCGCACCACGCCGGGGTCGACTAGGAGGCTTCATGTTCGTACGTGCGTTTGCACTCTCCCTGGTGGTATGGGCATTGCCGGCGCAGGCCAGCCTCGAGGCGCTCACGAACACGGATGCGAGCGCGGGCCTCAAGGCGGCGCTGGAGAAGGGCGCCGGTGTCGCCGTCGACCTGCTCGGAAAATCCGACGGCTTCCTCGGCAACGGCGCGGTCAAGATCCCGCTGCCCGATTCCCTGAAGAAATACGAGAAGCTCATGCGCAACCTCGGCATGGGCAAGTACGCCGACGAACTGATACTGACCATGAACCGCGCCGCCGAGGCGGCCGTTCCCGAGGCGAAGAAGCTGTTCTCGGATTCGATCAGGAAGATGACCGTGCAGGATGCCAAGGGCATCCTCACCGGCGGGCAGACCTCGGGCACCGACTACTTCAAGCGCAGCACGACCGACCAGCTGCGGCAACGCTTCCTCCCGATCGTCAAGAAGGCCACCGCGAAGGTGAAGCTCGCCGACAAGTACAACGAATACGCGCAGAAGGGCGTGCAGTTCGGCCTGGTGAAGAAGGAACAGGCCAACCTGGACGACTACGTGACGCAAAAGGCGCTGGACGGCCTGTTCTACATGGTGGCCGAGGAGGAGAAGAAGATCCGCCAGGATCCGGTGAAGGCGGGCAGCGACATCATCAGGAAGGTGTTCGGCGCATTGCAGAAATGAAGTCCGTCAGTCAATCCAAAAAGGGGAAGCCATGAAAAATCTGATCGCACTGCTGTGCTGTGCAATGCTCGCCGCGCCTGCGCTGGCGCAGGACAAGGCGAAGAAGGAGCCGAGCGAGAAGCAGAAGGCCCAGCAGGAGCGCATGAAGGATTGCAATGCGAAAATGGGCGACAAGAAGGGCGATGACCGCAAGAAGGCCATGAGCTCCTGCCTGAAGGGGGAAGCCCCGGGTGCCTCCAGCAAGCAGCAGGCGCAGCAGAGCCGCATGAAGGACTGCAACAAGCAGGCTGCCGACAAGAAAATGAAAGGCGACGAGCGCAAGGGCTTCATGAGTTCTTGCCTGAAGGGCTGATATGAAAAAGGCGGTTGCCGCGCTGCTGCTCGCTTGCGCAGCGGCCGGTGCCGCCGCGCAGTATCCGGATCGCGCGCTGCGGCTCGTCGTGCCGCAGGCGCCGGGCAGCGCCACCGATACCGTGGCCCGCATCCTCGCGCCGGAGATGTCGAAGGTCCTCGGCCAGCCGGTGGTGGTGGAGAACCGCCCCGGCGGGGCGCTCACCATCGGCATGGGCCCCATCGGCGCGCTGGCGATCACGCGGCACATGGTGGCGAAGCTTCCCTACGACATCGAGCGGGACTTGCAGCCGGTCGCGCTGGTTTCCAAGGGCCATCTGCTGCTCGCCGTGGCGCCGTCATTTCCCGTGCGTTCCGTGCGGGAGTTGGTCGAGCATGCGCAAAAGAACCCCGGCAAACTCACCAACGCGTCTTCGAGCAACGGCTCGCCGGGGCACGTCGCCGGCGAACTCTTCAAGCACCTGACGGGCACCGACATCGTCCATGTGCCGTACAAGGGCGGCGCGATGGCGATCAACGACCTGATCGCCGGCCACGTGCAGGTCATTTTCGAGAGCCTGAACTCCATCGCGCCGCACGCGCGCTCCGGCAAGGTGAAGGCGCTCGCCGTGAGCGGCGCCCGCCGCTCGCCCGGTTTCCCGGACCTGCCGACCGTCGCCGAGGCCGGCGTGCCGGGCTACGAAGCGGGGACCTGGACCGGCATTATCGCGCCCGCCGGCTTGTCGCCGGCGGTGCTCGCGCGTCTGAACTCGGCCGTCAACGAAGGCATCCGCGCCCCGATCTTCGTCGATCGTTTCGCGCAGATCGGCGATGAACCCGCCGGCGGCACGCCGCAGGACTTCGCCGACACGATCAGGAGGGACTCGGCGCGCTGGCGCGAAGTCGTGCGGCGATCAGGGGCGAAGATCGACTAGGCGTCAACCGCAGGGCCATAATCGCGTTATGAAGTCGATGGGCCTGATCCGAACCGACCTGACGCTGCGAAATCCACGCGACCCCAGCCTCGCGCCATTGATGGTGAGAGCACTGGTCGATACAGGCGCGCTTCATCTATGCATTCCGGCGCACCTGGCGATTCAACTGAAACTCGACAAGCTTGAGGATCGCGAAGTCACCACCGCGGACGGAATCAAACACCTTTGCCCGTACGTCGGCCCAATCGAAGTGCACTTTGGCAACCGTGGGTGCTTTACCGGCGCGCTCGTGCTGGGTGATGAAATCCTGCTCGGCGCGGTGCCGATGGAAGACATGGACCTCGTTGTATCGCCCGCGTCGCGAAGCGTGACGGTGAATCCCGCCAGTCCTAACGTTCCGTCCTCTACGGCAAAACGTATCGAGGCTATGGGCTAGATTGCTGTCGAACGGGGTTCACCCCTGCGCATTTGCCGGTGCGCAATCGACAGATAGATCCCCAAGCTGGAATATTCACGCGCGAATCCGTCGCTGTATTTAGCGTGCTTGATCCCAGTTATCGCCAACTCCCGCTTCCACAATTAGCGGCACCTCGAGTTTGGCGACGTTCTGCATCAACTCTTTCACCTTCTCCGTCACTTCTGCAAGCTCGTCCTCCGGCACTTCCAGCACGAGCTCGTCGTGGACCTGCATGATCAGCAGGGTTTTCAGTTTTCTTTCGTCCAGCCAGTCCTGCACCGAGACCATCGCCATCTTGATCAGGTCGGCAGCCGTGCCCTGCATGGGCGCATTGATAGCGGCGCGCTCGGCGGCCTGGCGCCGCGCGGGGGAGCCTGAGCTGATCTCGGGCAGGCGCAGGCGGCGGCCGAACACGGTCTCCACGTAGCCCAGCGCGCGCGCCTGCTCCCGCGTGCGGTCCATGAAGTTCTTCACGCCGGGATAGCGCGAGAAATAGGACTCGATGTAGGCCTGCGCGGTGGCGCGCTCGAGGCCCAGGTTCTGCGCCAGGCCGAACGCGCTCATGCCGTAGATCAGGCCGAAGTTGATGACCTTGGCGGTGCGCCGCTCGTCCTTGCTCACCTTGTCGAGCGGCACGCCGAACACCTCGGCGGCGGTGGCCTGGTGCACGTCGTGCCCGTGCTCGAAGGCGTGGCGCAGGCCCTTGTCCTCGGAGAGATGCGCCATGATGCGCAACTCGATCTGCGAGTAGTCGGCCGACACGATCTTGCTGCCCGGCGGCGCGATGAAGGCCTCGCGTATGCGGCGGCCTTGCGGGGTGCGGATCGGGATGTTCTGCAGGTTGGGATCGTTGGAGGCAAGGCGCCCGGTGACTGCGCCCGCCTGCGAATAGGTGGTGTGCACGCGTCCGGTCTTCGCATCCACCATGCGCGGCAGCTTGTCGGTATAGGTGGATTTCAGCTTCGCCAGGCTGCGGTACTCCAGCAGCAGCTTGGGTAACGGATAGTCGAGGGCGAGCTCGGCGAGCACGTCCTCGTCGGTGGAGGGCTGGCCCTTGGGCGTCTTCTTCTTGATCGGCAGCTTCTGCTTCTCGAACAGGATTTCGCCAAGCTGCTTGGGCGAGCTCAGGTTGAACGGCTGGCCCGCGGCCTCGTAGGCCTTCTGCTCGGTGGCCAGCATCTCCTTGCCGAGTTCGTGGCTCTGCGCCTCGAGCTTCGCCGAGTCGAGCAGCACGCCATTGCGCTCGATGCGGAATAGCACCGGCATGACCGGTACCTCGATCTTCTCGTAGACGAACTTCAGCTTCTCGTCGTCGGCGATCTTCGGATACAGCCTGGCATGCAGGCTCAACGCGCAGTCCGCGTCTTCCGCCGCGTACTCGGTGGCGCGCGCGATATCGACTGCGGCGAAGGAGATCCGGTTGGCGCCCTTGCCGGTGACCTCGTCATAGGTGACGTTCTTCCAGCCGAGATGGCGCGCGGCCAGCGAATCGAGGTCGCGCCTTTCCTGCACCTCGATGACGTAGGCCTCGAGCACCGTGTCGTGCTTGACGCCGCGCAATGCGACGCCGTGGTTGGCGAGAATGTGGGCGTCGAACTTGAGGTTCTGGCCGACCTTGGCGTGGCGCTCGCTTTCGAGCCAGGGCTTGAGCGCCGCAAGCGCTTTTTCGACGCCGACCTGCGCGGGCGCGCCTGGATACTCGTGCGCAAGCGGCAGGTACCAGGCCGAATCGCCGAACGAGAACGACATGCCGACCAGGCGGGCCTGCATCGGCTCTAGACCTGTGGTCTCCGTGTCGAAGCCGACGAGTTCCGCTTTCTCGAGAAACGGCAGGAAGCGAGTCAACCCGGCCTCGTCGTGCAACGCGAGGTACTTCCGGCGCGCTGCGGCTTCGAATGCAGGGGTGGGCTCCTGCGCGGGGCCTGCGGGGGCCGGCGCGGCGGGTGCCTGCCCCTGGATTTCGCGCAGCATGGTTTTCATGCCGTAGCGTTCGAAAAACTCCGCCAGCTTCGCATTGTCGGCGTCCCGGGTCCCCAGGTCCCCGAGGCCGAGATCAAGCTTCACGTCGCGCTTCACCGTGATCAGTTCCCGTCCCTTGGGCAGCCAGTCGAGCGCCTTGCGCAGGTTCTCGCCTACCGCGCCGGGAATTTCCGCGGCGTGCGCCATCACCGCGTCCAGCGAACCGAACTGCTGGATCCACTTCGCCGCGGTTTTCGGCCCGACTTTCTCGACTCCGGGCACATTGTCCACCGCGTCGCCGGTGAGCGAGAGGTAGTCGACGATCTGCTCCGGTGCGACGCCGAACTTCTGCTTTACGCCGGCCGGATCGAGTTTCTCGTTCGACATGGTGTTGACGAGGGTCACGCGCTCGTCCACCAGCTGCGCCAGGTCCTTGTCGCCGGTCGAGATGATGCAACGCCAGCCTCCCTGCCGCGCCTGCTCGGCGAGCGTGGCGATGACGTCGTCGGCCTCGACGCCGGAAATCGTCAGCACCGGCCAGCCCAGGGCGGCGATGGCTTCCTTCAAGGGCTCGATCTGGCTGGCGAGGTCCTGCGGCATCGATGGCCGGTTCGCCTTGTACTCCGGGTAGACGTCGTCGCGGAAGGTCTTGCCCTTCGCGTCGAATACGCAGGCGCGCGCCTCGGCCGGGTAATCCACCGACAGGCGGCGGAGCATGTTCAGCACGCCATGGATGGCGCCGGTCGGCTCCCCCTGGGGGCTCTTCAACTCGGGCAGCGCGTGGAAGGCGCGGTACAGGTAGGAAGAACCGTCGACCAGCAGGAGTGTCTTGTCCATCGAGGGGCGAATATTATGGGCGATGTAAATCTTGCGGGCGATGTTCCGCAATAATCCAGTGGAGTAGAATGCTCTCTATGCGCCGCGTCCTCTTTCTTGCCCTGTCGGTCGTGGCTGCCGGCGCCTTGGCGCAGCAGCCCCCGCCCAAACTCGAGCCCCTCCCAGAGCCGCCGCCGCCGCCCCTCATCCGTGATGGCGCAGACGAGCCGCGCGTGCGCATCGCCCCGCGGGAGGGGGACCGGGTGGAGGAGATGCGCGAGGGCGGCCGCGTGGTCATGCTCAAGGTCACGCCGCCCAACGGCATTCCCTATTACCTCATGGACCTCACCGGCGACGGCAATCTGACCCGGCGCGAATCGCTCGATCCGGGCATTCGCGTGCCGATGTGGACAATCAAGACGTTCTGATTTGTCGGTTTTCACCCCAGTTTCTGAAGGCCAGCTCGCTGCCTGGCTGAAGTGCTATTCGGTCGGCGCCCTGCGCGCGCTCGAGCCGATCGCCGCGGGCATCGAGAATACCAACTACTTCGTCGATACCACGCAGGGACGCTATGTACTCACGCTCTACGAGCGCCTGCCCGCCGCCGAACTGCCGTTCTACCTCGAGCTGATGGCGCATCTCGCGCGCCACGGCATTCCCTGTCCGGCGCCGATTGCGGACCTCCAGGATCGCTACCTGTCGGACCTGAACGGCAAACCCGCGACGCTCGTCACGCGGCTTTCGGGCGTTTCGCTGGAACAGCCGGCCCCGGCCGACTGCACCGAGCTCGGCGCGCTGCTCGCGCGGATGCATCTCGCGGGGCGTTCCTACGGCGGTTACCTGGAAAATCCGCGCGGCCCGAAGTGGTGGCGCCGCGCCGCGGGCGAATTGCGCGCATTTCTCGAGCCGGCAATGTCGTCGCGGCTTGAAGCGGAATTGCGCTTCCAGGCGCAGCATCGCTTTCCGGACCTGCCGCGCGGCGCCGTGCATGCGGACCTGTTCCGCGACAACGCGCTGTTCGACGGCGGGCGCATCAGCGGAGTGTTCGATTTCTACTTTGCCGGCATCGATTGCTTCGCCTATGACCTCGCAGTCTGCGCCAACGACTGGTGCCTCGTCGACCCGGAGGGCGACCGGCGCCTTGACGAGCGCAAGGCGCTCGCATTGCTTGGCGCCTACCATGCGCTACGGCCGCTGCTGCCCGCGGAGCGCGATGCCTGGCCGGTGATGCTGCGCGCCGCGGCGCTGCGTTTCTGGCTCTCGCGCCTGCACGACCTGCACCTGCCTCGCGCCGGCGTGCTGGTGAAAGTGCACGACCCGGAGCATTTCGGCGAGATCCTCGCCTTGCGCGCGGCGCCCGGTGCGCCGGCCCCGTGGATTGACTAGCGTGCGGGCAAACCGCCTTCCGGCAAGCCGCGGCCTGCGCTGGGTCGCCGAAGCGTTCCTGGTGTTCCGGGTCGCGCCGGTGCGCCAACTGCTGCTCAATCTCGCGTTCCTGCTTGCCTGTACGTTCGTGGTCGCGCTGCCGCTGGTCGGGTTTGCCGCGATCTGGCTGCTGTTTCCCGCGCTCATGGTCGGCCCCCACGCCGTTGCGCGCGCGGCGGCCGGCGGCGCGACGCCAGGCTGGGACAGCCTCGTATCCGGTTTTCGCGCGCAGTTTCCGGCGCAACTGCGCATGGGCGGATTTTTCCTCGGCGCGATGGTGGTGGTCCTGGCCGGCACTGCGCTGGCCGACGATGGCCGGTTCGCGCAGGCGGTGATCGGCCGTACCCGGCTCGAGCTGGCCGACCTGCAGAGCGCCGAGTTGCGGCGGGCGATGCTGATCGGCGCCGGCCTGCAGACCCTGCTGCTGGGACTGCTGTGGTACGCGCCGCTGCTGGTGGCGTGGCAGGGGTTGTCGGCCTTCAAGGCCGCCTTCTTCAGCGCGGCGGCGGCGATGATCAACTGGCGCGCCTTCCTCGTCTACGGCGCCGCCATCATGCTGCTGTTCGGGGCCGTGCTGATGCTGGCGCTGGGAGGCGCGCTGCTGCTGGGCGGCAGCGGCGCGCTGCAGGCCAATTCCGCGCTGTTCTCGGTCGTCTGGACGCTGCTGCCGGTCTGGTTCGCGAGCTCCTACCTCAGCTACAGGGACGTTTTGAGTGAGGACAATGCCCTCGAAACGCCCGCCAAATCCCCTACAATTCCCCCATGAAGAAGCTGACGCTCCCGGAGCTGTCCGCCCAGGCGGCGCCCGAATTCATCGACGCGGCCAGCGCGAAATCCTGGCTCGAGCACGTGCCGCTGGCCAACGTTTCCGCCGCGCAGCAGCAGCTGCTGGAGCAGATCCGCGAGTTCAACCGGTTCGACGTGCTCCCGTCCGCGCGCCTCGCGGCCTTCGAGGCGCTGCGCGAGGCGGTGCAGTTCGTGGAAATCGAACAGGCGCGGCGCTTCACGAATCGCGCCCTGCCGATGGCCGAAGGCGAGAGCGCGGTTTTCGACGACACGCTCGAGCTCTGGGAACAGATGCACCTGGGCTACCTGCGTTGCCTGGAAGGCGTCGTCGCGGGGGAGGCCGGGATGAAGGAACAGGGCGGCCTGGTCTGCCAGAGGGCGCTCTCCTACATCGGGCTCAAGATGTTCCACTGCCATCGAGCCTACCGGCAGGTGCCGCCGCGCATCTGGCGCGAGCTGCACGAAGGCTACGCCAGGGCGGAGGAACTGGGCGTCGCCGAGGACGGGGTCAAGGATTACCTCAACCGCGACGTCAACGACACCTCGCCGCGCATCGCGTACCTGCGCGCGCTGCTGCTCGGCATGGCGAACCCGAACGAGCTCAGCCAGCGGCAGCTCACGTTCGTCGCGTTCCTGCTGGAGCGCTGGGCGGAGAAGGTGGACGTGGCGAGGGAAGCCCCCGAAGGCGAGGACATCGCGCCGCTCATCGTCGACCTGGAAAGCGATTTCTGCCCGGAGCGCGAAGGTCCCGAAGCCGCCGAAGCGAGGTTCCTCGACGCTAAGCGCCTGGCCAAGAGCCTGCGAAACCGCATCGGCTTGCTCAGGAAAGGCGAGTCGCCGGCGAAACTGGCGTTGGGCGAGGATTGCGTCCAGCCGTCCTGCGAACAGCTGCTGGTGTTCCTCTATCGCCAGTGGTGCCAGGTCCGCCAGCCGCGCGGCGTGGAACGCAAGCGGGTGGCCAACGTCGCCCAGGCCAGCCATGACATGGCGGCGCTCCACTATTACATTTCCGGCCGCGTGTTCAAGCAGCCAGGAGAGGTGAAGGAACTTACCCAGCAGCAGCGCGACCAGATCGCCACCTTCGGCCGCGTCAGCACGCGCGACGAAGACGACTACAGCGTGGTGCATGGCTTCGTGCTGGAGAACTGGCAGCTTGAGGACGAGAGCACGCAGGGCCTGAAGATGGTCCGCCGCGCGGCGGAATCCGGCAAGCGCTACACCCATGGACAGCTGATCGGCGTCAAGCCCGCGGATTCCAAGGGATTCATGCTCGGGCAGATCCGCTGGCTGGTGCAGAACGACGCGGGCGACCTGTACGCCGGCGTGCGGCTGCTGCCCGGCCTGCCCGCGGCGACCGCGGTTCGTCCCGTGGGCCTGAACGTGCTGGATCCAACGTACATTCCCGCGCTCTCGCTCACCGGCGTCGCGGCGCTAAGCGCGCCGCCTTCCCTGGTGCTGCCCTCGGGCTGGTTCAAGCCCAAGCGCGTGGTCGAGGTCTATGTCGAAGGGCACGTCAAGGTGCGCCTGACCGAGATGATCGAGCGAGGCACCGATTACGAGCGCGTGACCTACGAGATGCTGGCCTGATGGCCGAGTCCCTCGACTCAGGTCCTGCGCCCACCGAAATCAAGCTTCACCAGAAGTCGCGCGTGATGGAAATCGCATTCGCCGACGGCAGGAATTTCCGGCTGCCCTACGAGTTCCTGCGCGTGCATTCGCCCTCGGCGGAAGTGCGCGGCCACGGTCCGGGGCAGGAGGTGCTGCAGGCGGGCAAGCGCCTGGTCGAGATCCGCTCGCTGGAGCCGGTCGGCTCCTATGCGGTGCAGCCCGCGTTTTCCGACAGCCATGCCACGGGCATCTATTCGTGGCAGTACCTGTACCACCTCGGCGAGAATCAGGATCGCCTTTGGGCGGAGTACCTGGAAAAGCTGGTCAAGGCGGGCGCCAGCCGTGACTGACGCTGACTTCGGCTTCCAGCGCGTTCCCGAAAGCGAGAAGGCAAAGCGGGTAGAAGAGGTGTTCGACCGCGTCGCCGGCCGCTACGACCTCATGAACGACCTGATGTCGTTCGGCCTGCACCGGTTGTGGAAGGCGTTCGCAGTCTCCGTGGCCCGGATCCGGCCTGGCGAGCGGGTTCTCGACGTGGCCTCGGGCAGCGGCGACCTGGCGCGCGCTTTTGCGGCGCGCGGTGCGCAGGTGTGGATGAGCGACATCAACGGGCCGATGCTCACGCGCGGCCGCGACCGCCTGCTCGACGCCGGCCACATGACCCCGGCCGTACGCTGCGACGCCGAGCGGCTGCCTTTCGGCGATGCGAGCTTCGACTGCGTCAGCGTCGGCTTCGGCCTGCGCAACATGACGCGCAAGGGCGCAGCGCTCGCGGAGATGGCGCGGGTTCTCAGGCCGGGCGGGCGCCTGCTGGTGCTCGAGTTCTCGCAGGTGTGGAAGCCCCTGCAGAAGCCCTACGACCTGTATTCATTCGGAGTGCTGCCCTGGCTGGGCGAGAAGGTGGCCGGGGACGCCGCCGCCTACCGCTACCTGGCCGAATCCATCCGCATGCATCCCGGCCAGCAGGCGCTTGCCGCGATGCTGGAACGGGCGGGCCTGGAGAAGGTCGAATACTTCAATCTTGCCGCGGGAGCGGTGGCCGTGCATCGCGGCTATAAACTGGAGTAGTATGAAAAGCTTGCAGTTAGCTGACAAAGACAAAGTGAGGAACCAGATGAAAAGACTTGTGCTTGGATTCGCCGCCGCTCTGTTTTGCGTGGGGTTCGCGGCAACCGAGGCGGAAGCGGCCAAGCGCCTGGGCGGCGCACGCTCGATCGGCACGCAACGCAATGTCACCAATGCCCCGCCGGCGGCTACACCTGCCAAGCCGGCGCAGGCGCAGAACATGCAGCAGTCCGCCGCGCCTGCCGCGGCAGCGCCGGCCGCCTCCGGCATGAGCCGCTGGATGCCGCTCCTGGGTGGCCTCGCGCTTGGCGGCGCATTGGGCTGGCTGATGGGCGCCAACGGCATGGGCGGCCTGATGGTCGGCCTGCTGCTCGCCGGGCTGCTGGCTTTCGCGGCGATGTTCATCATTCGCATGCTGATGCAAAAGCGCGGCGAGGCGCCGCAGCGCATGCAGTACGCCGGCGGAATGGGCAATGAAACCGTCGCCGCGCCCCCGCCCTCGCAGGCCGCGGGCTTCGAGGCCCCGGTGGCCCGTGCCGCCGCCGCGAACGTCCCCGCTGGATTCGATGTCGCGGGCTTCCTGCGCGGTGCCAAGCTCAACTACATGAAGCTGCAGATCGCCAACGACCAGGGAAACCTGGAAGAGTTGCGCGAGTTCACCAGCGACGCGCTGTTCGAGGAGTTCAAGAAGGACCTGGAGGCGCGCGGCGGCGAGAAGCAGCAGACCGACGTGCTGGCCCTGAACGCCGACCTGCTCGAAGTCGTGACCGAGGGCGACAAGCACTGGGCGAGCGTGCGCTTCTCGGGCACCGTGCGCGAGTCGCCGGGCGAGGCGCCCACCGGGTTCGAGGAGGTCTGGAACCTTGCCAAGCCGGTCAATGGCACGCAAGGCTGGCAACTCGCCGGCATCCAGCAGATGCATTAATCTCCGGGTCCCGCCCGGAGGGAAAAGGCCACCGCGCGGTGGCCTTTTTTTTCGCACGATGACCTTCGAATCCCCGTGACCTTCGAGTCTCCATTCATTGCAGCATTGAACCGCCTGCTCCAGGGCGAGCCGTGGGCGCGCGAACGCCTGTTGCCATTCGCCGGCGAGACCCTCGAACTGCGCGCGCCGCCGCTGCCGTCGCTGCGCTTCGTGATTTCCGCGGAGGGCGGACTGGTCCACGCTACGGTCGCAAGTGAAGCGTCGCTGGTGGTCACCCTCCGGCCGGAAGCGCTCGCTGCCGCGGTCAAGGGCGAGGACCACCTGCTGCGCTCGATCGATGTCGCGGGCAATGCCAAGCTGGCGAGCGAGGTCATGTTCCTGGCGCGCCACTTGCGCTGGGATGCCGAGGAGGATCTCGCAAGAATCGTCGGCGACGTCGCCGCACATCGCCTGGCCGGGCTGGCGCGGGATGCGGCCGCCTGGCATGCCGATGCGGCGAAGCGCATCGCCGCCAGCTTCATGGAGTATGCGGTCGAGGAGCGGCGCGTGCTGGTGAAGCGCGACGCGCTGGCCGAATTCTCCGACGCCGTGGCGCGCCTGCGCGACGGCGTGGAGCGGCTCGAGAAGCGCGTCGAGCGCCTGGCGGGAGGGCGCTGAGTGGCCGTCCTGCGCTTTGCGCGGATCCTGTGGATCGGGCTGCGTTTCCGCCTGTACCGGTTCCTGCCGCGTTTCTCGGGGGGCGCCGACGCGACCCGCGGGGCGCGCTTGCGCGAGGCGCTCGAGACGCTGGGCCCCATCTTCGTCAAGTTCGGCCAGGTGCTGTCGACGCGGCGCGACCTGTTGCCGCCGGACCTCGTCGACGAACTGGCCAAGCTGCAGGACCGGGTGCCGCCCTTTGGTTCTGAACTTGCCGTAGCCGAGGTTGAGCTTTCCCTTGGAAAGAGGTTGGACCAGGCATTCGAAAAATTCGAAAAGGAACCCGTCGCCAGCGCGTCCGTCGCGCAGGTGCACCTCGCCGTCCTGAAAGGCGGCACCGAGGTGGCGGTCAAGGTGCTGCGGCCCGGCGTCGAGCAGGCGATCGCAAAGGACGTGCTGCTGCTGGAGGCGGCGGCCCGCCTGCTGGAACTGCTGTGGTCCGATGGGCGCAGGCTGAAGCCGCGCGAAGTGGTGGCGGAGTTCGCGCGCCACCTCGACGACGAGCTCGACCTGGTGCGCGAAGCCGCCAATGCATCGCTGCTGCGGCGCAACTTCTCCGGCTCGCCCCTGCTTGCGGTGCCCGCGATCCACTGGGACTACTGTTCGCGGCGCGTGATGGTGATGGAGCGCATGCACGGCACGCCCATATCGCAGGTCGACGTTCTCAGGAAAAAGGGCGTCGACATACCGGCGCTGTCGCGCTCGGGCGTCGAGATCTTCTTCACCCAGGTGTTCCGCGACGGGTTCTTCCACGCCGACATGCACCCGGGGAACATCCTGGTGTCAGACGATGGCAAGTACGTTGCGCTCGACTTCGGCATCATGGGCACGCTGTCCGAAGTCGACAAAAGCTACCTGGCGCAGAACTTCCTCGCCTTCTTCAACCGGGATTACAGGCGCGCGGCGCAGGCGCACCTGGATGCGGGCTGGGTGCCGGCCGGCACGCGCCTGGACGATTTCGAGGCCGCGATCCGCGCCGTGTGCGAGCCGATCTTCGCGCGGCCGCTGAAGGAGATCTACTTCGGCAAGCTGCTGCTGCGCCTGTTCCAGACGTCGCGCCGCTTCAACGTCGAGATCCAACCGCAGCTGGTGATGCTGCAGAAGACCCTGCTCAACATCGAGGGTCTGGGCCGCGAGCTCGACCCGGACCTGGACCTGTGGCAGACGGCCAAGCCCTTCCTCGAGCGCTGGATGAGCGAGCAGGTGGGCTGGCGCGGCCTGCTGCGCACCGTCCGGCACGAGGCGCCGTTCTGGGCGCAGACGCTGCCCGCGATTCCGCGCCTGCTGCATCGGCTGCTCGCGGAAGACCGCGCCGGCGGATTGCAGGCGGCGCTGGAGCGGTTGTCGGTGGAAAATCGCCGCCGCAACCGGCTGCTGGCCGGGCTGCTCGCCGTCGCCGCGACGCTGCTGGCGCTGCAGCTGCTCGTGCTTATCCCGTTCTAGTATTATTTCCGCGCCATGCTGATCGTTTCCGTGGTCCTGTATTTCATCGTCACCATCGCGATCGGGCTGTGGGCGGCGCGCCGGGTGCACAACTCGAAGGATTTCCTGGTCGCGGGCCGCAGCCTGCCGCTCTACATGAGCGCCGCCTGCGTGTTCGCCACCTGGTTCGGCGCCGAGACCGTGCTTTCGGTCTCCGCCACCTTCGCCAAGGACGGCCTGGGCGGCATCGTCGCCGACCCGTTCGGCTCCTCATTCTGCCTGCTGTTCGTCGCGCTGTTCTTCGCGCGCGCGTTCTACCGCATGGACCTGCTCACGATCGGCGACTTCTACCACAAGCGCTACAACAAGCCGGTGGAGACGATCACCAGCCTCGCCATCACCGCTTCCTACCTGGGCTGGACCTCGGCGCAGCTCACCGCGCTCGGCCTGGTGATCTCGGTGCTGTCGGTCGGCGCCGTCGACCTGAACACCGGCATCGTCATCGGCGCGGCGATCGTGGCCGGTTATACGATCTGGGGCGGCATGTGGTCGGTGGCGATGACGGACCTGTTCCAGTCGGTCGTGATCCTGGTGGGCCTGGTGGCGGTGGCCTGGCTGGTGGGCGACATGGCGGGCGGCGCCGGCAAGGTGATCGCTGCCGCCTCCGAGGCGGGGAAGTTCGATTTTTTTCCAAAATCAGAACTTAAAGACTGGCTCTGGTTTCTCGCCGCCTGGATGACCCTAGCGATCGGCTCGATCCCGCAGCAGGATGTTTTTCAGCGCGTGACTTCCGCGAAGGACGAGAAGACCGCCATCCGCGGCTGCCTGGTGGGTGGCGCGGTGTACTTTTGTTTCGCCTTCGTGCCGATCTTCATCGCCTACGCGGCGCTGGTGATCGACCCGGGGTACGCGAAGCTCTTTGCCGGCGAAGACGCGCGCGAGATCCAGCGCATCCTGCCGAACCTGATCCTCGAGCGCACGCCGCTCTGGGCGCAGGTGCTGTTCTTCGGTGCGCTGCTGTCGGCGATCCTCTCCACCGCTTCGGGCGCGCTCCTGGCGCCGACCGCGCTGTTCACGGAGAACGTCATCCGGCCCTATGCGCCGAAGATGGGCGACAGGCAGTTCCTGTTGCTGCTGCGCGTGGTGCTGGTCGCCTTCACGCTCGCCGCGCTGCTGTTCGCGCTCAATTCGAAGAGCACGATGTACGAGATGGTGCAGAACGCCTACAAGGTGACGCTGGTGTCGTGCATCGTGCCGCTCGCCGCGGGCATCTACTGGCGGCGCGCGAACGTTCCAGGCGCGCTCCTGTCGGTGGTGTTCGGCCTCGGCGCCTGGGGCGTGGCCGAGGCGATCGCCGGGGACGCCACCGTGCCGCCGGCGCTGGTCGGCCTGGCGGCTTCGATCTTCGGCATGGTGATGGGCTCCTTCATTCCGCGTCCCCACACGAGCCGAACCTGACCCGGGTTTTCCTCGCCGTCTACGTGCTGCTGGTCGCCTACGCGACCTTGCATCCCCTGAGCGGCTGGCGCGAATCCAGCGGATCCGCTTTCGAATTCCTGGCCGCGCCGTGGCCGCGTTACATCACCGCGTTCGACCTGGCCGCAAATTTCTTCGGCTACCTCCCTTTTGGCTTGTTGTGCGCACTCGCACTCATCAGGCGCCTTTCCCCGGTTGCGGCAATTGTCATCGCGACATTGACCGGCGCGCTGCTGTCGTTGCTGCTCGAGTCCGGGCAGAGCTTCCTTCCGGCGCGCATCCCTTCGACCGTTGACGTGCTTGCCAACGTGGCCGGCGCGGCAGCGGGTGGGCTGCTCGCGGTGATTTTTGCGCAGTGGCTGCTGGGCGGCGGTCCATTGCGCCGCCTGCGCGCCCAGGCGCTGACGCCCGGCGCGGCCGCAGACCTGGGCCTGGGGCTGCTCGGCCTCTGGCTGTTCGCCCAGCTCAACCCGGCGACGCTGCTGTTCGGCACCGGCGATCTGCGGGACCTGCTGGCCAGCGCGGCGGGCGAACGGCACAAGGCCGAGCTGTTCGTGTCCGTCGAGGCGGCGATCACGGCGATGAATTTCGCGGCCGTGGCGGTTCTCGCTTCCGCGGGTGCGCGGCCCGAGGCGCCGCTGCGCCGGCTCATAGGGTTGCTCGTCCTCGTTGCACTGGTGGTAAAGACCCTGGCGTTTGCGATCCTGATGCGCGCCGAGAACGTGCTTGCCTGGCTGACGCCCGGCGCCCAGCTGGGCCTGGCGGCGGGCCTGGCGCTCGCGCTGGCGGCGCTGTGGCTGCCGCGCCCCGCGAGGCTGGCGTCCGCCGCGGTTCTGCTCATGGCGGCCACGGTGCTGGTCAACCTGGCGCCGCCGAATCCGTACTTCGCCGACACGCTCAAGGTGTGGGAGCAGGGGCACTTCCTGAACTTCAACGGCCTCACACGCCTGGTGTCGGCGGCGTGGCCGTTCGCGGCGCTGGCATATCTGGTCTATCTCGCTTCCTCCAGGCTGCGCGACCCCGTCCGGTAAAATTGGCCGATGGCCTACTACGAGCGGCACATTTTTTTCTGCTGCAACCAGCGCGATGGCACCGAGCGCCCCAGCTGCAACGGCAAGGGCGCCTCCGGCATGCGCGATTACGCCAAGCAGCGGGCCAAGGAACTGGGCCTCTCCCAGGAAAGCGAAACCCGGGGGAAAATCCGGGTCAACATGGCGGGCTGCCTGGATCGCTGCGAGGAAGGGCCCTGCGCCGTGGTCTACCCCGAAGCCGTCTGGTACACCTACGTGGACCGCGCGGACATCGACGAGATCGTCGAGGAGCACCTGCAGCACGGCCGCGTCGTAGAGCGGCTGCGTATTTAGTGGCGTCCACGTGATGCGCGCGACCCGCCGTGAATTCGTCCCGGGTCCGGCAGGGAAAATAGAATGCGCCATCGATGAACCGGATACGGCTTCCCGCGGGGTCGCCCTGGTCGCGCACCCGCATCCGCTCTTCGGCGGCGCGCTGGACAACAAGGTGACGCAAACGCTGGCGCGCGCGTTCGTCGAACTCGGCTATACGGCGTGGCGGCCCAACTTCCGCGGCGTCGGCGGGAGCGAAGGCACGCACGACGAAGGCCGGGGCGAGCTCGACGACCTGGCAGCCGTGCTCGAGTACGCGAAGAGCTCGAAACCGGTGCTCGCGGGCTTCTCGTTCGGCGCGGCACTCCAGGCTCGGCTTGCGCAGGCCGTGAAACCGGAGCGCGTGGCGCTGGTGGGCATCGCGGTGAAGCACTTCGAGGCGCCGCCGGTCCCCGCCGGCACGATCGTGATCCACGGCGAGGAAGACAGCACGGTGCTCCTCGCTGACGTCCTCGCCTGGGCGCGGCCGCAGGACCTGCCGGTGGTCGTGGTGCCCGGCGCCGACCATTTCTTCCATCGCCGGCTGCACATCCTGCGCGCCATCGTGCAGGGCAACTGGAAATAGGCCCCATGCTGCTGGTCAAGTCGCTGCATATCATCTTCATGGTGACCTGGATGGCGGGCCTGTTCTACCTGCCGCGTCTTTTCGTCTACCACGCCGAGGCGACCGACCGGATCTCCATCGACCGCTTCAAGGTCATGGAGCGCAAGGTGTTCTGGGGCATTGCCACGCCGGGCGGCGTCCTGACGGTGTTCTTCGGCCTGTGGCTATGGCTGGGATGGTTCCAGGGGGCGGGCGCGTGGCTGCACGCCAAGCTTGCGCTGGTCGCGGTGCTGATCGTGTATCACGTCTGGTGCGGCAAGCTGATGATGGATTTCCGGCGCGAGCAGAACACGCACGGGCATGTCTGGTACCGCTGGTTCAACGAGTTTCCGGTGCTCGTCCTGGTCGCCACCGTCCTGCTGGTCGTCTTCAAGCCGTTCTAGAGAACAACGCCAGCCAGCCTCTGGCGTGGCCGTGCCCCTCGCGCCGGATGTGCGCCGGTTCCAGCGAACGCTCTTCCAGTCCCGCCAGTGCCGCCAGCGAGCGCAGGTAGGCGGGCGACTGCGCGTAACGCCCCGTGGGCTGGAGCAGGTAACTGCCGCTTTCGAGCCCCTCCACCGAAAAGGCGAACAGGCCGCGCGGCGCAAGCACCTTCGAAACCGCCGCGAATACCGCCGCGAGGTCGCCGACGTAGATGAAGACGTCCGCGGCCAGGACCGCATGCACCGAGCCCGCCGGCATGCGCGCCAGGACTTCCGCGAGCTCGCCCTTTTCGAGCTTCGCGTAGGCGCTGCACCGTGCGGCGATCTCCAGCATGCGCGGAGAGAGGTCCACGCCGGTGATCTGCGCGCCCGCATCGGCAAGCGCCGCGCCGACGAGGCCGGTGCCGCAGCCCAGGTCGACCACGCACGAGCCGGCTTCGAGTTCAGGCCGCACCAGTTTCGCGAGCGCTTCGGGGACCTGGTACTCGAGCTCGCGCACCAGGTGATGCTCGAACTGCTGCGCGATGCCGTCGAACAGGTTCGTCACGTAACCCGCGGGCGCGCGTTCCGTGCTGTGGCCCGCTGCCGCGGCGGACAAGTGCTCGAAGGTCGGGTCGCCGGGGTGGTGCCGGAGGCCGGCCTTGAAGCATTCCGCGGCAAGCACATGATTGCCGTGGGTGCCGGCCAGCCGGCCCAGGTTCAGGCAGGGCTGCGCCAGCGCCGGGTCGGCCTGCATGGCCTTGCGGTACGACGCCACCGCCTGTTCGTCGAGCCCGCGCCGCTGCTGCGCGCTGCCCAGGTTGTTCCAGGCGCGGGCGTGCGCCGGGTCGAGCGCGACTGCCTTCTCGAAGCAGTCGGCGGCCTCGTGGAGGTCGCGTCCCAGCTCCTCGCGCACATTGCCGAGCCGGTACCACGCGTTCGCCTGGCGCGGATCGAGCGCCAGGCTTCTCTCGAGCGCGACGCCGGCTTCGCGCCAGGCCTGCGCGTCGTAGTGCGCGTTGCCGTCAGCCAGCAGGTCGGCCGCACTGCGCTTGTCGTCCAGTTCCACGGGTCTGCTATCCTCGCGCCGCCCGCCGTCCGGCGTCAATCGTCCCCACTGAAAGCCGATGGAACATTTTTTCGCTACCGCACCGCGCGGCCTGGAATCGCTGCTGGCCGACGAGCTCAGGACGCTGGGCGCGCAGCAGGTGCAGCACGTCCCTGGCGGCGCCGCGTTTTCGGGCGACTGGCGGACCTGCTACGCGGCGAACCTCTGGTCGCGCCTGGCCTCGCGCATCCTCTGGCGCGTCGCGGAGTTCGACTACGCCGGCGAGGAAGATATCCACGATGCGGCGCGCAAGGTGGACTGGATGCGCCTGTTCACGGTGGAGCGCTCCCTGCGGGTGAACGTGTCGGCGCAGAAGAGCCCGCTCAAAAGCCTCGATTTCGCCACGTTGCGCATCAAGGATGCGGTCTGCGACCGCTTCCGCGAGACGCTCGGCAGCCGGCCGAACGTGGACCGCGCCAATCCGGATGTGCGGGTGCACGCCTTCCTGGACGCGGCGCGCGGCGCGTTCTACCTCGATACCTCTGGAGAGCCGCTGTTCAAGCGCGGCTGGCGCTCCGGGTCGATCGAGGCGCCGCTGCGCGAGAACCTGGCCGCGGGCATCATCCTGCTCTCGGGCTGGAAGCCGGATGAGCCGCTGCTCGATCCCATGTGCGGCGGCGGCACATTGCTGATCGAAGCGGCCGCCATGGCGCGCGGCCGCGCGCCGGGTGCGAAGAGAAGTTTTGGATTTGAGAAGTTGAGGGCTTTTGATTTGAAGCTTTGGACAAAATTAAAATCAGAAGAACGGACTGCAACATCCGCCAAGCTCGAAATCTACGGCAGCGACAACGACCCCCGCGTTCTCGGCGATGCGCGGCGCAACGTCGCGGCCGCGGGCGTGGACCGTTGGGTGAAGCTGGAGCAGGTGGACCTCCTCGATCGCCCGGCGCCCGCCCCGGCGGGGGTCATGGTGGCCAATCCACCCTATGGGGAACGCATCGGCTCCAAGGAGGACCTGGCCGAGTTCTATCCGAAGCTGGGCAGTGCGCTGAAGAAAAACTATCCCGGATGGCGATGTCATTTCTTCACTGCCGACATGCGCCTGCCCAAGCTCATGCGCCTGCAGCCGTCGCGCCGCGTGCCGCTTTTCAACGGCGCGCTCGAATGCCGGCTGTTCGAAATCCGCATCGTCGCCGGCAGCAACCGGCGCTAGGCATTCACTTCGAGCAGGCGCGGACGTCGTAGATGCCGATGGAGTACAGGCCGTTGCCGCTCGGGGCCTTCTGCACGCCCCAGTTGAACGCGTAGCTTTTCGCCGTGGCCAGGCCGGCCCTGTATTCGGGAAAGTCCGCCGCGATCAGGCGCCGCGCCGCGTTCTCGACGGCATCGAGTTCGTCGACACCCGCGTAGAAGTAAGGCTGCGCCGGCGCCTTGCCCATGGGCAACTCGACCTGCCGTGCATTCGGCAGGTAGCCGCGGCCAAACAGCAGCAGCTGCTTTGGCAGGTAAGGCGGGTGGTCGGTCTCGATCGTCCGCAAAGTCCCTTGCGATGCAATGCAGGGATACGACTCGCGATGGACGCGCAGCTTCAGGCTCTCCGTCCTGGCCGCTCGCGACATCCGCGGCGCTTGAACCTGCCCGGGTTTCAGGAGGCTTTCGCAAACGCCCTTGGAGGTGGGCGCACCTTTGCGGGTCAGCGGGAAAGCCTTGATATCCCCGAAGACGAACTTAAGCTCCCCGGTCGCGCCCCGCACATCGAAATTCAGCCGTACCTCGCCGAAGTATTCGGACTGCACGTTTGCCAGTCCGCCCGAGGGCAGCCATTGCGCCAGCTGCTTGCCGCCGTCCTTCCAGACCATGCCCTTGGGACGAATCTGCCGGCCCTCGCCGTCGACCAGCTCGCTGACGGGCGCCTCGACCGGCCCCTTTGGCCCGAGATAATTGACCCGCGTGCCGATCACGAGCAGGGAACCCGCGTCCTCGCATTGAATCCTGTCGATCGAAATTCGCCAGTTCCTCCCCGACGCGACTGCGGCCGCGCCGGAGTCTGCCGCGTGGCAGATCAGAAATGCCAGCAGGAGAAAGTGATGTGAAAAGGGGCGCTTGCGCGCCCCTTCCTGTTCTACGCCCATCAATGGATGGTCAGACGATGTCGAGGTGTTCGATGCCCTTGGAGAGGTCGGCGCCCTTGGATTCCTTGCCGTTCAGCTTGATGTTGAGGCGCACCTCGTTGGTCGAATCGGCGAAGCGCAGCGCGTCCTCGTAGCTGATGCGGCCTTCCTCGTAGAGGTCGAACAGCGCCATGTCGAAGGTCTTCATGCCGAGCTCCTTCGACTTCTTCATGATTTCCTTGATGCCGTGGATCTCGCCCTTGAAGATCAGGTCCGCGATGAGAGGGGAGTTCAGCAGTACTTCCACCGCGGCGGCGCGCCCCTTGCCTTCCTTTAGCGGGATCAGGCGCTGTGAGACCACTGCCTTCAGGTTCAGCGACAGGTCCATCAGCAGCTGGTGCCGGCGCGCTTCCGGGAAGAAGTTGATGATCCGGTCCATGGCCTGGTTGGAGTTGTTGGCGTGCAGCGTGCCCAGCGCCAGGTGGCCGGTTTCGGCGAAGGCCACGGCGTGCTCCATCACTTCCATCTCGCGGATCTCGCCGATCAGGATCACGTCGGGCGCCTGGCGCAGCGTGTTCTTCAGGGCGCTTTCCCAGGAGTCGGTGTCCACGCCCACCTCGCGCTGGGTGATCATGCAATTCAGGTGCGGATGCACGTACTCGACCGGATCCTCGATGGTGATGATGTGGCCGTAGGAATTCTCGTTGCGGTAGCCGATCATCGCCGCCAGCGTCGTCGACTTGCCCGAGCCGGTGCCGCCAACCAGCAGCGCCAGGCCGCGCTTGGTCATGATCACGTCCTTCAGCACCGGCGGCAGCTTCATGTCGTCGAACTTCGGGATGGCGACGGTGATCACGCGCATTACCATGCCCACCTGCCCCTGCTGGATGAAGCAGTTGACGCGGAAGCGGCCGATGCCCGCGGGGTTGATGGCGAAATTGCACTCCTTTTTCGCCTCGAACTCGGCGGCCTGCTTGTCGTTCATCACCGCGCGCACCAGCATCGCGGTGTGCTGGCCGGTGAGCGCCGTCTGCGACACCGGTGTCATCTTGCTGTCGATCTTCATCGCCGGCGGGAAGCCCGCGGTGATGAAAAGGTCCGAACCCTTCTTCGTCAGCAGCGCGCGTAGAAGGTCGTAGATGAATTTGACTGCCTGTTCGCGTTCCATGGCCTAACCTCCGGCAAAATTGTCTTTGTTCGCGGCCTTGCCGCGGGCCTCGGCCATCGACACGATGTTCTTCTTCACCAGGTCCTGCAGGTTCTGGTCCAGCGTCTGCATGCCCAGCTGCGCGCCGGTCTGGATCGCCGAGTACATCTGCGCAATCTTGTTCTCGCGGATCAGGTTGCGAATCGCGGGCGTGCCGACCATGATTTCGTGCGCCGCGACCCGGCCGGCGCCGTCCTTGGTCTTGAGCAGGGTCTGGGAGATGATGGCGCGGATCGACTCCGAGATCATGGCGCGGATCATTTCCTTTTCCGCCGCCGGGAACACGTCGACGATCCGGTCGATGGTCTTCGCCGCGGAAGAGGTGTGCAGCGTGCCGAACACCAGGTGGCCCGTTTCCGCGCCTGAGAGCGCGAGGCGGATGGTTTCCAGGTCGCGCATCTCGCCCACCAGGATCACGTCCGGGTCTTCCCGCAGCGCGCTGCGCAGCGCGTTCGAGAACGACAGCGTGTGCGGCCCGACTTCGCGCTGGTTGATGAGGCACTTCTTCGAATCGTGCACGAACTCGATCGGGTCCTCGATGGTGAGGATGTGGCCTTCCTCGGTCTCGTTCTTGTGGTTCACCATCGCCGCGAGCGTGGTCGACTTGCCCGAGCCGGTCGGGCCGGTCACCAGCACCACGCCGCGCGGCTGGTCGGCGATCTGCTCGAAGGACTTCGGGCACTTGAGCTGTTCCAGCGACAGGATCTTGGAGGGAATCGTCCGCAGCACCGCGCCGGCGCCGCGGTTCTGCACGAAGGCGTTGACGCGGAAGCGCGCCAGGTTCGGGATCGCGAACGAAAAATCGCACTCCAGGTTTTCTTCGTAGAACTTGCGCTGCCCGTCGTTCATGATGTCGTAGAGCATGCCGTGCACGTCCTTGTGCTCCATCGCCGGCAGGTTGATGCGCTTGATGTCGCCGTGCACGCGGATCATCGGCGGCAGGCCCGAGGACAGGTGCAGGTCCGAGGCTCTGTTCTTGACGACAAACGCAAGCAATTCAGTGAGATCCATTACAATTCCTCCAATAGCAATGGGCCAAAGTATGCGGGTAATCCATGACAACTTGCAAGCCATTCGGGGGCGCGTCGCGCACGCCGCGCAAGCGGCCGGCCGCGACCCCCGCGGCGTGACGCTTTTGGCAGTGTCGAAGACCCATCCCGCGGCGCTCGTCGGCGAGGCCCTCGCCGCCGGACAGCGCGCTTTTGGCGAGAACTACGTGCAGGAAGCCGTGGAGAAGATGGATGCGCTCGCGGGCCAGGACGTCGAATGGCACCTGATCGGTCCGTTACAGAGCAACAAGACCAGGATCGTCGCCACGCGCTTCGATTGGGTGCATGCCGTCGAGAGCGAGAAGATCGCGCGCCGGCTCTCCGACCAGCGCCCCGCCGGCGTGCCCGCGCTGAACGTCCTGATCCAGGTGAATGTTTCCGGCGAGGCGTCAAAAAGCGGCGTCGCGCCCGAGGAAGTGCCTTCTCTTGCAAAAGCATTGAACGCTTTGCCTCGGCTGAAGCTGCGAGGCCTGATGGCGATTCCGGAGCCCGGGGCGGGCGTTGCCCGGTATCAGGAATTGAAGAGCTTGTACGAGAAACTGAAGGGCGAATTCCGCTTCGACACCCTTTCGGTCGGGATGTCCGACGACATGGAGACCGCGATCGCCGAAGGTTCGACCCTGGTGCGCATCGGCACGGCGATCTTCGGCGCCAGGAACAAGGTCAGGTCCGCCGCGTGAATGTCGCCATGAACGTGGTTTTCATCGGCGGCGGCAACATGGCCGACGCGCTCATCGGCGGCCTGCTGAAAAGCGGCATCGAGGCGGGCCAGGTCCGCGCGGTGGAAGTGGACGGCGCCGCCCGCCGCAGGCTGTCCGACAAGTACCGCATCGAATGCGCGGCGGAGGTGCGCGGCACGATACGCGCCGGCGAGGTGGTCGTGTTCGCAGTGAAGCCGCAGCAGATGAAGGAAGCGGCGCGCTTCGCGGGCGTGAAGGACAACGCCAATCTCGTCATCAGCATCGCGGCCGGCATCACGGTCGCGAGCCTGTCGCGCTGGCTGGGCGGCACGACGCGCATCATCCGCACCATGCCGAATACGCCGGCGCTGATCGGGGAGGGCATCACCGGCCTCTATGCGGCGCCGGGATTCGCGGAATCCGACATGCGGCTGGCGGAGACCATCCTCGGCGCCGTCGGCGCCACTGTGCGCATCGACGACGAAGACAGGATCAACGCGGTGACCGCGATCTCCGGGAGCGGTCCGGCGTACGTCTTTTACTTCATTGAAGCCTGCGAGGAAGCGGCCCGGCAGCTCGGCCTGCCGGAGGAAACCGCGCGCAAGCTCGCGCTGCATACCTTCACCGGGGCGGCCAGACTCGCCGCCTCGAGTCCCGACCCGGCCGCGGTCCTGCGCGCGCGCGTCACCTCCAAGGGCGGCACTACCGAAGCCGCGCTCGCCCGCATGACGGCCGATGAAGTCAAGGAAGCGATCGTGCGGGCGATCCACGCGGCGAACGAGCGGGGCAGGGAGCTCGGCAAGCAGATGGACCAGGACTGATGCTGAGCCAGATCGCAAGTTTCCTGGTGGACGTGGTGGTGGGCTTTTTCGTCTACCTGCTGCTCGCGCGCTTCCTGTTCCAGTGGCTGCGCGTGCCGTTCCGCAACGTGCTGGGCGAATTCATCATCGCGGGCACCAACTGGATGGTGGCGCCGGCGCGGCGTGTGATTCCCTCGTTCGCCGGGCTGGACCTCGCTTCGCTGCTGCTCGCCTGGCTGCTGCAGATGCTCCTGCTTTTCCTGGTCTACCTGATCGGCGGCATCGATTTCAGCTCGGCGCCCGGCATCGGCGCGGCGGCGCTGGCGGTGCTCGCCCTGATCGACCTGGTGCGCTTCACCCTGTACATCTTCGTGTTCGCGCTGATCGTGCAGGCGGTGCTGTCATGGGTAAACCCGCACTCGCCGGTCGGACCGCTGTTCGACGCCATCACGCGGCCCTTCCTGCGGCCGATCCGGCGCTTCGTGCCGCCGCTCGGCAACGTGGACCTCTCGCCCCTGGTGCTGATCGTGCTGCTGCAGGTGCTGCTGATCCCGCTGGCCGAGCTGCGTCGCCTGGCCGGCGGGTTGTTCTAGCCCGGGCTCAGGCGGCCTTCTTCTCCTTCGACTTGGACAGGGCGTCCTCGCCGAAGAACTGCTCGTCTTCCGTCGAGCCGTGCAGCGCGGTGGTCGAGGCCTTGCCAGCCGTGACGACCTGCGTGATCTGGTCGAAGTAGCCCGTGCCGACCTCGCGCTGGTGCTTGACCGCGGTGAAACCCTTCTCGGCGGCGGCGAACTCCTTCTCCTGCAGTTCCACGAACGCGGTCATGTTGTTGCGCGCGTAGCCGTAGGCGAGCTCGAACATCGAGTAGTTGAGCGAGTGGAAGCCGGCCAGGGTGATGAACTGGAACTTGTAGCCCATCGCGCCCAGCTCGCGCTGGAACTTGGCGATGGACGCGTCGTCCAGGTTGCGCTTCCAGTTGAACGAGGGCGAGCAGTTGTAGGCCAGCATCTTGTTCGGGAACTTCTTGCGCACGCCCTCGGCGAATTTTCTCGCGAAGGCGAGGTCCGGCGTGCCGGTCTCGCACCACACCATGTCGGCGTACTCGGCGTAGGCGATGCCGCGCGACAGCGCCTGGTCGAAGCCCTTCTTCGTCTTGTAGAAGCCTTCCGACGTGCGCTCCCCGGTGAGGAAGGGCTTGTCGTTGTCGTCCACGTCGGTGGTGACGATGTCGGCCGCTTCCGCGTCGGTGCGCGCGAGCAGCACCGTCGGCACGCCCATCACGTCGGCCGCGAGGCGCGCCGCGATCAGCTTCTGCACCGCTTCCTGGGTCGGAACCAGCACCTTGCCGCCCATGTGGCCGCATTTCTTCACGCTGGCCAGCTGGTCTTCGAAGTGCACGCCGGCGGCGCCGGCATCGATCATCGCCTTCATCAGTTCGAAGGCGTTCAGCACGCCGCCGAAGCCGGACTCGGCGTCAGCCACGACTGGCGCGAACCAGTCGATATCTCCCTTGCCCTCCATTGTCTGAATCTGGTCCTGGCGGGCGAGCGCGTTGTTGATGCGCTTCACCACCGTCGGCACGGACGTGGTCGCATAGAGGGATTGGTCCGGGTACATCGACAGCGAATCGTTGGCGTCGGCCGCGACCTGCCAGCCCGAGAGATAGATGGCCGGCACGCCGGCCTTCACCTGCTGCATCGCCTGGTTGCCGGTGAGCGCGCCGAGGGAGTTCACGAACGGTTTCTCGTTGCACATCTTCCAGAGCTTCTCCGCGCCGAGCTTCGCCAGCGTGTGCTCGATCTTCACGCTGCCGCGCAGGCGAACGACGTCTTCCGCGGTGTAGCCGCGCTTCACGCCTTGCCAGCGTGGGTTTTCGTTCCAGTCCTTCTGCAGCTTGGCGATCTCTTCCTGGCGATTCATCCGTTCTCCATGGGTTAAAAGTTGACCTAGATCAAGAATACGGCGGGCGATGACGCGCAGCAACATTGCCATTCCATATCATGAAATGGCAATAAAACAAGGATTTACAGGCTATTAGGAGAGGGCTATTTCAGTATGTGGCAGGAGATTTCAGGAATATGCTGCTTTGCGTACCCAACTGCACAGTAGGGACATTAGGACAGGGGGGTAGGATGCGAGCTTCTGCGGCTGAGAGCATCCCGGTGAAGAAATTCGACCTTTTTAGCGTCTATTCCTTGGGAAAGACTCTTTTCCCAATTTCCCAGCTGGAAGAAAAGGATTCCACGATAGGGGAACTGAGTTGGCCTCTCTTCTGGGCGAGAGATGCCCTGCTTAAGCAATTGGTGGACGAGTCAATGTTTTTAGAGGCATCGAGAAGGGCCGCTCAATCGTTCATCGCCTATGTGGACAAAATAATCCCCAGAAATTTTGCAGAGATAATGAAGATGGACAAGGAACCCATCTTTTCGTATCAGGTAAGCGCTTTACGAAGAGAGCTATCCTCATTGGAAACGGTCCTCAGCAATGACATGCCTGGTCTTGCGTCATACATGGTCAATCAAAAAGGCATTTATCGTACTCAAGACCTAATTGAGAAGGCTGATAGGCATCTAGTTGAAACTGTGCGAAAGGAGGTCGCTCAGCGACCTCTAACGGAATTGCGAGATGCAGGCAAATGTTTGGCCTACGAAGTTCCCAACGCATGCGCATTCCACTTATGGCGTGCAGTTGAAGCGGTGACGGAAGCGTATTACCAAAGACTGACCGGAAGGACTTTCGAAGCTGCTTCCGTTTCAAGAAATTGGGGCGCTTACATCAAGGCCCTTATAGCTGTCGGAGCAGACAAGAAAATTACGTCTTTTCTGGATCACATTCGAGAGGAATACAGGAATCCACAGACTCATCCTGACGCAGTGGTGACTCTTGAGGAAGCGCAGGGCTTGTTTGCTGTGGCGATGAGTTCAATTACTCAAATGACGGTGGAAATTCAAAAACTGCCAAAACCGGCCGTCCCAAACCCGTTCGTAGTAGCCGCTCCTTCTCCTTAGCAATCCGGTACTACTTCCCCAGCTGCGCCAACAGCCGCTGGAAATGCTTGATCCTGCCCTCGGCCAAGGCCCTTACAGCCCGCTCCCAGCCCTCTGGAGGGGTTCTGTGGCCCTGGGCGTCGTCGGACAGCCTAGCCTGCCGGATCGACGGCACAGAGGCCCCCAGCTCCTTGGCCAAATCCTCATGGGTAACCCGGTCAAACAGGGCGTCGGTTGCCTTATTAAAAGTCATGTATGCAGTCCTATTGACAAGTCAGAAAACAATGTATATGATGGTGCATACACTGTCAACGAGCAAACAGCCATGTCGATCCTCTCCGCCGAATACTTCCACAACGAACAAGCCGCCTACGACTTCGTAGAGGCGCGCATCTGGCCGCATGGCCCTGTTTGCCCGAAGTGCGGCAGCATCGGCAAACACTACTTGCTCAAGGGAAAGTCAACCCGCATCGGCGTTCGCAAGTGCCGAGACTGCCGCAAGCCGTTCCGGGTAACCGTGAACACCGTTTTCGAGTCCTCGCACATTCCGCTGCGCGTCTGGCTGCAAGCGGTGTTCCTGATCGCCAGCAGCAAGAAGGGGATCAGCAGCAACCAGCTTTCCCGCAGCCTTGGAATCACCGTCAATTCGGCGTGGTTCATGTCGCACCGTATCCGCGAAGCCATGCGCGAAGGCAACCTCTCGCCGTTCGGCGTTGGTGGTGGCGTGGTGGAAGTGGACGAAACCTACATCGGCAACGACCCGGCTTTCGCCAAAGCGCCAGACATGCGCCGCTATGGTCGCCGCAACAAGTACAAGATTCTGGCCCTTGTGGACCGCACTTCCAAACAGGCGCGCAGCTTCGTTGTGGACGATATGCGCGCCTCTAGCGTGCATCCCATCGTGCGCGAGAACATGGCCCGCGAAGCCAATCTTATGACCGACGAAAGCCCTCTCTACAAACGGCTTGGCCGTGAGTTCGCTTCGCATGGCGTGGTGAACCATCGCCGGATGCAGTATGTGAAGCAGGGAACCCCGCTGATCCACAGCAACACCGTAGAGGGCCTGTTCAGCGTGTTCAAGCGCGGCATGCGTGGCACCTACCAGCATTGCGCGCATAACCATCTGCACCGCTATCTGGCTGAGTTTGACTTCCGCTACAACAACCGCAAAGCCGCTGGCGTGGAAGATGAGCAGCGCGCCGACTTGATTCTCAAGGGCGTGTACGGCAAGCGGTTGACCTACGAAACGGCTACTGTCTGAGTATGGCTACCGGAAAACCAAAGCGAAAAAAGCCGCCCAAGATAAAACTGACCGACAAGGAGCAGTCGGCCCGCTTCGTCGCGTCCGCGAAAGCCCTTGGGTTGGAGAGGAATGGCGACGCTTTCGAGCGCGCTATGGACTCCCTGGCTCCGAAGAGGCCGAAGGCGAAGTAGGGCCAGTCCAGCTAGAACTGTTCCCTAACTCCTCCCCCTACTAGGGGTGGTGGACCTCCTGGCCCGATCCACTACTGGGCTTGCATAGTCCCCATTAGCGTATTACCATGGCCTCATAAAGCCCTCTAGAAGCCATTAAAAGGCCGCCAGAGTGCTAGACTGCTCGGCTCCATGGCCAACAAGCCGAAGGTAGCCACAGGCGACGGGAAGGGGTTTAGGATTCACCCATCCCCGTACGTTCTAGAGCAGTTGAGCGAGTTGGCCGAGAAAGGCCAGCTTGCTAAAAGCGTTCCGGAGGTGGCTCGTGTCCTTATCGGCGAGCGATTGATGCAACTGGAGAAGGAAGGATTGGTCAACCCAGGAAGTAGGGCTGACAGCAGCAAGTAAGAAAAACAGGAACGACCGCTCTGAACGGCGGTCTTCCGAAGATAAGAGGTGCTACAGGCACCCCCGTTACAGCTACTACGCTACGCTACCTTTACGAACGGACTACGAGCCTGAACGCTCGTAGCCCGTAAGCTTTCGCGTACAGCCGCTTCCCGTTTTTCAACGTGATATACGGCCGGTAAATCACCCGGGAACCCGGGCTTACTGCTTTCGGTGTGGTTTTCACACCAACCACCCCCTTTCCCGCGGAGCTTCCCGCGTGTGGGTGGCCGCGGTTAGCTGTCCTCGAAAAAGAGGGGTGCCTGTAGCAGTCGAATTATACCTTGGGGCAGAGTGTTATCCACCGCGCCCTGGCTGGCCTACCGCAACATCTAGTTCAAAATCAAGGCGTAGACCCTAGATGTGGGACAACACCGCTGAAATCTTCAGCAGGGCTGGCTATCTAGTGGCTGAATTTCGACAGGGCTTGGGTACGGCAACCGACACATGCTGGAGATTTCAAATTCCTGATGCCACGCAATAAATGCAACTAAGTCTGCACCAGGCGCCGGTGGCTATGCACGCTCATGAGGATGCCGATACCGACGAACAGCGTGAGCAACGCGGTTCCGCCATAGGAAACAAAGGGCAACGGCACGCCGACCACCGGCAGGATGCCGGAAACCATGCCCATGTTGACGAAGGCATAGGTGAAGAACATCAGCGTGATGGTCGCCGCCAGCAGGCGCGCGAAGAAGGTGGCGGCATTCGCGGCGATCATGAAGCCGCGCGCGATGAGCAGCGTGTAGAGCGCAAGCAGGATCGCGTTGCCGATGAGTCCGAACTCTTCCGAGAACACCGCGAAGATGAAGTCGGTGTGCCGCTCCGGGATGAATTCCAGGTGCGTCTGGGTACCGTGCAGCCAGCCCTTGCCAGTGATGCCGCCAGAGCCCACCGCGATGGTGGACTGGATGGTGTGGTAGCCCGCGCCGAGCGGGTCCTGCGTCGGGTCGAGCAGCGTGAGGATGCGGCGCCGCTGGTAGTCGTGCAGCATGCCCCAGAGCGGGAACAGGCTTGCGAGGCCCAGGACTCCCAGCCCGGCGATCAACTTCCAGCCGATGCCGGCGAAATAGATGACATAGCAGCCGGCCGCGGCCACCAGGATCGCCGTGCCCAGGTCCGGCTGGCGCGCGATGAGCAGCACCGGCACCATCAGCAGCACCGCGGCGACGGCGAAATCGCGCATGCGCAGCGTCGCCTCGTTCTTGTGGAAGTACCAGGCGAGCATCAGCGGCAGCGCGAGCTTCATCATTTCGGAGGGCTGGAAGCGCGTCACGCCGACGTGCAGCCAGCGGCGCGCGCCATTCACCACGTCGCCCGCGAGCGCCACCGCGATGAGCAGCGCCACGCCCAGCAGGTAGGCGGGCACGGCGAAGCGCATCAGCGTCTGCGGGGGGATCTGCGCCATCAGCCACATCGCCGCCACTCCGATGGACAGGTGGACCAGCTGCGTGCTGACGCGCCCGGGATTCTCGAAGCTCGCCGAAAACAGCGTCGCCAGGCCGACCGCCACCAGCGCGAAGCTGAGCGAGAGCAGCGGGCCGTCGATGCCTGCGACGAACCTCGCGGCGATCTGCCGCGGCGAGTAACCGGCGATCTCCAGCGCCATCAGTCGGTTTCCTCGTCTTCCTCGGCCGCGGTGCCCGGCTTCGCGCCGAGCTGGTCGCCCTCGGGAATCTTGCCGAGCAGGTAATAGTCGAGCACCGTGCGCGCGATGGGCGCTGCGGCGCGCGCACCGAAGCCGCCGTTCTCCACGATCGCAAACAGCGCGATCGTCGGGTTCTCGAGAGGCGCGAAGACGATGAACAGGGAATGGTCGCGGTGGCGCTCGTTGATTTTCTTTTCGTCGTACTTCTCGTTCTGCTTCATGCCGATCACCTGCGCGGTGCCGGTCTTGCCGCCGTTGGTGTACAGCGCGCTGCCGAAGGAGCGCGCGCCGGTGCCCTCCTTGTTGACGCCCGCCATGGCGCGCTTCACGAACTCGACGTTCTCCGGCTTCAGCGGGATGCGCCGCAGCAGCGCCGGCTCCAGCTGGCGCCGCTCGCCGGTGCGCAGATTGTCGATGTGCGAGACGAGGCGCGGCCGGTACATGTCGCCGTTGGCCGCGAGCGCGGCCAGGGCGACCGCGATCTGGATCGGCGTGTAGGCGTTGTAGCCCTGGCCGATGCCGATCGAGACGGTTTCTCCGGCGTACCACTTCTGCTGCTCGGGCTTGCGGAAGCGCTTCTGCTTCCACTCCGGCGAGGGCAGCACCCCGATGGATTCCCCTTCCAGGTCGATGCCGCTTTTCGAGCCGAAGCCGAACTTGCCCATGAAGCCGGCGATGGCGTCGATGCCCATGTCGTTGGCGAGCTGGTAGTAGAACGTGTCGGAGGAAACGACGATCGACTTGTAGAGGTCGACGTAGCCGTGGCCGCCGGGCTTGGAATCGCGGAAGCGGCGGCCGCCGAACTCGAAGTACCCCGGGTCGTTGATCGCGCTCTTGAAATGGCGCTTGCCGGTTTCCAGCGCCGCCATCGCCATGAACGGCTTGAAGGTGGAGCCCGGCGGATAAATGCCGGCGATGGCGCGGTTGGTGAGCGGCCGGTCGGGCGAATTGTTCAGCTCCGACCAGCTGGCCGGATCGATGCCGTCGACGAACAGGTTCGGATCGAAGCCCGGCTTGGAAACGAACGCGAGGACGCCGCCCGTGGAGGGCTCGATCGCGACCAGCGCGCCGCGGCGCTCGCCGAAGGCCGCTTCGGCGATCTCCTGCAGCTTGATGTCGAGCGTCAGCGTGACGTTGTTGCCGGCCTGTGCGGAGGTGCGCGCCAGGGTGCGGATGCCGCGCCCGCCGGCGTCGATCTCGACCTGCTCGAACCCGGTGGTGCCATGCAGCTCCTGCTGGTAGCTCGCTTCCAGCCCGCCCTTGCCGATGTAGTCGGTGCCGCGGTAGTTCGCCCCGACCTCCAGCTCGGCGAGCTTCTCCTGGTCCTTCTGGTTGATGCGGCCGATGTAGCCGATGACGTGCGAGGCCACGTCGCCGAACGGGTACTGGCGGAACAGGCGCGCCTTGATCTCGACGCCCGGGAAGCGGTAACGGTGGGCGGCAAAGCGCGCCACCTCCTCGTCGGTGAGCCGCGTGCGGATCGGCAGGCTCTCGGCATTGCGGATCTCCGCGTGCAGCTTGCGAAACCGGCTGCGGTCCTTGGCCTGCACCTCGACCACGTCGCCCAGCTCCTGGATCGTGCGCTCCAGGTCGCGCACCTTGGCCGGGAAGATTTCCAGCGTGTAAGCCGAGTAGTTGCGCGCCAGCACGACGCCATTCCTGTCGAGGATCAGGCCGCGGTTGGGCGCGATCGGCACGATGGAGATGCGATTCTCTTCGGCCTTGGAGACGTACGTGTCGTGCTGCAGCACCTGCAAGTGGAAGAAGCGCGCGAACAGCAGCGCGAAGGCCACCAGCACCGCGACGCCGGCCACGCCGATGCGCAGCTGGAAGTAATACAGCTCGCGCTCATGGTTCTTGAGCTCGCCCAGCCTCAAGGGATTCGCCTCATATGGCTCTCGTCTCGTCCACGCTCGCCGGCATGCGCTGCGGCAGCAGCAGCAGCAGGCTGACCATCGGCCAGAGCGCGGCGCCGATCAGCGGCCCCACCGCGATGCTCCATCCCGGAAACTCGGCGCCGACCGCCAGCCGCACCAGCGCCGCGACGCCCTGCGCGAACAGCAGCAGCGCGCCGACGTGCAGCGCCTGGCTCCAGAGCGGGAACCAGAGGATGCGGCGCGAGAGCGCGATCGCGGCGAACGCAAGCAGCGAATAGGAGAGCGCGTGCTGGCCGAGCAGCACGCCGTTGCCGACGTCGATCAGCAGGCCGAGCAGCCATCCCGCGCCCAGCCCCACCAGGCGCGGCTGCCGCACGCACCAGAAGGCGAGCACCAGCGCCACGAAGTCGGGCACCAGCGCGACGTTGTTCCAGGGCAGGAAATTGAGCAGCAATGCGAGGGCGAACGAGCCGAGGATGGTGCCGGCGCGCACCGGCAACAGGATCGTCTGCGACGCGGTCGGGCTACCGAGCTGCATCGGCATCCTTGCGGCGCGGCTTGCGGATCTTGCCGGGGCGCTTCTCGCGCTCCGGGCTGGCCTCTTCCGGATACGCGGCGCGCTTCGCCTCGGTGGCCAGCACCAGCACGTAGCCGCCGCTCTCGACGCCGGCCGCGGGCTGGCACACGATGCGCGCGAACGCGTAGGCGGCATCGCGCTCCACGCGCGCGACCGTGGCCACGGGCAGGCCGGGCGGATAGGTGCCGTCGATGCCCGAGGTGACCAGGCGGTCGCCGTTCTGGATCTCCGCATTGGCCGCCATGAAACGCAGTTCCAGCATGCCGCTCGAGCCGGCGCCGAAGGCGATCGCGCGCAGGCCGTTGCGCACCACCTGCACCGGGATCGCCTGCTCCTTGTCGGTGAGCAGCGTGACTTCCGAGGACAGCGCATGCGCGCGCGTCACCTGGCCGACCACGCCGGACGCGTCCACCACCGGCGAGCCCGCGTTCACGCCGGCCTGGCTGCCCTTGTCGATCACCACCTTGCGGGAATAGGGGTCGCGGCCGTTGTACAGGACTTCGGCGGCGGTCGCCTTGAGCGGCAGGCGCTCGGCGGCGCCGATCAGCTGCCGCAGCTGCCCGGTCTCGGCCTGCGCCGCTTCGTAGCGCTGCGCGGTCTGCGAGCTCGCCAGGAGCTTCGCGCGCAGCTCGGCGTTCTCCTCGCGCAACTGGGCCTGGCTCGCGAAATAGCCCGAGACCCGCCCGGCGACCGCTGCCGGCACGGTCGCCAGGGTCTGCAGCGGATGCACCGCGAGGGCGATGACGCTCCTCAATCCCTCGGTGTAGCGGAAGCGCGCGTCGAGCACCAGCAGCGCGAACGACAGGGAGGCGAAAAAGGCTAGTCGGACCAGCGGCGCGGGGCCGCGGTTGAAAAACGGTGGGGGCGTGTGATCCATGCCCCCATTCACTTATTCATTCGTGAAGATTGCCCCGAAGTGCTCCATCTGTTCGAGCGCCTTGCCCGAACCGCGCACCACGCAGGTCAGCGGGTCGTCGGCGACGATCACCGGCAGGCCGGTTTCCTCCATGAGGAGGCGATCGAGGTCGCGCAGCAGCGCGCCGCCGCCGGTGAGCACCATGCCCTTCTCGGCGATGTCGGCGCCGAGCTCTGGCGGGGTCTGTTCCAGCGCGCTCTTGACCGCGCTGACGATCTGGTTGAGCGGCTCGGTGAGCGCTTCCAGGATTTCATTCGAGGAAATGGTGAAGCTGCGCGGAATGCCTTCGGCCAGGTTGCGGCCCTTGACTTCCATCTCGCGGACTTCCGAGCCGGGGAACGCGGAGCCGATGGTCTTCTTCACCGTCTCGGCGGTGGTTTCGCCGATCAGCATGCCGTAGTTGCGGCGGATGTAGTTGATGATCGCCTCGTCGAACTTGTCCCCGCCGACGCGCACCGAACCCTTGTGCACCGCGCCGCCGAGCGAGATGACGCCCACTTCCGTGGTGCCGCCGCCGACGTCCACCACCATCGAGCCGGTCGCTTCCGCCACGGGCAGGTCGGCGCCGATCGCCGCCGCCATCGGCTCCTCGATGAGGAATACTTGTCCTGCGCCCGCGCCGATCGCGCTCTCCCGGATCGCGCGGCGCTCGACCTGCGTCGAGCCGCAGGGCACGCAGATGATGATGCGCGGCGAAGGCGAAAAGAGTTTGTTGTCGTGCACTTTCTTGATGAAGTACTTCAGCATCTGCTCGGTGACGGTGAAGTTGGCGATGACGCCGTCCTTCATCGGCCGGATGGCGACGATGTTGCCGGGCGTCTTGCCGAGCATCATCTTCGCGTCCTTGCCGACCGCCTGGATCGACTTCTTGCCGTTCGGCCCGCTGTCTTCGCGGATCGCGACGACCGAAGGCTCATCGAGCACGATGCCTTTGCCGCGCACGTAGATGAGCGTGTTCGCGGTTCCAAGGTCGATCGCAAGATCGTTGGAGAAGTAGCTCCGCAGGAATCCAAACATGTTCGTGGTCAATCCCTTTTCCGCATCCCGACAGGTGGCTAGGTGTTGCCTTAAGTTCCGGCGCTAAAGCTGCGTCCCGGAACCGTTTATTCCATGGGCGGCTATGATACGCTTAACAGGGCACCTTTTGCATGTCGCTAACCCCAGACCAGCTCCAGCGCGTCGCGCTTCTCGCCCGCATCGCCGTCAGCCCTGAAGAGGCGCGGGGCGTGACCGACCGGCTGAACCAGGTGCTCGGCCTGATCGACCAGCTGCAGGCGGTGGATACCCGCGGCATCGAGCCCATGTCGCATGCCCTGGACGCCCAGCTCGCCATGCAGCAGCGCCTCCGGCCCGATGCCGTCACCGAGCCCGACCGGCGCGCCGAGTTCCAGGCGGTCGCCCCGGCGGTCGATGGCGGGCTGTACCTGGTGCCGAAAGTGATTGAATAAGTGCTTAACGCCACAGTCATGGAGCTGTCGGCCGCCCTGGCCGCAAAGAAGGTCTCGTCGGTCGAACTGACCGGGCTCTTCCTCGACCGGATCAAGGGGCTCAACGGACGGCTGAACGCCTTCATCACGGTGGACGAAAAGAGCAGCCTTGCGCAGGCGCGTGTCGCCGATGAGCGACGCTCGAGGGGGGCAGCGGGCCCGCTCACCGGGATCCCGATCGCCCACAAGGACATCTTCTGCACCAAGGGTATGCGGACCACCTGTGGCTCGAAAATGCTGGCCAACTACGCCAGCCCCTATGACGCGCACGTGATCGAGCGCTTCGGTGCGGCGGGCGCCGTGCTCCTGGGCAAGACCAACATGGACGAGTTCGCGATGGGCTCGTCGAACGAGACCTCGCATTTCGGGCCGGTGCGCAATCCCTGGGACCTCGATAAGGTGCCAGGGGGGTCCTCCGGAGGGTCGGCGGCGGCGGTGGCCGCGCGCATGGCCCCGGCCGCGACCGGTACGGATACCGGAGGCTCGATCCGCCAGCCGGCGGCGTTGACGGGCGTCTCGGGCCTGAAGCCGACCTATGGCGTGGTGTCGCGCTACGGCATGATCGCCTTCGCCTCGTCGCTCGACCAGGGCGGGCCGCTGGGCAAGTGCGCGGCCGACTTGGCGCTGCTGATGAACGCCATGGCCGGGTTCGATGCGCGCGACTCGACCAGTCTGGAGCGTCCCGCCGAGGACTATGGCCGCGAGCTCGGCATGAACCTGGCGGGCCTGCGCATCGGCTTGCCGAAGGAGTATTTCGCCGAGGGCGTGGATGCCGACGTGCTGGCCCGCGTGCGCGAGGCCGTGCGCTGGTTCGAATCGCAGGGCGCGAAGACGGTGGAGATCACCCTTCCCAATACCGGGCTCGCGGTGCCGGTGTATTACGTCATCGCGCCCGCGGAAGCCTCGAGCAACCTGTCGCGCTTCGACGGGGTGCGCTACGGCCACCGGGCTAAGGATTACGCGGATCTCAATGACATGTACCGCCGCACTCGCGCCGAGGGCTTCGGTACCGAGGTCAAGCGGCGCATCCTGATCGGCACCTACGTCCTTTCGCACGGCTACTACGACGCTTACTACCTGCAGGCGCAGAAAGTGAGGCGCCTGATCGCGAAGGATTTCGCGGAGGCATTCTCGCGCTGCGACCTGATCATGGGCCCGACCTCGCCCTCGACCGCGTTCGTGCTGGGCGCGAAGACGGACGATCCGGTGCAGATGTACCTGAACGACATCTTCACCATCCCGGCGCCGCTGGCCGGACTGCCGGGCTTGTCGATCCCCTGCGGCTTCGACGGCAAGGGATTGCCGGTGGGCCTGCAGGTCATGGGCAATCACTTCGCCGAGGCAAAGATGCTCGGCGCGGCGCACCGCTACCAGCAGGCGACCGACTGGCACCTGCGCGCGCCGAAGGAGACGCCGCTGTGAGCGGCGTCTTAAAAGCGGAGACGCCGCTGTGAAATGGGCCGCGCTCTTTGTCTGTTTTTTCCCCTTGCCGGTTCTTTCGCAGCAACAGATCGAAACGCGGGAACTGATCGGGCAGCTCGGCGGGCGCACGGCGCTGATCAACCTGTACGCGACCGAACGGCCCGACGGCTCCGCGCGCGTGACGGGCGACTACATCCTGCTGCCTTCCCTGCAGCAGCGCTTCGTCGAGGGCGAGCGCAGCAAGCAGCTGGGCGTGACGTTCCTCAGCGAAGGCAGTTCGCCGATCCTCTACGGCCGTCCGGTGAGCGCGACGCTGCAGGGGACCTGGTCGGGCGGCGTGTTCAAGGGCGGGCGCTTCGCGCCGGGCGGCCAGCAGCGCGAGCGCTTCGAGTTCAGCGACAACTTTCCGTCCATGGACGGCTACAGCGCCGCGGTGCGCTGCGACACCGCCGAGGGCCGCTACTCGGCCACGCTCGCCTACGCGATCGAGGGCGGCAAGCTGAAAAGCATCGAGTGGCGCTCGAAGGTTTCGCCGGGTGAGCATTCCTGCAACCTCGCGGGACTCGAGCAGCGCCCCGAAGCCGGACAAATGCGCGGCGGGCTGCGCTTCACCTCCGGGCGCTGCAGCGTCACGCTGCGGGACCTGGGCGAGTACGTGCGTATTGCCGCGGAAAGCTGCAACGACCTGTGCGGCTCGCAGGGCTACCTCGAACCGGTGCTGGTGGACCGCAGGGGCGGCTGCCAGCTGCTGCGGCCGCAGCCGAGGTAGGAAGGAAATCGCGCGGATGGCCTGGGAAATCGTCGTCGGGATCGAGACCCACGCGCAGCTGCTGACGAAGAGCAAGATCTTCTCCGGCGCCTCGATCGCGTTCGGCGCCGAGCCGAACACGCAAGCCTGCGAAGTGGACCTCGCGCTTCCCGGCGTGCTGCCCGTGCTGAACGCGCAGGCGGTCGAACTTGCGGTGCGCCTGGGGCTCGCGGTCGGCGGCAACATCAGCCGCAAGTCGGTATTCGCGCGCAAGAACTATTTCTACCCCGATCTTCCCAAGGGCTACCAGATCAGCCAGTTCGAGATCCCGGTGGTGCAGGGCGGATCCCTGAGGATCGTGCTGCCGGAGGGCGAAAAGACGATCCGCCTGACGCGCGCCCATCTTGAGGAAGACGCGGGCAAATCCCTGCACGAAGATTTCCAGGGCATGACCGGCATCGACCTGAATCGCGCCGGCACGCCGCTGCTGGAAATCGTCACTGAACCCGACATGCGCGGCGCGAAGGAAGCTGTCGCTTACGCGCGCGCGCTGCACTCGCTGGTGCGCTGGATCGGCATCTGCGACGGCAACATGCAGGAAGGCTCCTTCCGCTGCGACGCCAATGTCTCGGTGCGCAAGGCGGGCGACGAAAAACTCGGCACGCGCTGCGAGATCAAGAACCTGAACTCGTTCCATTTCATGGAGAAGGCGATCGAGTTCGAGGCGCGGCGCCAGATCGAGCTGATCGACGACGGAAAGAGCGTGACGCAGGAAACGCGGCTCTATGATCCCGACAGGGACGAGACGCGTTCCATGCGCTCAAAGGAAGACGCGCAGGACTACCGCTATTTTCCCGATCCGGATCTCCTGCCGCTGGTAATTTCCGAATCCGACATCGAGCGGATCCGGTCAGAAATGCCGGTGCTTCCCGAGGAGAAGAGAAAGAAATACGTTGATAACGGACTTACGCCTTATCAGGCAGCTGTCCTTACTTCAAGTCGCGAGACGGCGAATTACGCCGATCATGCTTTCATGGGTGCCACCGTTTTCGCAGGATTGGCGAATTGGATTACGGGACCGCTGAGTGCGCGCTTGAACAGCGAGAATCTGGACATCTCGAAGAGCAAGGTCCTGCCCGACTCGTTGCGCGAACTCGAGGCGAGGGTTGCCGATGGGACGCTATCCGGAAAGATGGGGAAGGAAGTATTCGAAGCGATGTGGGCCGGCGAAGGAACCGCGGACGAAATCATCGAAAAGCGCGGCCTGAAGCAGATCAGCGACTCGGGCGCGATCGAGAAGATCGTGGACGAGGTGCTGGCGGCGAACGCGAAGCAGGTGGAGGACTACCGCTCGGGCAAGGAGAAGGCGTTCAATTCCCTGGTCGGGCAGGTAATGAAGCGCAGCCAGGGCAAGGCGAACCCGGCGCAGGTGAACGAGGTCCTGCGCCGCAGGCTGGCCGCGCGCTAGCGCGGGATGTTCACCACGCGGTTGCGCTCCAGTTCCTGCAGGTAGCGCTTGTCCCGCTCTAACTGCTGCTGCGCGCGCCGCACATTCTCTTGTTCCGCGCGGCGCTGCTCCGCCGCGGCCCGCTGCTGGTCCGAGGCGCGCCGCCGTTCTTCCATCTGAGCCTGCTGCGCNNAAACCGTTCTTCCATCTGAGCCTGCTGCGCAGTGCGCTGCCGGTCGTAGTCCGCGCGCCTGGATTCGCTCTGCCGCATCGCCTCCTGGCGCCGCTGTTCCGCCGCTTCCCGGTTCGTGTCGGTACGGTCTTTCGCCCAGTCGACGGTTTCGCGTTTCAGGCGCGCCTCCTCCTGCTGGCGGCGAGCGTCCTCGTCCAGGCGCTCGGCCTGCAGGCGCTGCGCTTCAAGCTTGCGTTTGTGGTCCAGCCACACCCAGCTTCCGCCGATACCCACCGCGAGGAGCAGCGCGATGCCTGCCATCCAGCCGATAGGCGAACCCGCCGCCGGTTGCGCGGCGAGCGATGCCCTCGCGTTCGCGGGACGGGGACGCTCCTCGTCGCCGCCGCTCGACAGCGCGCGCAGGAGATCCTCCTTGAGCTTGGCGTCGTACAGCTTGCGCCGCACCGGGTCGCAGAGGAGCTCGCAGGCTTCGCGCAGTAGCGTGCGCTCGGCCGCGACCTCCGGCGCTGCGCTGTCCTTGAGCGCCGCGAGCCGCGCCTCGCAGGCGGCCTTGATGACTTCAGGCTCGGCGGTGGCGCTGACCTGCAGCGCCTGGTACAGCGATTTCTTCGCCACGCTTGCCTCCCTGGCCGCGCGCTTCGGCCGCCGTTACTTGTTGCCCTTGGTCAAGTCGTTGTAGCGCTTCTTGTCTTCGTCGAAGCGCGCGTTGATCAGCGTGACTTCCTTGCCCTTGGCCGCCATCAGTTCTTCCTGGGTCTTGATGTCGAAATCCACGTTGCGGATGTCGTCGTTCAGCTTGGCCGGGGGCTTGTTCTTGCCCTGGAAGAACTCGAGTTCCTTCTTCAGGTCGCCCTGGCGCTTCCTTAGCGCGTCGATGCGCCGCTGGATGTCCTTGACCGCGACCCCGTTGTCCTGCAACGCGCGCCCGCGGGCGCTGTCGATGTCCTTTTCGCTGGTATAGGTCGCGAGCAGCGCGCGGTTGCGCCGGCCCTCCTCCTTGGTGACGGCCTCGCGCTTCTTTCTATCGTCCTCGTCCGCGGCCTTCTTTTCGCGCTCGGCCGCGGAGGCCGACGCGTCGAAGCGCTTGGTCACCATGCCCTGGGCGTTCAATTGCTCCACCGGCATTCCCAGGCAGGCGGGCGGAATGCTCTGGCCGTAGTACTTCTTGCCGTCCTTGCCGGTGCAGCGGTAGGACTGTGCTTCGGCGGCGAACGGCGCGAGCGCCAGTCCGGCGATGAGCAGGGTGGCACGGATCTTCATTTCTATTTCCCCTTCCTGGTCAATTCCATGTAGCGTTTCCGGTCGTCCTCGTACCTTGCGTTGATCGCGTCGGCTTCCTTCTTTTTCGCCGCGAGCAGCCCCTCCTGGGCCTTGAGCTCGGCGTCGATGCCGGCGGCGTTTTCGGATGGCGATGCGCGGCGTTTCCTGAGCGCGACGATTTTCGCTTCGCTTTCCAGGACCTGCTGGCGGTTGCCCTCGAGCGCCCGGCCGCGGGCCTCGTCGACGTCCTTCTCGCTCGTGTAGGTGGCGAGCAGCGCGCGGTCGCGCCGGCCTTCGTCCTTGGAGACCGCTTCGCGCTTCCTGCGCTCGGCGTCCTCGGCGTCTTTCCTGGCGCGCTCATCGGCGGTCGCCTGGGCGTCGATTTTCCTGACCACCAGGCCCTGCGCGTTGAGCTGCTCCATGGGCAGGCCCGCGCATTGCGGCGGCACGCTCTGGCCATAGTATTTCTTGCCGTCCTTGCCGACGCAGCGGTAGGACTGCGCCTCTGCGGCAAACGGCAGGGCGGCGAAGGCAATGGTCAGCATGGCGGGAGCCAACATTTCAGTGCGCAGCATTCATTCCCCCGGGGGAGAGGTCTTGGTAGGATTCTAACGCGCCGCGGCCCCCCGAGTTGACCTGCTAGAATCCGCCGCGCCACTCCAGCCCACGCCATGCACTCCGCAGATCCCGCCTTCATCGCCGACACCACCGCCAGGATGCTGCTGGAGGTCAAGGCGGTCCTGTTTTCCGAGGACAAGCCCTTCATCTTCACCTCCGGCTGGGCAAGCCCGGTCTACATCGACTGCCGCAAGCTGATCTTTTATCCGCGCATCCGCACGCAGCTGGTGGATTTCGCCGCCGCGACACTCTCGCGCGACGCCGGATTCGAGCAGTTCGACGTCATCGCGGGCGGCGAAACCGCGGGCATCCCCTACGCGGCCTGGATCGCCGACCGCTTCGGCCTGCCGATGCAGTACATCCGCAAGAAGCCCAAGGGCTTCGGCCGCAACGCGCAGATCGAGGGCGACATCCGCGACGGGGCGCGCACGCTGCTGGTGGAGGACCTCACCACCGACGGGCGCTCGAAAATCAACTTCTGCAAGGCGCTGCGCGACGCGGGTGCCGTCGTCGATCACGTGTTCGTCAACTTCTACTACGACATCTTCCCCGAGTCGAAGAAGACGATGGGCGAGCTCGGCGTGCGCCTGCACCACCTCGCCACCTGGTGGGACGTGCTGCGCGTGGTCAAGCAGGGCAAGTACCTCGCCTCGGCGCAGGTGGCCGAAGTGGAGAAGTTCCTGAATGCGCCCGCCGAATGGTCGGCCGCTCACGGGGGCGTCTCGAGCTTTCCGTCGTCTTGAAGGTCATAACGCTAAACGTCAACGGCATCCGCTCCGCGGAGAGGAAAGGCCTTTTCCGCTGGCTCGCCGCGCAGAAGGCGGATGTGGTCTGCCTCCAGGAAGTGAAGGCGCACGAGGCGGATCTTGAGCAGAAAGTGCTCGCGCCGCGCGGCTTCCACGGGTTCTTCCACTGCGCCGAGAAGAAGGGCTACGCCGGCGTCGCGCTCTATGCGAAAAGGGAGCCCGAGTCGGTGGTGATGGGCTTCGGCGTGAAGGAGTTCGACGCCGAGGGGCGCTTCATCGAGGCGAACTTCGGCAAGCTATCGGTGATTTCGCTCTACCTGCCGTCAGGCTCCTCGGGCGCGCACCGCCAAGCGTCGAAATTCCGTTTCCTGGATTCTTTTTTGGTTCATTTAAAAAGGCTTGAGAACAGTGGCCGAGAAATCATTCTCTGCGGCGACTGGAACATCGCGCACAAGGAGATCGACCTGCGCAACTGGAAGTCGAACCGGAAGAACTCGGGCTTCCTGCCCGAAGAGCGCGCCTGGCTGACGCAGGTGTTCGACGAGGTCGGCTTCGTCGACGTGTTCCGGACGCTGAATGCGAAGCCCGATCAGTACACCTGGTGGTCCAATCGAGGCCAGGCCTGGGCGAAGAACGTCGGCTGGCGCATCGACTACCAGATCGCCACGCCGGGCGTGGCGAAGACCGCCCACAAGGAATCGATCTACCTGAAGAAGCGCTTCAGCGACCATGCGCCGCTGACCATCGACTACAAATACAAGCTTTAGACCGACTTGGGCGCGGCGCCGTCGCGGTTGCGGTTTCGGCGCCGGTCAAGCCACCAGGCAAGCACCGGCAGCGCGGCGAAGCCGCCCGGCATCACGATGATGACGAGGTAGGGCGAGAGCTTGGAGATGCGCTTCAGGTGGGCGCGGATCTCCGCCAGCTCCTCGGGCGACCATTGCTGCTTGTTGCGCCTGCGCATCAGAATCGGCATCAACCCCCGGACCTGGGACATCTCGCTCAGCAGGAACTTGCGCTCGCGCTCGGCAAGCTCGAACGCGCGTTTGACCGGGGCGAGTGCTTTCACGGCGCGTGATTCGGCACGCCGGACGCCGCGCCTGATGTTTCAAAGCGCAGCCACCAGCCGCGTGCGCCGCGATACAGGCGCCACAGCGACCAGCCGCGCGACAGCCAGACGGCGGCGCGCCGCGGCCGCAGAGCGACGAGCAGCGCCACGCCGGCAACGACGCTGAGCGGGTGGCGCTGCGCCATTTCCTGCGCGCTGCGCGCGGCTCGGACCAGGGATGCCGCGAGTGTGGCCGCCGCGTCCGCGGGCGCGAGCAGGGCGTCGATCGCCGCGCGCTCGGACCCGGCGCGCGCCACCAGCTGCGCCCTGCGTTCCGCGAGAGCAAGAAGTTGTTCGCGCATCAGGGCTGGCCCAGCGAATTCCGGTCGCGCTCGAGCTCGGCCAGCGTCGCGGCGAGGAGCCTGGGCCGTTCGCGCAGGCACTTGCGGGCGACCAGCGCGGCCGCGGTGCCGATCGAGACGAACAATGCGGCGAGCAGCCCGGCCGCAAGCAGGCGGTTCGAATCCCAGAACAGCAGCACCACCAGCACGGCGGCGAACACGATCGCGACGCCGATGAAGAATAGCGCGAGGGCGAGCCAGACCAGGATCTCGAGCAGGCGCAGCGCCTGTTCTTCGAGCTCGGTGGCGGAGAGCCGCGTCCGCGTCAGGGCGAACGACAGCAGCGTGCGCGCGAACTCCCTGACCGGACCGGGCATGGCTGGGGGTTAAGCGCCCGTGAGCAGGACGGGCCTCGGCCCGTTTACCCGACGGGCTGTTCCTCAGCGGCGGCTGATGAGGACGCCGAGCACGAGGCCGGCCGCGGCGGCAACGCCCACCGCCTGCCAGGGGTTCTCGCGCACGTACTCGTCGGCCGCCTTGGCGGCTTCCTTGGATTTCTCCAGCAGCGCGCGCTCGGCTTCAGTCAGCTTTACCTTGGCCGTGGCAAGCGAAACCTGGATGCGCTCGCGCGCGGCGGAGACTTTCTCGCCGGCCTGGGAGGCGGTGGCGCGCAGCAGTTCCTCGGCGTCGGCGACCACCACTTTCAGGTCGGCGACCAGCTTCTCTTTCGATACGTCGTTTGCAGCGGGTTGGGCGCTCATTTCGGCACTTCCTGACGGTACTTGGGGGAGGGCAGGCTACCGGGTTTTGCCCCTGCTGGCAACGGAAAATGCTGCGCTGCGAAGGTTACGAGCAAGTGCCCGGTCATGGTGCGGGTACCATGGCGACCCGATGCCGTTCGCCGACTACGCCGCAGCGTTCCGCAGCCGGAAAATCGGCCTGCTGCTGCTGTTGGGTTTCGCCTCCGGCCTGCCCCTTGCGCTCACCGCGGGCACCTTGCAGGCCTGGCTTGCGGCCGAGAACGTCGACATCGTCGCCATCGGCTGGTTCGCGCTGGTCGGCCAGCCCTACACCTACAAGTTCCTCTGGGCGCCGGTCATGGACCGCTACGCGCTGCCCTTCCTCGGCCGGCGCCGCGGCTGGCTGCTCGTCACGCAATTGCTGCTCGCCGCGGCGATTGCCTTCATGGGCACGCTCACGCCCCGCGACTCGGTCTGGCTGCTGGGGGCCACGGCGCTCGCGGTGGCGTTCCTCTCCGCTTCACAGGACATCGTGTTCGACGCCCTGCGCACCGACTGGCTGGAGCCAAACGAACGCGGCGCGGGCGCGGCGGTGTCGGTACTTGGCTACCGCATCGCCATGCTGGTGTCGGGCGCGGGCGTGTTGATCCTTGCCGACCAATGGCTCGGCTGGCACGCGGCTTACTGGCTGATGGCCGCGCTCATGGGCGTCGGCATGGTCGCCACCTGGTTCGTGATCGAACCGGAAGTCAAGGGCGGCGCGCCGAAAACGCTGGACGCGGCGGTGGTCAAGCCGTTCGCGGAGTTCTTCTCGCGCGAAGGCGCCATTGCGCTGCTCCTGCTCGTGGTGCTCTACAAGCTCGGCGATGCGTTCGCCGGCAACCTCACCACGACCTTCCTGCTGCGCGGCCCGGGCTTCTCGCTGACCGAAGTCGGCGCCCTGAACAAGGGCTTCGGCCTCGCCGCGACCATCCTCGGCGCCCTGGCTGGCGGCGCGATGATGGCGAAGATGCGCCTCTACCGCGCACTTCTCGTGTTCGGCGTGCTGCAGGCGTTCACTAACCTGGGGTTCATGCTGCTCGCCGCGAGCGGCAAGAGCTACCCGCTGATGGTGGCGGTGATCGGCCTGGAGAACCTGTGCGGCGGCATGGGCACCGCCGCCTACGTCGCGCTGCTCATGGCGTTGTGCGACCGGCGCTTCTCCGCGACGCAGTACGCGCTGCTCTCCGCGCTGTCCGCGGTAGGCCGCGTTTATGTCGGACCGGCCGCGGGTTACCTGGTCGCGGGCTTCGGCTGGACGCAGTTCTTCTTCTTCACCTTCCTCATCGCGCTGCCGGGGCTGGCGCTGCTGGTTTGGATGAAGCAGCGAATCGAGCAGCTGGATGCTGCCGCGCCGAGTTGAGGAGCGTCAGACAACGGGAAGGCAGATCAGGTTTTAGGCGGAAGTCGTCTAGTGGCGCGTGCCGACTGCGAAAGCTCCGCCATGGTTTCGATCCGCACCAGGCGCCGGTCCATGTCCCGCACTTCCGAGCCGAGTTCGCGTACGGCGTCGGCAAGCCGCTTAATCTCTCCGCTCATCCGCAGGACTTCCTTGACGCCTTCGACAATCTGGTCGAACGCGGCCATCAGGCTGCCTTCCGCACCCTGCGGCCCTTGCCGAGCTGGGCAAGGGTTGCCTGCGTCTCTGTCAGGGCCGCGCGCAGCGCCGCCCTGCTTTCCCTGACCGAGCGCTGAAGCTCATCCGCGAGGGCCGAGAGCACCTGCTCTTCGGCGCCGGGTCTGAGGCCCTCGGCCGAACGACGCACCAGTTCGGCGACCGAAAGATCCAGCGCCTTCGCGCGATGCGCGAGGGCGCGTTTCTGCTCGGGTGTGACCAGGATGACAAGGCGTTCAGTCTTCATGTCAGATGTCCGAATTTAGAAACATGTGCATATACATGGTAATGCGTGCCCGGGTCGCTGCCAAGTGATGGCCGATCAGCATTCCCTTTAACGCGGTTCGGGGCTCGCAGGTTGACGTTCCGAACCGCGGGCCCTCATCGCGCATCCCTGGCGTGCCGAGGCGGATGATTCTCGCGGTCATTTGCTCCTTTGCTCAGGCCTTGCCGCTGCCTGGAACAAAGGTCTAGACCCGCGCCGCCAGCACATACGCAACAAGCCCAAAGACAGAAACGAAGGCAATCGATGACGCCATCGCGGCCATTAGCGCGCGGCCAGCGGATAGAAGGAAGACAAGTCGCCCGACTTGAAACAAGCCAATGACATACACCACCGAAGTAACCATCCCCAGGACCGCCGGGGCCATTCCGTCCAATTCTCGTGGCGGGAGAATGAAATATGCGACGGACGAGAGAAATGCCGCGACGCTGTATGGATAGGTAAGCAAGCCGACGGAGCGTCGCCTGGACTGCAAATCGGCGGATTCTTTCGAGAATCGATCAAATATCCACCTCTGGAAATTGGCGATCAGGGCAACGTAGCAGATCGCAAATACAACGAACTGCTCGTGTTTTGGTGGAATGCCAAGAGCGCTGGGATCCTTGACGTTGAGCACGAACGCGCCGTACGCGAGGGATGCGCTTACGAAGAAGGCAATGCTGGGCGGACAGATATCCTGCTCGGGGTTCTGCTCTATGACCTTTCGGGGATGGAAGACAAATTTAAATAATGTCGGCAGATAGCTCGCCGTCGCAGTCAGAATTCCGCTAAACAGTTCTTCTACTTTGTTCACGCAAGCGGATTTAACGTGGAAGCCAGCGGCGCGCGGCCACCGACGGTTGCATGACGTGGCGCTTCCCGCGCGTCCGCTGCGCTGCCGGATTAGAGTGCCAGGCGCTCACGGCTTGAACTCAGCGACGGGGAAATGATTGTTGGCCCACGCAACAAGCTCGGCAACGCTCTTGGCGGGGACGCTAGCGGTTTGGGATGGCTCATAAAGCGAGAGCTCGGCTCCGGTTGAAAGCCGCGAAGCAAGAACCAGTAGTTTCGCGTTGAGCCAGCCGACAGATGAAGCGTTTGGATCGGATTCGACGTCAGCAAACTGAAAGAACAACTCGCTATCCACCACGCCCGTTTGCATCAGCCTGGTGTCCAAACGCTCGTTGAGGCGACGGCCTTCCAAGAGGGTGGACTCAAAGTCGTCGGTATTCATAGGCACCCTAACAGCATTAGGTGGCAAGTCGCCACCGAGAAAAGAATATACCGGTAGATACAAGCATCCAATATTAGATGGATGCATATGCCGGCATATATCTGGATTTGGATATCCAATGCTGGATACCGGGATAAATCGAGTGCCGAATGACGATGGTCCCCTGCCTTCGCGGGGACGACGAAATCAGGCTTGGGTCAGGCGCTGACGCGGTAGATGGCGAGGCTGCCGAAGAGATTGGGAAGCACGCTTACAGGGTTGCCGTCGCGCAGCACCACGCGCTCGAGGATGCGCAGGCCGAGCTTGGCGCAAAGGGCTTCGAAATCGAACAGCGTGCAATGGTGCACGTTGGGCGTGTCGTACCACTGGTAGGGCAGCTCCTTCGACACCGGCATGTGGCCGGCGAGCGCGATCTGGATGCGCGCCTTCCAGAAGCCGAAATTGGGGAAGGAGACGATGGCTTCGCGGCCGACGCGCAGCATTTCCTTCATGAGCGGCTCCTGCGCGTGGATCGCCTGCAGGGTTTCCGAGAGGATGACGTAATCGAAGGAACGGTCGGCGAAGGCCGCCAGGCCGTCTTCCAGGTCGAGCTGCAGGACGTTGACGTCGTTGCGGAGGCACTGCAGCACCTTGGCGTCGTCGATCTCGACGCCGTAGCCGGGCGCCTGGCGCGTCTGCCAGAGGTGCTTCAGCAGCTTGCCGTCGCCGCAGCCCAGGTCCAGCACCCGGGAGCCGGACGATACCCAGCGCGCAATGGTTTCTGCCTCGGTCATAGCGCGATGTTGCCGAAGTAGGCGCGCAGCGCGCCGAAGTAGCGCGCGTCGTCGAGCAGGAAGGCGTCGTGGCCCTGCGGCGCGTCGATCTCGAGGTAGGACACCACGCGCCGGTTGTCGAGCAGGGCGCGCACGATCTCGCGCGAGCGCGCCGAGGAAAAGCGCCAGTCGGAGGTGAACGACACGACGAGGAAATCGGCCTGCGCGCGCGCGAACGCCTTCGACAGGTCGCCGCCAAAATCCGCCGCCGGGTCGTAGTAGTCGAGCGCCTTGGTGATGCGCAGGTAGGTGTTGGCGTCGAAGTAGTTGGAGAACTTGTCGCCCTGGTGGCGCAGGTAGGACTCGATCTCGAAATCGATGTTGAAATCGAAGCCCGGCGTCGCGCGGCGCAGCACGCGGCCGAATTTCTCCATCATCGCGTCGTCCGACAGGTAGGTGATGTGGCCGATCATGCGCGCGATGCGCAGGCCGCGGCGCGGCAGCACGCCCTTCTCGTAGTAATGGCCGCCGTGGAAATCGGGGTCGGTCATGATCGCCTGGCGCGCGACTTCGTTGAACGCGATGTTCTGCGCCGAGAGGCGCGGCGTGGCGGCGATCACGATCGAGTTACGCACGCGCGCCGGATAGGACAAGGCCCATTGCAGCGCCTGCATCGCGCCCAGGCTGCCACCCATCACCGCGGCGAAGCGCTCGATGCCGAGATGATCCGCGAGGCGGGCCTGCGCGGCGACCCAGTCCTCCACCGTCACCACCGGGAAATCGGCGCCCCAGGGCTTGCCGGTGGCCGGATTGACCGAGATCGGCCCGGTCGAGCCGAAGCACGAGCCGATGTAGTTGTTGCCGATGACGAAAAATTTGTTGGTGTCGAGCGGCTTGCCGGGGCCCACCATGTTGTCCCACCAGCCGACGTTCTCCAGGTCGTTGGCGTAGGTACCGGCGACATGGTGCGAGGCGTTCAGCGCATGGCAGACGAGCACGGCGTTCGAGCGCGCGGCGTTCAGCTCGCCGTAGGTCTCGTAGGCGATTTCGAATTCGGGCAGCACCGCGCCGCTCTTCAACGGGAGCGGTTCGGTGAATTTCGCCTTTTTCGCCTCTACAATCACGCCGTGCCCCAAACGAAAAAACCCGTTCAGCTTTCGCGAGAACGGGTTTCCGTCTCTTTAGCTGCATTTGTAAAGCGCCCGCAAGCTGAACTTCAAATCGGCGCTGAAGGTGTAGTCTAGCATGCTGTAAAGGAGGGGGTTCCCATGCACATCCTGCTTCGCGCGCTCTGCTTTGCCGCAGTTCTCGTCGCAACCCCCGCCTGGTCGCAACCCGCGCCCGGATGGGAGCAGGCGAAGAAGGACGTGCTCGCCGACTACAGGAAGCAGCAACCGGGCGACCAGGTGAAGGACATCCGCGGCCCGGAGCGCCAGGAGGGCATTGCGATCCTGATCCGCTACTACGGCTCGGCGAGCGTCGAGCGCGCCGACAAGAGCCGCAGCGAGGACCGGTTCTGGGTCGAGTACCGGCTCTTCGGTACGAAGTGGGAGCTGCAGACGGTCAAGGTGTACGAGCAGAACACCCAGGCGGACCTGAAGCCGCCGGCCGATGCGCAGCAGATCCTGCAGGCGGCCTGGCTGGGCGCCAAGTGCGAGGCCTTTGACGGCCTGAAAGTCGCGATCGATGGCGCGCCGAAATTCCAGATCGAGGACGGCGCCGACCGGGCGAATGCGAAGCGCTGGTACGTCTACAGCGTGAAGGTGGCCGCAAAAGGCAACGGCAAATTCCGCCTGAGCGAGGACGGCGCCGCTTACGTCAATGCGACGCAGAACATGCTGCTATGGAACCCGGCGCAGAAATCCTGGTCGGTCGAGGCCAGGCACCTGCGCTGTACCGGGTTCAGCAAGCAGAAGTAGGGACTATGAACTGCGGCTATTTCGCCAGGGCGCAGTCCCGCGATTCGTTGACGTTCTTGATCATCTTTTCGTCCGCGACCCAGTTGCCGCCTTCGAGCTTGAGCACCGAGGAGTAATCCTCGGGCGTGCAGCGGTATTTCTTCTGGTACATCTCGCGGGTGCCCTTGTCGGTGCCGGTCGCGATGATCGCCAGCTTGTAGGTGATCCAGCGGCGGTCCTGGTGCTGCTTGGCCTCGCTCTTGAGCACCTGCACCGATTGCAGGTCGAAGTCCGGCCGGTGTTTCTTCCACGCCTCGGTGAATAGCGCGACGGCCTGCGCGCTGGAGGGCGGGGCAACCGCTTTGCCCTGGGCGGTGGCGGCGCCTGCGGCGATTGCCAATGACAATCCGATCATCAGGTGGTTCATGGTTCCTCCTTCACAGTTCAAGCGGACCGCTTGGTTCCGTGTCCCCCGGCATGGCCAGCGTCAGCACGCGTCCGCCTTTCACCCGCGCATGGACCTGGCAGCGCGGAAAGTTCAGGTAGCGGCCCCTCCAGGTTCCTTCGCCTGCGCTGCGGATCTCGGACAGGGCAAGGATTCCCAACGGGCTGTTCAAGCCGATGCGCAATGCCTTGCCGAGCGCCTCGCGCGCGCTCCACAGCACGCAGCAGGCGGTCGCGGCGTCCACGCCGCCGGTCGCCAGCCAGGTCAGCTCCGGCGGCGACGCCTCCAGTTCGCCGAGGACGGCTGCGGCGGAAACGGACGCGACGGTTTCCAGGTCGATGCCCATCGGATACTCCGCGGGAAACGCCAGCGCAACGGCGAGGCCCTGAGAGTGGCTCACGCTCACCTCGATCGATTCCGCCCGCGGATGGCGCACCAGAGGCTGGCCGTAGACGCCGGCGCGAATCCCGATCTGCCGCAGGTCCGGCTCCTCGAGCAGCGCGCCCAGCGCGCGCTTGGCGGCGAGCCGGCCAAGCAGGAAACCCTGCTTCTTCGCGGCAAACTGAAAACCCTCGGCCTGTTCCTTCTCGCCCTCGCTCAGGAACTCATCGGCCGGCAGCGCATCCGCCGACGCGAAGACCATCCGCCGCTCGAGCGTTCCGTGCCGCAGGGTGAGCGATTGGATGTTCATGGATTCTTCATGGCAAGGCGCAGCTGTTCCAGGCCCGCGGCGATGGAGATCGCGGGCGCGTAGCCGAGGTCGCGCCGCGCCGCCGAGATGTCGAACCAGTGCGCGGTGGACATTTCGTGCACCACGAAGCGCGTCAGGCGCGGTTCGCGCGTATCGCCGGTGGCCATGTGCTTCGTCTCGAAGACCCACGCAAGCGCCAATGCAAGCCAGACCGGCACCTGTTTCGTGACGGGCGGGGCGCCGGCGGCGAGCAGCAGGCGGTTCACCATCTCCCACATCGGCACCGGCTCTCCCTGCGAGATGAAGTAGACCTTGCCCGCGATGGGCGAACCGGGCGCGAGGCGCTCTGCTGCGAGCAGGTGGGCGTCGGCGGCGTTGTCCACGTGCACAGTATCGATCAGATTCGGGCGCGAACCAATGCGCGCGAGCTGGCCCGCGCGAGCGCGCGCGACGAGGCGCGGCAGCAGGTGGTTGTCGCCCGGCCCCCAGATCAGGTGCGGCCGCAGGCTTACCGTGGCGAGCTGCGCATCGTTTGCTTCGCGCACCAGCCGCTCGGCCATGGCTTTGGTTTTCGGATAGTGGGCTCCGAAGCTGGCCGGATAGGGAACGGACTCATCCACGCCCTCCATGTCGCGGCCGTCGAACACGACGCTGGGCGAGCTGGTGTAGACGAGCCGGCGCACGCCGTGCGCCCGGCAGGCGGCGATCACGTTCTGCGTGCCGAGGACGTTTGGCCGGTGGTATTCCTCGTAGTCGCCCCAGATCCCGGGCCTCGCGGCAACGTGGAATACGACGTCGCAGCCTTCCACCGCCGATGCGACGGCTGCGGAGTCGGCCAGGTCGCCCGCGCGCTGCTCGACGCCCAGCGCGTCTAGAGCGCCGCGCGAATGGCGCGAGAAGCTGCGCACCTCGACGCTGCGCTTGCGCAGCCCGCGCACGATGGCCTGGCCGAGGAATCCACCGCCGCCGGTGACCAGGGCCTTCATTGCATCTCCTTCGAGGCCCAGACCGCCAGCTTCTCGCGGAAGATCTTCGCGTTGTGGCGCACGTCCACCGGGAATGCCGGGTGGAACAGGAAGGTCGCGATATCGCGCGTTTCCTCGTTCCTGGCGCCGAGCACGCGCAGTTCGGCGCGGATGTCTTCCTTCGAGTCTCCCCGTGCCGCGGCTTCCAGCTCCACGCACAGCACCGGTTCCATGGCGCCATTGCGCCGCACGCCAACGAGCGCTGTGCGCAGGACCCGCGGGCTGGCGTTGAAGACGCCTTCGCAGCGGATCGTGAAGCGGGTGCCTCGAGGCGTGACGACGCGATGCGCCTTGCGCCCGCAGAACCAGAGGCGGCCGCGCTCGTCGAAATAGCCCACGTCGCCCATCCGGTGGTAGAAACCGCCGCCGGCAGGATCCTGGATCTTTGCCAGCGCAGTCGCCTCCGGGAGATTGAAGTAGGTCCGCGTCGCGTGCGCCGCCTTGACTGCGATCTCGCCGATCTCCCCGGCCGGCAGCTCAAGCGCGTCGTCCCATTGCGCGATCGGCTCGTCGCTGATGCGGATGATCCGCGCCTCCAGTCCCGGTACCGGCCGGCCGACGCAGACGCCCGCGCCTTCGTCGGTGCGGCGCCGCGTTTCGCCGAGGATTTCGTCGCTGCCGATGGAAGCCACCGGCAGGCACTCGGTGGCGCCGTAGGGCGTGAAGACCTGAGCGCCCGGGGAAAGCATCGCGCTGAATCGTTCGAGCACCCTGGCGCCTACCGGCGCTCCGGCGGAGATCGCGCGGCGCAACGTGGGC
>CXWL01000862.1_pt1 | contig 96462 bp, 95 predicted proteins | sample 590931 | NCBI WGS metagenome assembly CXWL01 (sample SAMEA3498368, study PRJEB10139) | groundwater metagenome | biome: water well; material: biofilm material | place: Germany | collected 2015-04-27 | reverse complement strand
AATTCCTTTCCTCACGACCCAGCTCGGCAAGGGCGTGATCGACGAACGCCACCCGAAATTCCTGGGATGCGCGGCGCTTTCAGCCGGGGACTTCGTTCATCGCGCGGTAGAGGCTTCGGATTGCATCATCAACGTCGGGCATGACGTGATCGAAAAGCCGCCCTTCTTCATGAAACCCGGCGGCGCCCATGTGATCCATGTGTCGGCGCGTTCGGCGGAGGTCGATCCGGTCTACTTCCCGCAAGTCGAAGTGATTGGCGACATTGCCAACGCCATCTGGCAGATCAAGGAAGACATTGTCTGCAACGGATCATGGAACTTCGATTTCATGCTCAGGGCGCGCGCGGCCGAGGTGGCGCATACGGCGAGCATTTCGGGCGATGAACGCTTTCCGATCTATCCACCGCACCTTGTGAAGCAAGTGCGCGGCGCCATGCCCGACAACGGGATCATCTGCCTCGACAATGGCGTTTACAAAATCTGGTTTGCGCGCGGCTACGACGCTTATCAGGCCAATACCGTCTTGCTCGACAACGCCCTGGCGACAATGGGCGCGGGCCTGCCGTCGGCGATGATGTCGTCGATGGTCTATCCAGATCGCAAGGTCATGGCGATCTGCGGCGACGGCGGGTTCATGATGAACAGCCAGGAGATGGAGACGTCCGTCCGGCTGGGGCTCAACATCACCGTCCTGATCCTGAACGACAACAGCTACGGGATGATCCGCTGGAAACAGGCCAATATGGGCTTCAAGGACTGGGGGCTGACCTATGGCAACCCCGATTTCGTCAAATATGCAGAATGCTATGGCGCCAATGGCTATCGTGTGGAAAGCGCCGAACATCTCGACAAGTTGCTCAGGCACACGCTGGATACGCCCGGCGTCCACCTGATCGACTGCCCGATCGATTATTCCGACAATGACAAGATCCTCAACCGCGACATCAAGGACCTGAGTGCGAAGCTGTGAACATGCTCAAGGACATTTATCCGCTTTACCTCAACAACAAGGCGGAGCAGCCCAACGCCGACCTTGAGGTCACGGACAAGTTCACCGGCAAGGTCGCGTTCCGCTGCGCACAGGCCGACGCAAAGACGATCGATGCGGGCATCCAGGGGGCGGTCGAGGCCGCAGAACCGATGGCGCGGATGGCAAGTTATGAGCGGCAGGACGTGCTCATGCACTGTGTCGGCCGTTTCAGGGAACGGTTCGACGAGCTTGCCTTTGCGCTCTGCGTGGAGGCCGGCAAGCCGATCAAGGACAGCGAGGGAGAGGTCGGTCGCCTGATCGATACCTTCAGGATCGCCGCAGAAGAGTCCGTCCGGATGACGGGCGAGGTCCAGCCGCTTGACATCTCCCCGCGCGCCAGGGGCTATCAGGGCATCTGGAAGCGCGTGCCGATTGGCCCCTGTTCCTTTGTTTCGCCCTTCAACTTCCCGCTCAATCTTGCGGCGCACAAGATTGCTCCTGCCCTTGCCGTCGGTTGCCCCTTCGTNNTTCACTGGCTCCCCCGGGGTCGGCTGGGATCTCAAGGCCAAGGCCGGCAAGAAGAAGGTGGTGCTCGAACTGGGGGGCAATGCGGCCGTCATCATCGATAGTGACGCCGATCTGGCCGACGCGCTTGAGCGCGTCATCTTCGGCGCCTTCTACCAGTCAGGCCAGAGCTGTATCGGTGTCCAGCGCATCCTGATCCACGCCGATGTGTATGACCAATTCCGTGACATGCTGGCGGCGAAGGCAAGAACGCTGGTTTCCGGCGATCCGAAGGATCGCAACGTTTTTATCGGCCCGATGATTTCCGAAGGCGAAGCAAAGCGCCTCGATGGCTGGATTCAGGAAGCGGTCGCAAAGGGCGCCACGCTGTTGTGCGGCGGAAAGCGCGAGGGCGCGATGCTGGAAGCGACTTTGCTCGAAAATGTCGAGCGGAACGCCAAGCTCAATATCGAGGAAGCGTTCGGCCCCGTCGCGTTCCTTGTGAAGTTTTCAACCTTCGAGGAAGCGCTCGAAATCGTCAACGACAGCAAGTTCGGCCTTCAAGCCGGGATTTTCACGCGCGACCTGTTCAAGACACTGGATGCCTGGGATCGGCTCGATGTTGGCGGTGTCGTCATCAACGATGTCCCGAGCTACCGCGTGGACAACATGCCCTATGGCGGGGTCAAGGATTCCGGGCTGGGTCGTGAAGGTATCCGCTTCGCGATGGAAGACATGACCGAAATCCGCAATCTGGTCATCCGCCGCCGGTCCTGACTATCGTGACAATTGCATCACAAGTGGCAGAAACTCGTCCTGATTTATTGACAAATAAGGTAAATGCCCGCTTGTCTCGCAGGTAAATCTGCCTAAAAAGTCGGTGTCAAAACATAACGGGTTGCATCGCAGTTTTGGTTGGAGCGACGCCCGGCATTGCCGAGCGAGCGGGGGGAAAGCGGTGCTTAGCAGGACCATCGCACGGCTATGGANNCTTCTCTTGGGCGGAGCGCCGGGCAATAGCCCTGTCAGCGCGGCCCTTCCCGGTGACAAGACACATCTGGGCGTGGCAAGCTGTGGCGGAACGACGTGCCATGGCCGTTCCGAGGCCGATGGCAAGATTGTCCGGCAGGACGAGATCCTGCGCTGGCAGGAACCGTCTTCCCCCACTGGAGCGCATAGCCGCGCCTTTGCCGTTCTTGGCAATTCGCGCAGCGCGACCATTGCACGCCGCCTTGGGCTTGGCTCGGCGACTTCCGCGCCCATGTGCCTTGGCTGCCATTCCGACCCCGCACCCGCCCGCGGGGCTCGCTTCCAGCAATCCGACGGCGTCGGTTGCGAGGCCTGCCATGGCGGTTCGGCTAACTGGATAGACGTCCACAAGGCGGGAAATCATCGCGCCAGCCTGGCGGCGGGCCTTGTTCCGCTCGAAAACCCTGCCGTCAAAGCGGCGGTATGCCTCGATTGCCATTTCGGTTCGGCCGATGGCGGACAGTTCGTCAACCACCGGATCATGGCGGCCGGCCATCCGCGCATTTCGTTCGAGCTTGACCTGTTCACCACGCTGCAGGCGCATCATGACGAGGATGCTGACTATGCGCAGCGCAAGGGCAAGACCAACGGCGTCCGCGTTTGGGCCGTGGGGCAGGCTATGGCGCTCGAGCGCGCACTGGGCCTTTATTCCAACCCCGGGTTCGGCAGCGAAGGCGCCTTTCCCGAATTCACCTTCTTCGACTGCCATAGCTGCCACCGCCGGATTTTCGACAGTCAGGCCTTCAACCCGACCGCCGCCGACAATCCCGGCAGGCCTATTCCCGTCGGCGTGCCGCCCTTCAACGACGAGAACATGATCATGCTATCAGCAGCCGCGCGCATCGCCGCACCGGGACTGGCTGCGCGTTTTGAGGCTGACAGCAAGGCCTTTCATGCCGCGGTGGCGCGCGACAGGAGCAGTGCCGTTGCCGCCGGGGGCAAGCTGCGCGCATCGGCCACCGCGCTTTCTTTGGCATTTCAGTCCGCGAGTTTCGATCGCGCGCAGACCTTTGCGATCATTGACCTGATTGCGAGCGAAGCGATCAATCCGCGCTTCACGGACTATGAAGGCAGCGTGCAAGCGGTAATGGCAGCCGACACCCTGCTGAACGCCCTGGTCAATAGCGGACAGGTGCCGGGCGGAAATGCCGCGGCAATCCGCAGCGAGATCAACCGCGCCTATGCCGCCGTCCGCGATCCGAACGACCATCGCCCTGCCGAGTTCAGGCGGGCGCTGGGCAATGCTGTCAGGACAATCAGGACGTTGCGTTGATGCATATCAGGTCTTCCATTGCGGTTGTTTCAGCGGTCGCGCTTGTGCTGGGCGGCTGCGGCGGCGGGGGATCGGGCACGACCCCGGTGGTCACCCCTCCACCGCCCCCGACACCATCCACCGTCTATCAGGTGCCGGCGCAGGAAGCGCTGACAGTCTCCGATGTCCAGCAGGTGATCGCGCAGGCCGTGGCCGAAGCACAAGCCAGGAACCGCCCGGCGACGATTGCGGTTGTTGACCGGGTGGGCAACCTCCTTGCGCTCTTCACGATGAACAATGCCGATCTGACCCTGCGCATACCCAATGTGGCGACACCCGTTGCCGGGGCGCTGCCGGGGCTCAGCCTGGGGGCGCCTGCCGCGTTGCCCGGCGCGGTCGCGAAAGCGGTCACGGCCGCCTATCTGTCAAGCGGTGGCAATGCCTTTTCGACGCGCACCGCAAGCCAGATCGTGCAACAGCATTTCCCGCCCGCGCCCAACACCGTGGGCCTTGAAAGCGGCCCGCTCTATGGCGTCCAGTTCAGCTCGCTTCCCTGTTCGGATCTGGTTGCCCGTTTCAATCCTGCTGGCGGCGCGGCGGCGCTGATCGGCCCGAAACGTACGCCGCTCGGCCTTTCGGCGGATGCCGGAGGTTTGGCGCTTTACAAGAATGGCGTCCTCGTTGGCGGGGTCGGGGTGATGGCCGACGGCGTGTACGGCTTTGATCCCAATATTCTTGACGTCGAAGACGATGACGAGGAATATATTGCGCTCTCCGGCACGCGCAGTTTCGAGGCGCCGGCGGCAATCCGCGCCGAGCGGATTTCGGTGGACGGAACCTTGCTGCGCTATAGCGACGCCACCCCGGACAAGCTTCGTGCCGCAGGCACGGCACCCGCCTTTTCGACGATCAATGGAACAGCAGGCGCACTTTCTGCACTGACCGGTTACTCGAACGGCGCAATCATCGCGGGAGCCCCGTACGGCAGCGAAGCGTCGGGTATCCGCGCTTCGACGGCGGCAGAATTCTCAAACCGCGACGCCTTCATCCTGAGCGACGGATCAGGCAACAACCGCTTCCCGATCCGCAGCGGAACCGACGGTGCCGCAGTAAGCCAGCCGCTGACCGCTGCCGAAGCGCGCGCACTCCTCGAAGAAGCGTTCCTCATCATGAGCCGGGCGCGTGCCCAGATACGCCAGCCGCTTGACAGCCGGGCACAGGTTTCGATCTCGGTTGTCGATACGTTCGGTTCGATCCTCGGCGTTGTGCGCTCGCCTGATGCGCCTGTTTTTGGCATTGATGTCTCGCTGCAAAAGGCGCGGACGGCTGCATTTTTCTCCAATGCGAATGCCGCTGCCGAATTGATCGCAAATGGCACGGCCGAGGTTCGCAATCGCGTGCCGGTCTCTCGCACCTTTTTCGGCGATCCCAATATCTTCGCCGGCCAGACCGCGTGGAGCAACCGGGCCATCGGAAATGTGTCCCGCCCCTATTTTCCGGACGGTGAAGTCGGGCGCCCGCCCGGGGCGCTTTCACCTGCAATCAACAGTTTCAACCCGTTCAACACCGGCCTGCAATCGGAACTTGTCGTCGGCAATGTGGTCGCCCACGTCACTTATCTGCTGACGGGCGGCGGCAGCCCTGACACGGCAGCGCGGTGCACCCAATCGCCCGATGTCGTTCCCGGCCAGAACCGCCTGCAGAACGGCATCCAGATCTTTCCTGGCGCGGTCCCCGTCTATCGCGGGAACATCCTGGTCGGCGCGATTGGCGTATCGGGCGACGGGATCGACCAGGATGATATGGTTTCATTCCTTGGCGCACACAATGCCGGCGCGCGCCTGGGCGGGTTTGGCAATGCCCCCTTCGCGACACGCTCGGACCAGCTGGTTGTGCAGATTGCAGGGGCCGGCGTGCGCCTGCGCTATGTCAGCTGCCCCTTTGCACCGTTCCTCGACACCAATGAACAAAATGTCTGTCAGGGCCGTTAGCGATGCCAGTCGCCCCGGCCCTCCTGCCTGCCCTTGCCGCCCTGTCAGGGCAGGCAAACCTGCCGGACCAGCAGGGTTGGACCAGCATGCAACGCGAAAACAGCCTGATCCAAGCGCTCGAATATTCGGGCATGGAAGTCGATGCGCAGGAAAGCCCGCCACCGGGCACGGGTTCCGGGACAGCCTCGCCGGACGCACCCAAGGCAGAGACGTCAGAAACGTCAACGGCCGGTGACGATGGAGTGACAGCCGACGAAACCCTGCTGGATGGACGGCGGCGTCCGGGGGCCTCCAAACGGCTCCCCGAACCTGTGCGCCAGACCAATATCGGCGCCGTTCGCCCGCCGCCGCCCGAAGCCTTTCCGGGCGATCCGGATTTTCCGATCCCCGATCGCTGGCGCCTTTCCGAAACGCTCGGCCTCGCCCGCAAGGAACATTTCCTCGATCCCTATAACCAGAACACCTACAAGGGCGACCGCCCCTTGTGCATTCCGTCGGACGAGGAAAAGGAACGGCGCGCCAAGGCAGGCCTGCCCAAATGCCATACGCCCCGGTTTCTCGGGCTGAAGCATGAGGACTGGTTTCTTGCGCTTGGGGCAACCTCGGATACCGTGGTCGAGCCGCGTTCCTTTCCGATCCCCGTGGGTGTCCAGACCACCGAACGGTCGGGCAGCGTCGACGTTTTCGGGCGCAGCCACAGCGAGGTCTATGTCCAGACCTTCATTTTCAGCGCCTCTCTGATCAAGGGATCGACAGCTTTCAAGCCGCCCGAAATCGAATATCGCGTCGCACTCGCGTTGCAGGGCAATCATGTGAACGTGCCCGAAAAGCGCGTGTTGTTCGTCCAGCCCTCGAAGCCGAGCCACCGCACCGATTACTTCCTTGGCGTGCAGGAAGCCTTTGTCGATTATCATATCCGCAACGTCTCGGATCGCTATGATTTCGATTCGGTTCGTGTCGGAATCCAGCCCTTCCAGGCCGATTTCCGGGGATTCCTGTTCAACGACCAGCAGCTGGGCATCCGCTTCTTCGGGAACCGCGACAATAACCGCTTCCAGTATAATCTCGCGGCATTCTGGCGGCTCGAAAAGGACACCAACTCCGGCCTGAACTCGGTGGTCCAGCGCCCGCGCGACGATTTCGTCTTCTTCGCCAATCTTTACCGGCAGGATTTCCCGCTGGTCGGGCTGACGAGCCAGATCTCGATCACTTACAACATGAACCGGGAAACCGGGATAGAGGTGGACGACAACGGCTTTCCCGTTCGCCCTGCCCTCCTCGGCGATTTGCGGCCGCGCGAGTATGACGTGGTCTATCTTGGATATTCGAACGACGGGCATTTCGGGCGGATCAACCTGACCAGCAGCGCCTATCTTGCGCTGGGGCGCGACCGGAACAGCTTCTTCACCTCGCAACCTGCAAATATCCGCGCGCATTTCTTCGCTGCCGAAGCGAGCATGGATTTCAACTGGATCCGGGTCCGGGCGTCCGGCCTCTACGCGAGCGGCGATTCGAAGCCCTATGACAACACGGAGGGCGGGTTCGACGCAATCTTCGAAAACCCGATCTTTGCCGGGGCCGACACGAGCTACTGGATTCGCCAGACCATACCCTTTGCCGGCGGCGGACGCGCGATCGGAGTCAATGGCCGCAACGGCATCCTTAATTCGCTCCGCTCATCGAAGGAACAGGGTCAGTCGAACTTCAATAATCCCGGCACGATGCTGGCCGGTGTCGGTGCCGATTTTGACATCACGCCGAAGTTTCGCCTCTCGACCAACATCAACCATCTCTGGTTCCAGAATACCGCAACGCTTCAGGCACTCCGCGTTGAAGGGAGCATTCCCAAAGCGATCGGCTGGGACCTTTCGGCCGCGGCAATCTATCGCCCCAAGGCGATCCAGAACGTGGTCTTCCGGCTGTCCGGCGCATTACTCGATCCCGGCAAGGGGTTCCGCGACCTGTTCACCAACGCAGGGCGCAACGATCTCTATTATTCGGTGCTGTTCAACGGGATATTGAGTTTCTGAGATGGCCAGGCTGATCGCTCCTCCCTCCCGCTTGCGCTTCTGGCTGATCGCGCTCGCCCTTCTTGCCCTGACGCTTGTCTGGGGCGTGCGTTCGCTGGCATCGAGTGGGGAAAAACCGGTCAAGCGCAACTATTCGGCCGTCTTCGCCCCGCCCGCGCCGGAAACCCAATCGAAGGAAGAAGCAGCCGCAAAGAGCGCAGGATGCATTTCGTGCCATACCGCTTCTGATGCCGGGACCATGCATCGCACCGAAGCCGTGGTGCTGGGATGCACCGATTGCCACGGCGGCAATGCGAATGTGCGCTTGGCAACGCCGTCGCTCGATTTCAGGAATCCGGCCTATATTGCGATCAGGGACAAGGCGCATGTCCTGCCGCGCTATCCCGAAAGCTGGCACTGGCCCTCCTCCGCCAACCCCAAGCGCAGCTACACGCTGCTGAACAAGGAAGCGCCCGAATATGTCCGCTTCGTGAACCCGTCCGACTATCGCGTGGCGCGCGACAGTTGCGGCGCGTGCCACATGGAAACGATTGAAGCGGCCGAACGATCGATCATGGCTTCGGGCGCGATGCTCTGGGGCGGTGCTGGCTATAATAACGGCATCGTTCCGTTCAAGAATTACGTCGTCGGCGAAGCCTATACGCGTCACGGCGAACCGGCGAAGATCGTCTCTCCCGGTAATCCTGTCGGGACCGTGACCCCGGAACAGAAGGCCCGTGGCGCCCTTCCGGTGCTTTATCCGCTCCCGACATGGCAGACGGTCAATCCGGGCGATATTTTCCGCGTGTTCGAGCGCGGCGGGCGCAACGTCAGCACCCAGTTTGCCGAAGTCGGCCTGCCCAATCCGCTCGGCAATATCCAGCGGCTGGAAGAGCCGGGGCGGCCCGATCTCAAACAGTCGAACCGGGGGCCCGGCACTGGATTGCGCGTTGCGATCCCGGTGCTCAACATCCACAAGACCCGCCTCAATGACCCGTTCATGTGGTTCCAGGGGACCAACGACCAGCCGGGCGATTATCGCCAGTCGGGCTGTGCGGGCTGCCATGTCGTCTATGCCAATGACCGCGAACCCCGGCACAGCCTGACCTGGGCCAAATATGGTCGCGACGGCCAGTCCGCGACGGTCGATCCAACGATTGCCGCCAAGATGGAGCCCGAAAACGGCCCGCCGCCCGCGCACGGCGGGGAGCATTATGACAAGGGCCACGGAAGCGGCCATGGCGGGCCGATGGTCAAGGAACGCGGCCATCCGGTCGAGCATGCCTTCACCCGCGCCATACCGACAGCCCAGTGCATGAACTGCCACATGCACCAGCCGAACATCTTCCTGAACACCTATCTGGGCTATATCATGTGGGATTATGAATCCGACGCCCCGCACATGTGGCCAAAGGAGCAGAAATACCCGACCGCTGCCGAAGTCCGTGCGACCAATGACCGCAACCCGGAAGCAGCAGCTGCACGCGGCAAATGGGCCGAACTCGAATTCCTGCGCAACGTCTATGACCTCAACCCCGAGCTCAAGGACACGCAGTTCGCCGACTATCACGGCCATGGCTGGAATTTCCGCGCAATCCTCAAGCGTGACCGCGAAGGCAATCTGCTCGATGCGGAGGGAAAGATCGTTTCGCCCGACGATCCCGAAAAATGGCGCAAGGCGGGTGAGGCCAAATTCGTCGAACCCGGCACCAATCCCGGCAAGACCGTCCACATGATGGACATCCACGCCGAAAAGGGGCTGCAATGTGCGGATTGCCATTTCGCGCAGGACAGCCACGGCAATGGCCTGATCTATGGCGAAGTCGCCAATGCGATCGAGATTGGCTGCAAGGATTGCCACGGCACGGCCGACCAATATCCGACGTTGCTGACTTCCGGCCCGGCCGCGCCGCCCAACGGCACCAATCTTTCCCTTATCCGCAATCCTGATGGCCAACGGCGCTTCGAATGGTTCTTCGATCCCGACGGCAACCGGGTCCTTATCCAGCGCTCGATCATCGACCCCAAGCTTGAGTGGCGGGTGAGCCTCGTCAAGGACAGCGTGGACAAGAACAGCCCACGGTTCAACGCCAAGGCGGCGCGCGCCAAGTTGATGGGCCGGATCGGTGAGGCCGGAAGCACGGGCTGGGGCCCGGGCATTGCNNTGGAAAACCCAGGTTCATAAATATGAGGGCGAGGAGACCCGCAACTTCGCGACCTACAACCCGCAGGTCGCCCGCGACGAGATGTTCCAGATCGGCATTCACCAGACGACCAAGGGCAATATCATCGCACCTGTCCGGTCAACCTCGGCGCTGGTGCTCTCCTCGACGAACGTCAATCGCGAGCGCATCTATATCCAGCAGCCGCCCATCTCTTCGGCGGGCTTTTCGAGCCAGGCCTTCGCGCCGCACTTCCCGCATACGGTGCGCACGACCGAGACCAAAACCTGCACGGATTGCCATCTTTCGGCAGATGAAGACAATAACGCGATCATGTCGCAGTTGCTTCTGCTCGGCACCAATTTCGTGAACTTTGTCGGCCTTCATGCCTGGACCGGGCTGGATGGAGGCTTTGAGGCCGTGCGCGTCACCGAATGGGAAGAACCGCAGGCTGTGATCGGCTCCTACCTTCAGAAATACGCCTATCCTGATTGGTGGAAGCTCCATGTCGAAAAGAACGGCCGCGAATTGAAGGAATGGACCCGTGGCGCGATATTCGACAAGAATTTCTCCGGCGAAACCAACCATACCGAGCAGTTCCGCAATGTCGTGCAGGGGACGCGCGACCGCGTCGGCTGCCTGCAACTGCGCGGGGAATATATGTTCGTCGCGGAGGGCAAGGGGGGCTTCAGGGCGTATGATGTCGCCTCGATCGCCAACAAGGCCTTTTCCGAGCCGATCGTCTCTGCGCCCTTCTCCCCGCTTGGGCACGACACGCATGTTTCGACCCGGAATGCCACCTGCATGGCGCTGGCGACCAACCAGAATATCAGCGTCAAGCGCAACGATCGCATTGTGAAGGACATTCCGGAAAACCAGGAACAGGCCTTCCATCCGATCTACCGCTATGCCGTCATCACTGACAGCGTCGAAGGGCTGATCCTGGTCGATGTCGATACGCTTGTTGATGGCGAGTTCCGCAACAATTTCTTCAAGCGTGCCGTGACGTGGAACGAAGGCAATGTGCTTGCCGGTGCGCGGCACGTTACGCTGGCCGGTCATATCGCATACATCACGACGAAGACGGGCCTCGCCGTCATCGATCTCAACGATCCGCTCCACCCCAGGCTGGCTGCCAATATCCCCATGAACGACGCGCGGGCGAGCGCGATCCAGTTCCGTTACCTCTGGGTGTCCGATGCCGAGGGGCTGAAACTGTTCGACGTCACGGATCTTGGGAAGCCGGTTGCCATGCCTTCGGGCACTGTGCCGCTGGCCAATGCCCAGCGCATCTATCTGGCCCGCACCTATGCCTATGTCGCGGGCAAGCAGGAGGGGTTGGTGATCGTCAACATCACAAAGCCGCTCGCGCCGGTGATCTATGCGAAGGAAACCTTCGGCGGCCAGTTGAACGATGCCGAAGACGTGATCGTCGGCACGACCAACGCCTCACTCTTTGCCTATGTTGCCGACGGACGGAACGGGTTGAAAGTCATCCAGCTCACCAGCCCGGAAAGCCAGCCCAATTTCTATGGCTTCTCGCCAGCACCCAAGCCGGAACTGATCGCCTGGGCGCGCACGCCATCCCCGGCCGTCGCCCTCTCCAAGGGCCTCGACCGCGACCGCGGGGTCGATGAAACCGGCGGACAGATGGCGATCTTCGGGCGGCTGGGCTCGCGGCCCTTTACCCGGGTAGAGATGGAGCGACTGTTCCTGACGCGCAAGGGTGTACCCTTCAAGGTGCTCGATCCGCCCGATATGAAGGAATATGTGCCGCTGCGAGTGGCGGGGGAATGACTGGCTCCAAGGCGGGATATATTCAAGCGGCCGATTGTTCAGGGCGCCACGTCTTGGGTGAATGTGGAGTTCGAGCAACTTCCGTTTGCGACCCCCTTGCGGACACCAGCCGGTGCAGGCATTATCCCGTCATGACCGTTGCGAATACAATCTCTCGACACCGCTACCTATCGCAGATTGTAGCCGTCGCGGTGACATCGTCAGCCTTCTCGCTCCTCGCTGCCTACGCCTCCGTGCGCTCACCCTCGAACTTATTGTGGGGTCTTGGATTGCCGTTGCTCTTGGCTCTTGGAGCGAACCCGGACTGGGGTCGCCGTCTCCTGATGGTGATAATACTTCTGGGCGTTTCGTTGGTCGCGATGACGCTCGTCTGGGGCAAGATTACCAACTACTGAATAACCACTTTCCACAACAAAGCTGTCATCTTCAAGCTTCAAAACAATCTGTTCAACGCCTTATCCAGCATCACCAATTGCCAGATAAGTCGGCCATTGTCCGACAGCCCTGACTTGTGATCGCGCACCGCCTTTTCGAGCGCTTCCTGCCGGAACCACCCCGTATCGAGGAGCCGCGATTTCGTGACCAGCGCCTCGGCCGCGCCCGCTAACGCCCCCCGAAACCAGGCGGAAACCGGCGTGACGAAGCCCATTTTCGGACGATAGAGAATATCGTCCGGCAAATGGCCGCGCATCGCCCGCTTCATCAGCCACTTCCCCTCGCCGCCCCGGATTCGCATCGAAGCGGGCAATGTGGCGGCGAATTCGACCAGGCGATGATCGAGCAAGGGCTCGCGCGCTTCGAGGCTGACGGCCATGCTGATCCGGTCGACCTTGGTGAGTATGTCGCCGGGCAGCCAGATCTTCATGTCGGCATATTGCGCGCGATCGAGCGCCTCGCGGGCCGGTGCGTCGCGCATTGCCTCGACATAGCGGTCTTCGGCGCGGTGACCCTGGAGTCCGCGCGAAAAGGCCTCGGTAAAGAGAATTCGGCGCATCTCTTCCGGAATCACACCGACCGAACGGGCATAAGCCTCGGCGCCATCGCGCGCGAGCGACTGGAAGGTCGCTTTCGCCCGGAACATTCGTGGTGCCCAGTCCGCCTTCGGGTAGTATTTCCCCAGCGCGCCGAACAACGATTGCCGGAATCCGCCCGGAAGCATGTCACGCAGCCGCTCCTCGGCGGCCTGAAACCTGTAGCGCCGGTATCCGGCAAAAGCCTCATCGGCACCGTCTCCCGACAAGGCGACCGTCACGGTTTCGCGCGCCAACTGGCAAACCCGCCATGTCGGCAGGGCAGACGCATCGGCAAAGGGCTCGTCAAAGGCTTGCGACAACGTATCGATCGCCGAGAAATCGTCGGAGGCAACAATGCGGCTGCGGTGATTGGTCGCAAAGCGGCTGGCGACCATCTCCGCATAACGCGTTTCATCGAGTGCGCCTTCGTCAAAGCCGATCGAGCAGGTCTGCACCGCGTCGGCGCTTTTTTCCGCCATCAGGGCCACGACCGCCGAGCTGTCCACGCCGCCCGAGAGAAAGGCCCCCAGCGGAACGTCCGAAACCATCCGCGACGTCACGGCGTTGCGAAGATGGAAGCGCAGCTCCTCCTCAAGGTCTGCAACGCTCCCCTTTGCCCGATGCGAAAAATCAATGTCCCACCAGGTCATGGGTGGCGGGAGCGGCTTGCCACGAACGAGCTTGAGCCAGGTTCCAGCAGGCAATTTCTTCACCCCGGAAATGAAGCACGTGTCATCGGGCACATAGCCCAAGGCAAAATAGTCCTCGACCGCACGCAGCTCCGGCTCCCGACGCACAGCAGGATTGGCCAGTAACCCCTTGAGTTCCGATGCAAAGGCAATGCTGCCATCGGCGAGCGCCACATAATGAAGCGGCTTCACTCCGAATCGGTCGCGTGCAAGGAAAAGGCTCCGGTCGCGGGCGTCGTGGATGGCGAAGGCAAACATGCCGTTCAGGCGCGAAAGGACGGCAATTCCCCATTGGCGATAGCCATTGAGGATGACTTCGGTATCGCCGGCTGTCCGGAATTTGTGCCCGAGCCGGAGCAATTCCGCCCGGATCTCCTGATAATTGTAGATCTCGCCATTATAGGTGATCGTGAGCTGGCCGCCCTTAGTGGCCATGGGTTGGGGGCTGCCCGCCACGTCGATGATCGACAGGCGCCTGTGGCCTAGCCCGACACCGGGCGCCGTCCACACCCCTTCGCCGTCCGGTCCCCGATGCGCCTGTGCGTCGATCATCAGCTTGACGCGCGCCGGATCGACCGGCTTGGGCGTCTCGAGATGGAAAAGGCCGGCAATCCCGCACATGCTGCTAACGCCGCTCCGCGATCAGGGCCGTCCGGTCGGCAAGCGCTGAAACCGGCCCGAGATCGCGCAGGAACGCTTCAATGGCAGGCCGTGAAGGACTGCTTTCGCTGTTTTCGGCCGACACCAGCACGGCTATGGCGACCTGGTTTTGGCCAAGCAGCCTTGCCTTGAGCGTTTCCAGCTTTACCCGCGAGGCGCTTCCCGTTGTCATGCCATTGATGCGGTAGAAGCTCGCGACTTCGCGTTCCACCCCCGGCGCGAAAATCCTGACTGCCTTGCCATCGTCCGGCGCGCGCGTGTCATTGGCCCAGGACCACCGCGATTCCGGATCGAAGGCCCCTTGCGCATAGCCCACCATCTCCCGTCCCTCAGCCTGCCAGCCATAGATCGCAATCGAAAGATCGACCCTGTTGCCTCGTTCGTCCTGATACTGGCCCATCAGCAACTGGTCAGCGCCATCGAAACGGGGGCGCCAGGGAAAGGCTTGAGCGGGGGAAACGCGCTTCCATTTCGCCACGTCTGGCAAGGTCGCAGGATGCGATACATTTGTGCGCCCGCGTGAGGCCATCGCCGCCTGCCACCCAACCGGAAGCAACGCCATCGAAAGGGCGGCAGCGGCGAATGGCCAGCGCGCGGTTCTGGCAGGCGCGCTTGGAGATTTTGCCCAGCCTCCGAGCCAGGGGTCATTGATCCCCCGGTCGAAAAAAGGCCAGCCGATCGCCATGACAATGGCCAGCACGATCCCGAAGAACACCCACCCGAAAATGATGTGATCAAAGCTCTCGGCAAAGCCGTTATTGCCGGTCAGGTAAGAAATATGGATTGTCACATAGGCGCGAACGCCATTGGCGAGAATCGGAACGATCAGGGCCATCGCCATGAAGCCAATCCTGCGCGGCCAGCTCTTGAAGCAGACATTCGCCACAAGTGCGGCATAGGCGACCATCGCGACAAGGAATTTCACACCAGAGCAGGCTTCGGCCACTTCGAAGGCGCCAGTCGGGATCGAAATGAACACGCCTTCGATATGGGCGGGAACGCCCGCCCATCCGAGGAAAGTCATGCACAGTTTCGCCGTCACCGTCTGGAGCGCGGGCACCAGTTCATCGCCAAATGGGACAAGGAATACGAGATAGAAGAGCGGAAAGAGCAATCCGCGGGTCACGCGCGGCCCGAGCAGCGCCAGGACGCTCGACTGGATCATGAAGACCAGTCCGGCGTGGCGGAACAGGGCTATGCCAGCCGCCTCTCCCAGCATCCAGAGCAGGCCGCCCGCAAGGATGAAGACCAGCCCCAGCGCATAACTCGATGGCACCAGCGACAGCACTTCATCGCGCCGTTGCCAGATCAGCCAGCCGACAAGGGGGATGATGAACAGGCCATGCGTATAGGTCGAGACGCTCCACCAGATCGCCGCCATGGCACGCGCATCGCGCGCAAAAATGACCAGCAGCGTAAACATGACCAGCGCAAGGCGGAGCAGATAGGCCCTCCAGACCGGATCGCGGGTCAGGATCATCGCTCAGTCCAGGCCAAGGATTCGCGGCAAATCAGCCATCCGCTCTTCCCAGCCATATCGCTCGGCCATGCGTGCCCTCGCCGCCTGCCCCAGTATTGCTGCCTGCTCGGGCGCCGCAAGCAGGTCCAGAACGGCCCGCGCTTCGGCATTGGAGCCGCGGGCAACAACCAGATCACGACCATATCTGGCGTCGATGCCCTGCGCCGCTTCGGGCGATGCCACGACGGGCCGGGCCATGGCCATTGCTTCGAGCACCTTGTTCTGCACACCGCGTGCCAGCCGGAGCGGGGCCACAACAATATCGGCAGCGGCCAGCCAATCCCGCGTGTCGGCCACTTCGCCGGTGACGACGATACCCGGCAGGATTGACAGGGCCTTGACTTCGGCAGCCGGTGCCCGGCCAACAATAGCGAACACAGACTGAGGATGGCGCGCCCGGATCGCGGGCATCGCATCGCGCGCAAAGAGGCTTACGGCTTCGATGTTGGGCCGATAGTCCATCTGGCCAGTGAAAACGATCAAGGGCGCGCCACCAGCTTCGATGCTCCGGAAATTCTGGCCGGGATGGAACCTTTCGAGATCGATCCCATTCTCCAGGACACCGATCCGGTCGGCATCGAGGCCCGATTTTGATCGAAACAGACCGGCTTCCTGCGCGCTGACAAACAGGCTGATGTCCGCGCGGCGGGCCACGCGCTTTTCAAAGGCAAGAAGCCGATGGGCCTCCACCCTGTTTGCAAGCGCCGAAAGGCCTGAATGCGTCGACGCGAAGGTGGAATACTTCGCTGAGTCCATGTCAACAAAGTCCATCACGAACCGCCGCCCGCCCAGTCGCGACGGCACAAATTGAGCCATCTGGCCTGAAAAAGCATAAACCGTCCGGATCGGATGCGCACCGAGCAGCGCTTCCACACGCGCAGACATGGCCTTGCTCGCAAAGGCGCAAACCGAAGCCGGACGGCCCGTCAGCAACGCCGTCGCCACGGCTTGTTGCCGGGATAAGGAAAGCGGTTCGATATGGACGCTCGCGGCAATCTCCGCGATCTGCGTGAGCCCGGTTTCGGGATCGTCGGCAGGATCGGCGAGCGCAACAACATGCGTCGGTGCCAGCCTTGCCATGGCCTTCAGGATGTTCCAGCTGCGGATCTTGTCCCCCCGGTCGGGAGGATAGGGGCTCCGGTGCGAGAGGAAGAGGATTTCGCCGCTCATCCCAACCCCCGACTGATCAGCGGGCCCGCACGGTTGGCAAGCCAGAGCGGAAGGCGCTGCCAGGCAGCAACCTGCATCCTGTATCTTGGGTTCATCGGATTGATGTCACGCGGTTCCTCGCCACCAGGCGACAATTTGGCATAGGGCAGAGGTACGCCCTCAAAACCCCAATTATGCTTGAACGCCGCTGGCCCGGTTCCCGTCTTGGACCGGCCGAAATCGAAGCGTGTACAACCCTTGCGCGACCGGGCGTGGCACATGAGCGCATAGTACATCAGGTCATTCGCCCGCCATGTCCGCGCGTCGCGCGTTCCGCCGCCCCAATAGGGCATGACCGTCCCCCGCCAGTAGAGGCTCAGGACGGATGCAACCGCCCTGCCCTTGCATCTGACCGTCAGGATGTCGGCCTCATCAGCGAACTCGTCGAGGACGGCCTCGAACAATGCTCGCGGAAAAACAGGCGTGCCCAAATTGCGCACGCTTTCGGCATAGACGGCGTAATGCTCCGCCCGATCGCTGCTTCCGGCTATAACTTCAAGATCGAAACCCAGCGCACGTCGCACTTCGGCCCGCTGCTTGCGCGGGATGGCAAGCAATTCGGCTTCGTCATCCCCTGCAAGATCGCGCGCAAAACCCAGATAGGTGGTGCCGTCATGATGCCAGCCCACGTTCGGCAGGATCCCCCCACGCAGCTCGATGGTCGGGCAGCTCAGGCGATCGGCAAGCTGGATCGCACGATCGGTCAAAGCCGTTGCTATCGACGCGGTTTTTGCAATGGCGCCGCCGCCCACCGCAAAGCCCGATGAGACCAGGGCGCGCCCGAATAGCGGCGAATGCACTTCGCTCAGCGGGAGAGCTCCGGCGATCGTGCCGCGCGCATCCTGCGCCACAAGATAATGACTACGCTGGCCGCAGCCGCGCTCCACGGCTCGACTCCAGCCGCTCAGGTGGAACGGCGTCGCGCGATCGGCCCGGCGAACAAAATCATCGATCCGCTGCGCCTCGCCCGGATCAAACAGGTCCGCGGCGCAGATAGCGGGAGCGGATCGCGAGCTTGCCATGGTCACGCCAGCCTCTTCCGGGCATCCGCCGCAACGGCATCCACACGCCCCCATTCGAATTCGCCCATCAACTGCTTCAGCTTTGCAGCCATGCCTGTCAGGTTGGAATAGTGACGGAGCCTCGACCGCATCGGCGCCTTTGCCATGCGCGGCTGGCCGGGATCGATCTCCCATGGATGAAAATAGATGATGGCCGGCTGCGCTGCCGCATTGACCTGACGGATCGCCCAGCGCGAGAACACGTAGGGAAGCAAGCGGAAAAAACCGCCACCGCCGGCCGGCCATGTCTGCCCGGCAAATCGGGCCGTCGTCACGGGAAGCTCGATCAGCGGGCTCCCGGCAACCGGCTGGAACGCGAAGCGGGGCGCTTCGGGCCATCCGTAATGGTCATGCGCGATCGGCGCCACGCTCGAGGAATAGGCATAGCCAGCGCGTGCCAGTTCTTCGTGTGCCCAGGGTGTTCGCTTGTCGATCGAAAAACTCGGCGCGCGATAGCCCGTAATTGCAACACCGCCCGCATCTTCGAGCGTCTTGCGGGCACGATCTATATCCCGGGCGAATTGATCGGGCGTCATCAGGAACACACGGTCATGCGCACAGCCATGGCTTGCAAGTTCATGCCCGGCGTCAACGATCCGGCGGATCAGCGCGGGATGGCGCTCTGCCACCCAGGCAAGCGTGAAGAAGGTTCCCTTGACTCCTGCCTCCTCAAAGAGGGCGAGGACGGCATCGGTGTTGGTTTCAACCCGGCGGTCGAGCCCCCCCCAGTCGCGGCGATCAATCACCGTTTCAAAGGCGCCAACCTGGAACCAGTCCTCTACATCGACGGAGAGCGCGTTACGCACCATGGGCGCCCCCTAGCAGCTTCAGGCGGCAGGAGCGCGGCGAATTTCGCCCGTGCCGTGTCGGGCCTCATCCGCTTCGACCCAATCCACCAACAGGCCCAGAACGCGGCGCAGCGCCGCTCCCTGTTCCTCGACATGCGCCTCAAGCATGGCAACCCGCGCCGCCAGTTCGAGCGCCTGCGGATCGGGCGTCCGGGCCCCGGAATTTTCCACGAGCTTGAGCGTGCCCTGCCCCGTATTTCCGGTGACGGCTTCGTCATTGCCGAGGTCAGCCAACACCGCATCGACCAGGGCTCCATCGATGGTGGCAGCCCGTTCAAGCGAAGCCATCAGCAGGACGCGCGACATCAGGTTATTGATCTTGCGGGGTATTCCTCCCGAGTAACGATGGACTGCGGCAAAGGCCGTTTCGTCAAAGGCGGGCGTGCCGCTCCAGCCAACAAGGCTCATGCGGTGCAGGATATAGGGGCCAACCTCGCCTTCCGTCATGGCAGTCAGATGATGCGTCGCGATCACGCGCTGGCGCAGTTGTTCAAGCTGTTCGGGATTGTTCAGGCGTTCGCGGAATTCGGGTTGGCCCAGGAGGAAAATCTGGAGCATCGACTGCCCGCCAACCTGGAAATTGGAGAGCATCCGGAGTTCTTCCAGACTTGAGACCGGCAGGTTCTGGGCTTCATCGATAATCAGCAGCGTCCGCTGGCCGGTCCGCGCGCGATCGGCGATAAATGTCTCGACCCGGCCAAGAAGCTGCGCCTTGTCGGTTCCGTGGACGGGCAGGCCGAGGGCGACGGCTACCATGCGAAGCATGTCATCGCCTTCAACCTGGGTTGAAACGATCCCGACCGCATTGACGCGATTGCGATCCACGGTTTCCATAAGATGACCGACTAGCGTTGTCTTGCCCGCGCCGATTTCGCCCGTGACAACGATAAAGCCTTCGCCTTGCGCAAGCCCGTAACCGAGATAGGCCATGGCCTTTTTGTGGGTGGCGCTTTCGAAATAGAAGCGCGGATCCGGCGTCAACTGGAACGGACGCCCGGTCAGGCCAAATTGATCGCTAAACATGCATGCCTCCGCCAATTCCCCATCCTTCAAAATGTATATCGCAGCCCAAACAGCGCCGACGCATTCAGGTCGCCCTCTTGCCCTTCGATCCTGCTTGAATAGAGACCGACAGCCGCAATGCCGCTCAATCGCCGCCCGAATGTTCGCCGATACGATCCGGTGGCGCCGGTGCTCCACACATTCGGCGCATTCAATATGCCGGAATCATAGAGGCTCGCAAAGATTTGCGCATCGACAGCCGATTTTTCGTCAATCTGGTAGCCAATCTGCCCCTGGCCGAACCAGCTTTCATCGCGCACACCGTCGAGGTTGAAGCTCGCGCCCGCAATGACCGGCGTTTCATATTTGCGCTGTGCATAACCAAGGCCGACTCCCATGGACCAGTGTCCGCGTTGCCGCGACATGACGGCTGTCACGCCACGCGTGCGATAGACCGAACTGTTGATCGACTGGAACACCGGATTGAGGCAACCGCCTGCATTTCCGCTTCCACCGCCAAAGACGCAGCCGCCAAATTGCGGTGCGAGGGGATTGCTGACGGTGGCAAAGCTGGTTGGAAGTCGCGACAGATTGTCGTTCAGTTGCTGGCCAAAGGTCTGGACATCATCATAGACTACCGCGCCAAAGGCTGTCGCTTCGTTCATCTGGTATGTGAAACTGCCCGTATAGCTCATGCTGCCGTAACGCCGGCCGATCCGTGCCTCAAGGCTGGTCCGGCGGCTTGGACGCCAGGCCACCCCAACATCCCAGTAGAGACCATCGAGATCATAGGCGAGCAGACGCGGTGATGCCGGATCGGTGACGAACCGCCCCTTGCCGTCCACAACCGGGACGCCGGTTACGTCGAGCAGCGGCGCCCGCTGACTGGCTTCGATATCTTCGTAACCGACACCGCCGACAATCGCGAGATAGGGCGAAACCGGCAAGATCGCATCGCCGCGAATGCCCTTGCTTTCGAAGCGCTGGGCCAACTGCCCTGCGTCTTCGCGCTCATAAGCGCCAGCGAAGGTCCATCCAAAGGGTAGTTCGCCCGGACCCATGCCAACGCTCGCAGTCGCCAGATGACTGACGGAATCGTCATATTGATCAAGTCTCGGCTGTCCTCCGCCAAGAACGACGTCATCCGCTTCAACCTTTGTATAAGCAAGGCGATAGGCAGCGTTCAGTGCGAGCGGTCCGGCCTCTGTCTTGAAATTCGGCCCAGCATAGATCGAATAGACCTGCGTCACATTGTCCGTGTTGCCAACAAGGAGGCTGGGCGAACTGCCGCGCCCGTCCACCCGCGCACGCGATGCAAGCGCCCCGGCTTCGATCGACAGCTTGTTCGGAACCAGCTGATATGCGGCGCGCGCGAGTCCCGAGTGGATGTCGCCATCTTCGATCCTGTCGCCCCAGCCTATGCGCCGCTCATAGCGGTAGCTGATCTGGGCTTCGCTCCGCCTGTTCGAAACCGAAGCGTCGATGCCGGCGGCCACCTGGCTATAGGTCAGGACGTCATTGTTGCCGTTGAGATCAGCCGAAAAAATCTGGCCGACTTCGAGATAGGGCGCAACGTCCTTGCGCGCCTGTGCCGGCATGGACAGCGACAGCGCCGTAAGCAGCAGGCCGAGGCATGCCAGGGGCCGCAAAACCATACTCATTCTCCGGATCCGTAATAGGAACCGAACTTGCGGTTCGATCCCCTGAAGGAGACGGCGTTCATCAGCAGCTGGATGTTCGGACAGGAATCGATAAGCGACAGGGCATCGCGCAAATCGTTCTCGCTGGTCCGGTCCGCCCTCACGACAAGCACGGCTTGCCCAACATGAAGGGCGAGCACCGATGCTGGCGAAGCAGCCAGAGCCGGGGCGGAATCAAACAGGATGATGCGGCGTGGGTTTTTTGCAGCAAGGCCTTCAACCAGCGTCCGGGTACGGCTGGATGCCAGCAACTCGGTGTCATTGTTCGTCGGACGTCCGGCGGGCAGCACGCAGAGGTTGGGAATATCCGTCCGGATGACAAGTTGCTCGGGGTCGAGCGACGGATCCGCCAGCGCATCCATCAATCCAGCGCTGCCCTGAAGCCCCAGGATTGAAAGTATCTCGGGCTTGGCAACGTCGGCGTCAACGAGCAGCACTTCGATATCGGTCTCGCTGGCCATCGAAAGCGCCAGGTTGACCGCACAAAATGTCTTGCCTTCATTGGGTTGCGCTGAGCAGATCAGGATCAGTCGGCCTCTGCTTGCGGGCTGGCTGTTGTGTGTCCCGAATGCTGCCAGGAGCAATTGGCGCTTCACAAGGCGGAATTCCTCGGACAGCGCGCTGGGCGGTGCACCTGGAACGATGAAGCCGCTTTCCCGCAGCTGCTGGCGGCCAATTGCAGCCGACGACGCCGTGCAAACCGGCGCGTCGGTTTTTGCAATCTCGACCAGCGACGGCAGCGCATCTTCGGGCGATCGCAGCAGCTTGTGAAACTCGAACGCTTTGGCTGCGCGTTCAATGAGTGAACCTGTGGCTGGTTTGGGGGTCTGGCTCATCGTCATGATCCTCAAGCCACCATGCTGCGCTGGATGAACTCGACGACCAGGAGCAGCACGAACGCGCCCATGAGCGCTGCTGAACCGCCAAGGAAATATCTGAACTTCTGCTGCCGCTCGGCGCGATGGGCGGGCGTGACCACTTCGGAAATCGAGCCGATGACTGGAAGACCGCTTGCCCGCTCAAGGCGCCCAGCCGTTGCGAAGCTGGCGTGGATCTGCCCCATTGCAAATGCCACACCCACACCAGCCGCTACGCCTGCAAAAAGCACCAGTGCCAGCAGGAGCGGACGGTTGGGAGCAGCCGGCGCGCGTGGAGCGCTCGGCGGCTCGATGACACGGAAGCTGATCGAATTGGTATCGGTTTGCAGTGAACCGCGCAGCTTCGCTTCCTCGCGGTCGGCAAGCAGCTTGTCATATTGCGCCTTCAAGACTTCATAATCGCGGTTGAGGCGCTGCTCTTCAGCCGCCACGCCGGGCTCTTCGACCCGTCGGGTCTGATATTGCGCCATCTCGGCCTGCAGTTGTGCCTTGCGCGCGGCGAGTGCGCCAACCGCAGCCTGTTTTTCAGCCTGCATCGAACGCAAGGTGACATATATCGGGTTGGGTGTTCCCGAACTGACGATGCGCCCGCCGCGCGATTCTGCTGCCGAAACAGCGCGTGCGCGGACCAGTTGGCCCTTCAACGAAACCATGTCGGGATGGCCTTCTGTCCATCCGCGCGCAAGTCCTTCAGCTATCTGCCCTTCAAGCGCCGCGACCCGACCCGAGGCGGAGCCGCCATAACCCGAACCTGCGCTAGTGACTGATTGCGGCACCGAGTTGATCTGGCCGTTGACCGCTGCAAGCGCGCCTTGCGCCGACATCAGGTTGGAATCGACCTGCCCCAGTTCTGCCCGGGCGGTTTCCATCCGCTGGCTGGCCGAGCCAACCCCGGGCAAAAGCCCCATATATTTTGCTTCAAACGCCGCGCGTTTGGTTTCGGCCTCCTGCAGCTGTTGTTCGCGCTGGGCAAGCTGGGTATCAAGAAAACGAAGCGTTTGCGTCGTTTCAGTCCGGTTGCCGGATAGATTGCCCTCGACGAACAGGTCGAGCAGCTTCTGCGTGACGTCACGCGCCAGCTTGGCATTATTGGCGTTCGAAAGGCCACCATAACCGGCTATAGCACTGATTTCGAAGAGATTGTCCTGCTTGGCGACAATCGTGATGTTCTTGCGCAGGCCAGCGACCTGGTTGGCAATTTCGCCCGGCGTCGCGCCCTGCTGGACAAGATCCGTGCCACGGATGACCTTTTCGAGGTTTTCAGCCGATGTCAGGGTCTGGGTGATCCCGTCGATATTGTTCTTGCGTTCGGCAGGCGTGATCCCGAGCTTGTCGGGCAGCAGCGATTGCGTTTGCACAAAGACGCTCGCCTTCGATTCATATTTGTTGGGTATCGTGCTGATCGCCAGCCACCCGGCAAGGCAGGCGCCCCAGGCAACCGCAAGCGCCAGCCAGCGCCGCAGCCAGACCCCGTGCAGGGCAATCCAGATCTCTTCAAACAGGCTGTTCATGGCGGCCGTCGATCAGAACATCGATTCCGGGATGATGATGACATCGCCCGGTTCAAGCCGCACATTGGCCTTCGAATCGCCGCGCTTGAGCAAGTCGCCCAACTTCACGGCATAGGTGCGCTGCTTGCCTGTGCCGCGATCCTGCCGGATAAGCCGCGCCTTGTTGGCAGCTGCATATTCCGACAACCCCCCGACCGCGATCATCGCATCGAGCAATGTCATGTTCGCCCGATACGGGATGGAAGCAGGCTTTTCGGTTGCCCCGACCACACGAATCTGCTGCGAAAACGTACCCGAGAAATTGTCAACGATCACCGAAACGAGCGGATCGTTGATGAACTCTGAGAGCTGCATCTTGATGTCCTGCGCCAGCATTGTCGGAGTCTTGCCGACTGCGGGCATGTCTTCGATCAACGGCGTCGTGATGCGGCCGTCGGGGCGAACCTGGACTTTCGCACCAAGCTCGGGGTTGCGCCACACGAAGATCGTCAGCTGGTCGAGCGGCCCGATGATATATTCCTCGCCCGGCCCTTCCTGGCTCGCAACGAACGAAGCTGAAGGAAGCTGTGGCCCGGACGCGCCAGAAGCGCAACCGGAGGCCATCAACGCTGAAAGGCTGACCCCAAGAATGATGCTGGACGAACGAACGAAACGCATGACTACCCACCCTGATCCTGCAACCGGCACGCCTTTGCGCAGCCTCGATGAATGAAGGCAAAACAACGACCGAACTGGCCTTCCCTATGGCTGAAATAGGTGAAGATAATGTTAGGAACGATCGCCTGGTGTCATGCGGTGACAAGGATTTCCCGCGCCGGGGGATGGCCCAGGAAATTGCCCGGGCTCGCTGAAAACCCATAAGCGCCGGCCATGAACACCGCAACGACATCACCAGGTTCGGCGTATGGCAGGCACACCTGGTCTGCAAGCCGGTCAAGCGGCGTGCACAGGCAACCAACGACTGTCACCACGTCGCATGGTTCAGCAGCGAAGCGCGAAGCAATTGCGACCGGATAATTTCGCCGCACCACGGTGCCAAAATTGCCCGATGCTGCAAGCTGGTGATGCAGCCCGCCATCCGTCACGAGGAAAACCTCGCCATGGCTGGTCTTTCGGTCGACGATCCTGGTCAGATACACCCCGGCCTCACCCACAAGGTAACGGCCAAGCTCGATCGCGAAGGCGGTATCGGTGAGGATTTCCAGCCGCTTTTCAAGCGCTTCGGCAAGTTCCCTGCCCACCAGTCCAATGTCAACCAGCTTGTCTCCCGGGAAATATGGAATGCCAAACCCGCCGCCAAGGTTGACGAGCGGTGGCGCCTCGCCAATCTCTCCGGCCAATCGTCCGGCCAACGCAATCGTCTGTCGTTGGGTTTCGGCGATCGCCACCGCATCGAGCGCCTGCGACCCCGCAAAGATATGAAATCCGCGCCAATCGGCGCCAGCTGCACGTACCAGCCCGACCAGGTCAGCCGCACGATCGGCATCGACGCCAAACGGCTTGGCGCCGCCGCCCATCCGCATCCCTGAGCCCTTGAGGTCAAAGTCGGGATTGACGCGAACCGCCAGTTTCGGGCGGATTCCAACCCGGTCAGCAATCGACAGGGCCCGCCGCGCTTCGCCTTCGGATTCAAGGTTGATGGTCACGCCTGCCAAAATCGCCGCTTCAAGCTCAGGGTCGCGTTTGCCGGGTCCGGCGAAGGAAATATGGGATGCTCCAGCCGCCAACGCGATGTGCATTTCGCCCTCGGACGCAACGTCGAGCCCGTCCACAAGCGCTGCGATTTCCGTGACCAGCGCCTCCATCGGATTGGCCTTGATGGCATAATGGAGGCCGAGCTGAGGCGGCAGCGCCGCCCTCAGCATTGCCACACGCGCCCGGATCTGCGCAAAATCATAGACGAACAACGGCGTGCCTTGCGCCTTTGCNNAAGCCGGGAGGGATTGTGCCCATCGCTTTCATGCCAGAATACTCGCCCTGATCGCTGCACGATCCAGTTTCCCGTTCGGGTTGCGGGGCAGGTCAGATCGCCAGACAATATCCGACGGCATCATAAAAGATGGGAGTTGTGTCTTGAAATAAGACGATAATTTTTCCTCATGCAGCGCGTTTCCACGAACAATCAGTACGATCCTTTGACCAAGCCGCTCATCTGGAACGCCAATGGCCACAACTTCGGCCGTCGCGCCGCTCGCAATCGCGGCTTCCTCGATTTCGGTCGGACTGATGCGATTTCCGGAAACCTTGATCATTTCGTCGTCCCGGCCAACGAAATAGTGAAGTCCCTCTGCATCGCGCCTGACCGTATCGCCGGACCAAACAGCGGTTCCGCCATATTCCGAGCTGCACGGTGCCGGGCGGAAGCGTTCGGCCGTGCGCGCGGGATCATGCCAATAGCCCTTGGCAACCAATGGCCCGGCATGAACCAGCTCGCCGGACTCGTCCTCCGCAGCAAGGCTTCCATCCGGCCTGATGACCAGGATTTCGGCAAAAGGAATGGCGCGCCCCATCGAGTCAGGATGCGCGTCAACCATCGACGGATCAAGACAGGTGGAGCGGAACGCTTCTGTCAGCCCATACATCGGGTAAATATCTGCATTTCCAAATAGTTGCTGCATTTTCCTGACGAGACTTGGCGTAAGCGCCCCGCCCGAATTGGTGAGCCGCCTTAAGCGCACTGCCGTCTCGATCGGCCAATGCGCCTCGACAAGCTGGACCCAGAGCGGCGGAACGCCGGCAAGCGTCGTGATGTCGTGGCGCTCGACGGCCCGGATCACATCGCGCGCGGTCAGGTAGTCCAGCGGAACCGCGCAGCCGCCAGCAGCCCAGGTCGAAAACAGCTGGTTCTGCCCATAATCGAAGCCTAGCGGGAGGACGCACAACGTCCGGTCTGTCGGTGCAAGTTTCAGATAGTGGGCAACGCTGATGGCGCCGAGCCACAGATTCGCGTGACTCAGCATCACGCCCTTGGGGCGCCCCGTCGAACCCGACGTGTAGAGGATCGCCGCCAGCGTTTCGGTGTCATGGCTCGACGGTGCCAGCGGCCGAACGGCGGATGCAGCGGCTCGGACCTCCTCTTCAAGCCAGATCGTGCAGCCTTGCGGGCAATCGTCAGCCACAAACGTGTCCAGCCTCGACTGGCTGCTGAGCAACAGCGATGCACCGCTATCATGCAGGATATGCGCCGCCTGCGCATGCCGCAGCGCCGGATTGATCGGCACATGAACCAGTCCCGCTCGGGCGGCAGCAAGCGGCAGGATGCATGCCTGGCGGGTCTTGGGAAGCCATGAAGCCACCCGATCACCCGCCGCGAGCCCTGCCTCCAGTAGCGCCGCCGCCATCCGTCCCACGGCATCGTCGAGACCGGCATAGTCAAGCACGCCTTCGCGACATTTTAAGGCCGCGTGGCTAGACGTGCCAAAGGCCGTCAAATGATCTAGGGGCCGGGGAATGGGATTGGGGGCCGTCAATTCTGGTCCTTGTCAACGCAAATCAGGGCTTGCGTAGCATGTTGTGGGTTAAGGGTGAATTGCTGACCGATGTCGATGCTCCAGGCATCGATCCGACCGGCCAACTGGAGCGGTCGGCACAGGCTGTGCTGTTCAATCGCCGCGCCTGGTTCCGGCGCATCTGGCAACATGGCGGCGAAGCGCCGCTGATTGGTCGGGCGGCATCGGAAGGGGCGCTTTGCTGGCTGCTCCTGAAACGTGACGAACGCGGACGGGCCTCATCGCTTTCAAACTGGTACAGCTTTGCCTTTCGGCCCGTGTTTTCGGGTAATCCGGACAGCCAGCGCCAGCGCGCCATGCTCGTGGCAATCGCCAAGCGACTGAGGAGCGCGCGGCCGCGTATCGCAGCGATGATGCTTTCGCCCGTGCCCGATGCCGATGGGAGCGCCAGCCTCCTGCAGAATGCCCTGCGCACGGCGGGCTGGCTGACTTTTTCGCGGGAAGTTTCGGCGAGCTGGACTGCCAGCGTCACCGGCCAGTCCTTTGCCGACTATTGGGCGGCCCGCCCCGGACAATTGCGCAACACGCTCAAGCGCAAGCTTGCCAAGGCCGATTTTGACACCCAGGTTTTCACACATTTCGATGCCGATGCCTGGTCGGCCTATGAAAACATCTATGAGGGGAGCTGGAAACCCGGTGAAGGCCAGCCGGAATTTCTTCGTGAACTGGCCATCGACGAAGCAAAGGCAGGGTGCCTGCGGCTCGGGCTATGCAGCGTCGATGGCGAAGCGATCGCGGCGCAGCTCTGGACCGTCGAAAATGGTGTCGCACTGATTCACAAGCTCGCCCACCGCGAAAGCGCTTCCGAACTTTCTCCCGGCACCATCCTGAGCGCGGCCATGTTTTGCCATGTGATTGACGAAGACAAGGTCCACACGATCGATTTCGGGACCGGGAATGACCGCTACAAGGCTGACTGGATGGACAGCTGCGCGCCGCTGATACGGATCGATGCCCATAATCCGGCAACGATGTCCGGTCTTTGGGGCGCGGCAAAAACCCGGCTTTCCCGGCTTGTCCGACGCCCATCGGATCGCTAAGCGCCGCTCGATGACGTCCGACGCCCCAACGATCGAGAATCAGGTCCGCGCTGTCCTGGTGGACGTGCTCGGTGTCAGCCGCGAACGTGCATCGGGATTCTCGGCAGATACCGGCCTTTTTGGCTCATTGCCCGAACTCGACTCGATGGCCGTTGCCAGCCTGCTGACAGAGTTGGAAGACCGGCTGGGCATCACGATCGACGATGACGAAGTCGATGGCGAACTGATCGAGACCTTTGGCAGCCTTGTGGCTTTTGCTGTCCGGAAATCGCAAGGGTGAATGATCGCGCGTCCTGGTTGCGCTATGGCGTTAATCATGATCTGCAAATCCTTGTGATTGAACCTCTTTTTGAAGAAGCCAATCGTTGCCGGAAGCTGGTTGCGGATACGATGCGCGCGCTCGACGCGCTGGGGATCGGATCGCGGCTGGCCGACTTGCCGGGAACAGGTGAAAGCCCGATCGGCATTGCCGATGTCCGGATTGCCGACTGGCGGGACGCCATCCAAGGCTATGCCCCCGCGCTTGTCGCCTCTTTCCGGGGCGGAGCGCTGGTTGACGAAGCGGCAAGCGTCGGTGTGTGGCGGTTTGCGCCCGAAACAGGGATCAGGGTCGTGCGAGACCTCAAGCGTGCGGCCTTGGCCAGCAGCGATTCCGCGCTCTACGGTGGCCATGCGCTGGGCGATGCGTTTCTGGCCGAACTTGAGGCTGCAACCCCCTTCCCGCTTACCAGGCTCCGCACCGTGCGGCTCGACAGCGATGCGGGTGAGGCTGACGCGAAAGTCCGCGGAAGCCCGCTGTGGCGGCGTGCGGAACCGGGGGAGGACAGCGAATTGGCTGCAACGCTTGCAGCCGACCTTGCCGATTGGGCAAAGCAATGCGCCGGATCCTGAGCTTCGATTGCGCAGGTGTTGCGCTTGCGGCGACGCTCGACGACGGCGAGGGCAGGACCGGCCTGCTGATCGTCTCCGGCGGCAACGAAATCAGGATTGGCGCCCATCGCGGCATGCAGATGCTGGCGGGCGAAATGGCGGCGCTTGGCCACCCCGTGTTTCGCTTTGACCGGCGGGGCATTGGCGATAGCGAAGGCATGAATGGCGGCTTCCTCTCGAGTGGCCCGGACATTGACGCGGCCATCGCGGCCTTTCGTGCCCACTGCCCGCAACTCGCCAGGATCGTGGCATTTGGCAATTGCGACGCGGCCTCTGCCTTGGCGCTAAACGGGCAAACCGGCTTGTCCGGCCTTGTCCTCGCCAACCCCTGGGTGGTCGAACGGATCGACGAATTGCCAGCACAGGCCGCGATCCGTGCGCGCTATGGCGAGCGACTCAGGGATCCGAAGGCCTGGATTGGGCTCTTCACCGGCGCGATCAACCTCAAAAAGTTAGCCAGCGGGCTGCTCCGTCTCTCAAGACCACAGCCGCCGTCCAGTCTGTCCGGTGCGGTTGCTCAAGGCATTGCGGCTTTCCCCGGCCCTGTGACGATCCTGCTCGCCGCGCGCGACGGGACGGCGATTGCCTTCGCCGCTGAATGGGAAAAGCCGGGTTTTGCATCCGCACGCGCAAAATCCGACCTGTCGGTCGTCAGGCTCGACAGCGCTTCGCACAGCTTTGCGGGCGCCGTAGATAAGGCAGCGCTCAAGGCCACCCTGCTCAAGGCGCTGGCTTAGGCCGTGTGCGCAGCAAAATCGGTGTGGGCGAGGAATTTCTCCGCGTCGAGTGCAGCCATGCAGCCCATGCCGGCCGCGGTTACGGCCTGGCGGTAAATCTTGTCAGTCACATCGCCCGCCGCAAAGACGCCCGGCACGCTGGTCCGTGTGCTTCCCGTTTCGACGAGCAGATAGCCATCATCATCCATCGGCAAATGGCCTGCGAAAATCTCGGTCGCTGGCTTGTGGCCGATCGCGACAAACGCGCCATCGACGTCGATCGATGAAATTTCACCCGTCACTGTGTCCTTGAGCGTCAGCGAAACCAGCCCTTCCGGATCGCCTCCACCAACAAAGGCTTCGATGCCCTTGTTCCATAATATCTTGATATTGGGATGCGCAAACAGCCGGTCCTGCAGGATCTTTTCAGCGCGCAGCTCGCCACGGCGGTGGATCAGAGTGACGTCATGACTGTGATTGGTCATGTACAGCGCTTCCTCAACCGCCGTATTTCCGCCGCCGATGACCGCGACTTTCTTGCCGCGATAGAAGAATCCGTCGCACGTTGCACAAGCAGAAACGCCCTTGCCCTGCATCGCGGCTTCGCTTTCGAGCCCGAGCCATTTGGCCTGCGCGCCCGTCGCGATCACCAGCGTGTCGCAGGTATAGATCGCCCCGCCATCCCCGGTCAGGCGGAAGGGCCGTGCGGACAGGTCCACGTCCACGATGATGTCATAGACCATCCGCGTCCCGACATGTTCTGCCTGCGCCTGCATTTCCTCCATCAGCCACGGCCCCTGGATCACCTCGCGGAAGCCGGGATAATTCTCGACATCGGTGGTGATGGTCAGTTGACCGCCCGGCTGGATGCCCTGGACGACAACCGGCTTCAGCCCGGCGCGCGCGCCATAGATGGCAGCGGAAAGCCCCGCCGGCCCTGAACCGAGGATGAGCATGCGGGTATGGAGCGTGTCTGTCATGTGATGGCATTTCCATTGAGACGCCGTCGATTCGCGGCTGGCCGGAGATAAGTTTGCCCGCGCGCACCTGCAAGCCGTGGAATGGCTTTGCAAGGGTAAAGCTGCCCTTGCCATCCCTCCCCTTCGCAAGGCATGGCGGGGGGATGAACAACGCTGGCATATTCGAATTCTACCACCGGCTGGCCGAGGACAATCCCTCGCCCGAAACCGAGCTTTCATTCGGCAATCATTATCAGCTGCTCGTGGCGGTCGTGCTTTCGGCGCAGGCGACCGATGTGGGGGTCAACAAGGCTACGCGGCGGTTGTTCGAGGATGTCAGAACCCCCGCGCAGATGATCACGCTCGGCGAGGACGGGCTCAAGGCGCATATCAGGACGATCGGACTGTTCAACGCCAAGGCGAAGAATGTCATCGCACTGTCCGAAATGCTGGTCGCCGAACATGGCGGCGATGTCCCTTCGGATCGCGATGCGCTCGAACGGCTTCCCGGCGTGGGGCGCAAGACCGCCAATGTCGTTATGAACTGCGCCTTCGGGGCGGAAACGTTTGCGGTCGACACGCACATCTTCCGCGTCGGCAACCGCACCGGCCTTGCGCCGGGGAAGACCCCGCTTGCGGTCGAAAAACAGCTCGAGGCAAAAACGCCTGCCCCGTTCCGCGTTGGCGCGCACCACTGGCTGATCCTCCACGGTCGCTATACCTGCAAGGCGCGGGCGCCCGAATGCTGGCGTTGCATCGTTGCCGATCTCTGCTCGTTCAGCCCCAAGTCAGAATCGAAGGCAAATAAAGCGAAAGCAAAGACTTAAGGAGGAGATCCAGATGCGCAAATTCGCCCTCATCATCGCCGCATCGCTGCTCACCAGCGGCAGCGCCGCCATCGCCAAACACGAGCCCAAGGCCCCGCCTGAGGCGCGCGAAACCGGGCCCGCCGTGGATTGCATCCCGATCATCCAGATCCGTGAAAGCCGCGTCCGCAACGACCAGGTGATCGACTTCCGCGGCAGCGGCAAGAAATGGTATCGCAACACCCTTCCGAGCAGTTGTCCCGGACTGGGGTTCGAGGAACGCTTCCTCTACAAGACATCGCTCAGCCAGCTATGCTCGGTTGACATCATCACCGTGCTGCACGGCGCTGGCGGGCGGCTGACACAGGGGGCCAGCTGCGGGCTCGGCAAGTTCCAGCCGGTCGAACTGGTCAAGGCAGCGAAGTAACGCCCCAGCAATTGGGGGTGGCGCGCTTTCTTTCGCCCTGCTAACGGCGCTGTCCTTGGCACCCGTAGCTCAGCTGGATAGAGCGCTGCCCTCCGAAGGCAGAGGCCACAGGTTCGAATCCTGTCGGGTGCGCCAGCCTTCTGGCCCTTGCTTCGCTGTCAACAGGCGCTTGACCTGCAATTGGGTTGTTTCACAACCTGCCCAATGCTAGCCCTCCTGCCAAGGGGCAGCGTGCGGGCAGTCATGCATCCCATGGTCTTGTCGGGGGGATGATGCGTAGCAGGGGTTGCAGTTTCTGGCCGCTGGTCCCGGTTGCGGCGCTCGCGTCGGGATATGGCCCTGCCTTGGCCCAGACGCCGGGCGACGCACCCACCCGCGAGGAAGTGCTCCGCCGTTCGCCTCCGCCATCGGCGGCTCCTGACTCACGGGCGCTCGTCGAAGGCGATGTGGAGCGCGGGCCGTGCCCGCTGGCCGATCCGGCCTATGCCAGCCTGACCTTCACCCTGTCCGGCGCGGAATTCGCCGATCTCCAGGGCGTCCCGGCCAGCCAGCTGCTCCCGGCCTATCAGGGCTATGTCGGTCGGTCGGTACCGCTTTCCGTGGTCTGCGACATTCGCGACACCGCCTCCGAGCTGCTCAGGCGCAAGGGTTATCTCGCCGCCGTCCAAGTTCCTCTCCAAAGGATCGGGGACGGCATCGTCAAATTCAATGTCGTGACGGCAAAAATCATCAGCTTCCAGGTCCGCGGCAATGCGGGGAAGTCGGAAAAGCGGATTGCCGCCTATCTTGCCGAACTGGGCAAACAGCCGGTCTTCAACGCGATCGAGGCCGAGCGCACCCTGATGCTCATGCGGGATATGCCGGGTTATGAAATCCGCCTTTCGCTCCGCCCGGCGGGCACCAACCCCGGCGAGATGGTCGGCGAAGTGCAGGTTACCTACACCCCTGTCGAGGCCGAACTGAACCTCCAGAATCTCGGTTCGCAATCCACCGGCCGTTTCAGCGGGCTTGCCCAGCTCTATTATAACGGGCTGTTCGGCAGCGGCGACCGCGCTTCGCTGGGATTCTTCTCAACCGCGGACTTCAAGGAACAACTGGTCGCGCTCGCGGGCCAGGAGCTGCAGATCGGACGCAACGGACTGACAATAAGTGCGGATTTTGCCCATGCCTGGACTCACCCGTCGTTCGGAGCGGGAAGCAATTTCCGGTCGCGGACGTTCGTGGCGGCGTTCCAGGCGCGCTATCCCCTGGTTCGCCGGCAAGTGCGCACCATCCAGCTTGCGGGCGGGCTCGATTGGATCGACCAGCGGGTCCGGTTCGGCGGTTTCCCGTTTTTTACCGACAAGCTGCGTGTCGCCTATGCCAGGATCGACTATGACCAGATGCAGGCCGCAAGCATCGCCAGCGTAAAGGGCTATTCCGCAACCGAACCGCGCTGGCGCATCGGGGGGTCGCTCGAAATCCGCCAGGGCCTTGGAATTCTGGGAAATATCCCGGATTGTGGCCCCGCCTATGTCCGCTGCTTTGCACCGGGCGCCATTCCACCCAGCCGGTTCGATGCCGATACGACGGCTTTTGTTGCCCGAGCCTCGGCACATCTGGAATTCCGGCCCACGCCTTCGCTAGCATTCGTGCTCAGTCCGCGGGCGCAGTTCGCGCCGAACCCGCTGCTTGCCTATGAGGAATATTCGACAGGCGCATTCACGATCGGTCGCGGCTATGACCCTGGCCTCCTTACGGGAGACAGCGGCCTCGGCTTTGCAAGCGAAGTCCGGCTGGGAAGCCTTGTACCATCCTCAAAACTTGACACAGCGATACAGGGTTATGGATTCGTCGATTCTGCGTGGTTGTGGAACAAGGATTCCGGAACGCCGAATGATCCGCAGCACCTGATCTCGGGCGGCGGGGGCGTGCGCGCGGCGATTGGCGATCGTTTCAACCTTGATACCACCCTCGCCTTTCCGCTGAAGCGTGTCGCGTTCCTTCCGAAACGCGGCGACGTCCGCCTTTTGGTGAACCTGACGATGCGGCTGATACCGTGGAGCCGCCGCTAGGCAGCATGCAATTGGCAGGCCAAGCTTGAAAATGGTGCGCCCGGCGGGATTCGAACCCACGGCCCCCGGATTAGGAATCCGATGCTCTATCCTGCTGAGCTACGGGCGCGCCGCAAGCCGGTTAGGCTGACCGTCCTCCAGCGTCAATTGCGCTTTTCCGGCGGAATGATCAGGAAGGGCAAGGGGGTAACGGCAATGCCGTCTTCGATGAGGGCCCTTGCTTCTTCTCCGGTGACTTCGCCATGAATCGTCGATTTCTCTATTTCCCCGGAATCCATCGCACGCGCCTGGCTATCGAATTTTCGTCCGACCCATTCCGAGCTTTCGAGCATTTTCCCCTGGGCTGCCGCCAGGGCGGCCATCAAGGCCTTGGCTTGCCCATCGTCTTCCAGGTTTGCAGCCGTTGAAATCAGGGCATCGGGCCTTGCATTGCCTTTCCTTGGCACCGAGGCGGCCATCGCTGCCTTGCGGATGTTCCGGTCACCACAGATCGGGCAGACTAACAGGTTCATTTCTTTCTGCTCGTCAAAAGCCCCGGAGCTCGCAAACCAGGCCTCAAAGACATGCCCTAGGGCGTCGCATTTGAGATCGAAGACGATCATTGCACAATCGGTGCCTCCGGCACCGCCCTTCGGTGCGACAACACGGGAATCTGGGCAAGGATGCTTTTCCTGCGGGCCAGATCAATCTCCGCAAAACCCAGCCCTGGCGTTTCGCCCATGTCGAGCACGACGCTACCCCATGGATCGACGACCAGCGAATGACCAAAGGTCGTGCGACCGTCCTCATGCAAGCCGGTCTGCGCAGCAGCGACTACCCACGCGGCATTTTCGATCGCCCGCGCGCGCAGGAGCACGTGCCAATGCGCGCGCCCGGTCGGCGCAGTAAATGCAGCGGGCACAGAGAGGATCGTGGCACCCGCCGCGCTCAGGGCGGAATAAAGCGCTGGAAAACGCAGATCATAACAGATGCTGAGGCCAAGCCGCCCTATGGGCGTATCCGCCACAACTGCGGCGTCGCCAGCTGCATAGGCTGCAGATTCGCGCCAGTTTTCGCCGCTAGGCAGGTCAACGTCAAACAGGTGCATCTTGTCATACCGGGCGCGCACCCGGCCCATGTCATCCACAAGCAAGCTCCTGTTGACGAGGCGCCCGGCAGCCCCCCCCTTCAGTGCGAGCGATCCCAATGATACCCAAATCCCGTGTTCGACCGCCGCTTTTTGCACGCGAGACAGCACCACATCCTCATCTTCAAGCATGATGTGTGCACTTGCGCGGGCACGATCGCGATCAAGCAGGCCAGACATTTCCGGCGTGAAAAGCATGGCCGCGCCCCCATTTGCTGCAACCTTGACGGCATCGACCAGAGCTACGGCATTGGCCTCAGGGTCAATCCCGCCTTGCATCTGGAAGAGCGCGATCCGCATCAGGTTGAAGATTGACCGAGCAGCGGTTCGAGGCCGCCACGCGCATCAAGCGCTGCGAGTTCATCGGACCCGCCTATATGTTTGCCGTCGATAAAGATCTGCGGCACGGTGGTCCGCCCGTTTGATCGTTCCATCATCACGCGGCGAAGGCCGGAGTCCATCGTCACGTCAATTTCCGTAAACCCGGCACCTTTCGATTCGAGCAGCGCCTTGGCGCGCGAGCAATACGGGCAAAAGAATTTGGTGTAGATTTCGATCTCGGCCATTTGTGTCTCCGCACACTGAAATGTGTTGGCCCGGCCAATATGTCAATTGGCGGCCTGCCCCAACAAAACCCTGGCCCAGCAGAGCACGATGACTTTGCGTGCACCCGATCGCTTGAGCGCGCGTGCGCAGGCGTTTGTCGTAGCGCCGCTCGTATAGACATCGTCGACCAGGAAAACCGTTTGCCCCGCCAGTTTTTCCCGAAACTGCGGCGCCACCGAAAAAGCGCCGCGAACGATGCGGTCACGCTCGCGGGCATTGGCCCCGCGCAGCAATGCGGTCGATCGGGTTCGCAGCAAAACGTCCAAATGAAGCGACATGTGGCTCGCCTTGGCCAGCTCTGCCGAAATCAGCGCCGACTGATTGAACCCGCGCCGGAATATCCTCCAGCGATGTGCGGGCACCGGAACCAGCATCCCCGACCCGTCTGGCATCCGGCCCCTGATCAGCCGTGCAAGCAGTTTCGCCAATCCCACACGCCGTCCATGCTTGAGCTTGAGAACGATATTCCTCGCCACTTCGCCATAGGCAACCGAAGCATAGGCTCCGTCATGATCCGGTGGGTGTTGGAGGCACGGCGCACAGACTGCGAGGTTCGGCGCAAGCGGCCCTCCGCACCGCTCGCAACCCTTTCCCGTCAGAAAATCCAGCGATTGCCAGCAGGACAGGCAGAGTTGCAGGTCGGCGCTGACGACCTGGCCACAACCGGCACATCGCGGTGGAAGCGCAAAGGAAGCGATACGATGGAACACGCTACGCATATGATGCCTTGTTGCTTTGCCTGGACCCATGCACAAGGCCCGACATGATGCCTCCCGAAATATTCAGCCGGGCCGCGCGACGCCGGGTGCAGGGCCGGATGCTTCGATATCCGCCCAAGGACCGGTGGATCATCAAGCGGATGGCACAGGATATTCTGGAGCGGCTTGACGCGGTTCGCGCGCCCTTTCGGCAAGCCTTGGTCATTGGTGGAGACCTGACGGAATTGTCCGCTGCGCTTGCTGATCGTGGCATTCCCACCATTGCCGCGGGCCCAGGTCTGGCGTGCGCATCAACAGTTGGCGGCGTGGTCTGCGATGAGGACAGGCTGCCGTTCACCAACAAGAGCTTCGACCTGATAATAGCAATCGGCACCCTCGATACCGTGTCCGATCTTCCCGGCGCGCTGACCCTGATACGGCGGACACTTGCCGATGGTGGCCTGTTTCTGGGAACGATGATGGGCGCTGGCAGCCTTCCTTTTTTCAGAGCCTGTGTACAAGGCTTTGACGATGGCCAGCCGACTGTGGCGCGATTCCACCCGCAAATCGATGTGAGAGGCGCGGGCGACCTTTTGGCGCGCGCCAATTTTTTCCTGCCCGTTGCCGAAAGCGAATTGATTTGCGCCCGTTACCGGGCATTTGACAGGCTGATTGCCGACTTGCGCGCGAACGGGCTGAGCAACTGCCTTTCCGGCAGAAATCCTCTCACACGATCGGACGTTGCAAGAATCTCTGCGCAATTCGTCGAGCCCGTGGTCGAACAGTTTGCAATCGTTACACTCACGGGATGGGCGCAGCCGGCTGGATAAGCCTTTCGAGCAAGTCGATGAGCGGGCCGTCTGCGGGGGGCATCGGCAGATTGCGCAGATCGTCCAGATGGAGCCAGAGCAATGCAGGAGCTTCCCGGGGCGACGCGATCCCACCCCATTTCCGGCAGGTAAAGAGGAGGAGCAGAAGATGCTCTGCACCAAGCGCTTCGCTTGCAAAACAGGCTGATCGCAGGTCCATCGGATCAACGGAGATGCCCAATTCCTCGCCCAATTCGCGCGCAAGGGCGTGCTCCGGCACCTCGCCTTTCTCGACCTTCCCGCCAGGAAATTCCCAAAGCCCGGCCATCGGCTTGCCAGCCGGTCGCTGTTGTACGAGGATCTTGCCATCGCCATCGATCAGGGCAACCGCAACCACCAGAATCATGTTACGCTTCAACGCCCAAACCCCGATTAGCATTTCCTTAACCGCCGCCATCCTATCCCATATTCCCCCGACCAGGGAACAGAAGACCGGGAACATGTCATGAGAAAAATTCTGCGCGCGGCCTTGCGCGACAGTGGAGGAGCAACCGCCGTTGAATACGGCCTGATTCTTGCGCTTCTCGTTGTCGCCATGATGGTATCGCTGACCAATGTTGCAACATCCACTTCGCTCATGTGGAACAATATCGCGGCTACCACGAGCAAGTCCTGATCGAATGCCAGTGCCGATCTGTTTTTAGCCTGCAGGTCCGCCGGACCCTGACTTGCCAGTTTGCAAATCTTTAACAGTTGTAAACCTTCGGTCGCCTAATCTTGCATGTCTGCTTTCGACAAGCGCGGGCGGACGAGCGAGTCGGCTATCGGCACCGAAAGGGGAATTCCATGTCACGTTTCCGCAAGTTTATCAGGAACACCAAGGGCGCAACCGCAATCGAGTACGGCCTGATTGCCGCACTCATCGCCGTTGCTGCTGTTTCAGCAATGAGCGCGCTGGGCGAAAAGATTTCCACGACCTTCAACAACGTCAACACCAATATGAAGGCGACCTGAGCCACATTGAATTCGGATGTCCTCAAAGGGGGCGGCGCCGGGAATGCGGCTCCGCCCCCTTTCATTGGGCGCAACGTCCAGACCGGCAGCTGAAAAAGTCATGTCCGCATTAAGAAGTTGGAAACTTCTTGAACCTAGATGAGGCAGAGTTGTTTCGGGACATATCCTGAAACGACCGGGTAGTTGAAGTCTGAAACTTAGGAGACCATCATGTCTTTCATTCGCAAATTTGTTAAGAACTCGAAGGGCGCGACCGCCATCGAATATGGCCTGATCGCCGCGCTTATCGCTGTTGCCGCCGTTTCGGCCATGACGTCGCTGGGCGGCAAGATCTCGACGACATTCAACAACGTCAACACCAACATGAAGGCTACCTAATAGCTTTTGTGAGTTGTTACGAACAAGGGCGGCGAAACTTCGGTTTCGCCGCCCTTTTCATTTGGGCAAACGGAGCTTCTAAGCCGAAACGATGATTTTTACCTTCTGGCCCGGCTTCAGAGCTGCGCCAGGCGCCAGGGCATTCAGGATCCTGAATCGTTCGACCCTGGCATCGGCATAGGCCATACGCGCCGCAAGGCCTGCAACCGTGTCTCCCGATTTCACGGTGACAACATTGACCTTTTTGGGGCGGATGCTCGCAACCTCGCTCGGGGAAAGCCTTTTGAAGCTCTCAAACAGGGTGTTGAACGCGCCCTCCGAACGAAGGGGCGTGATGGCAACGAAGTGAAATGCGCTGTTGCTCGCCAGCTCATATGCGTAAACTGTCACAATGACGGGCCCGGACTGGGTGTTTGCGCTGGCGGAAGCATAGGCCGCATTGATCCCGTTGACCTGCCTCGTTGCGACGCTGCCATAGTCCAGCGCGGTTTGACCGCCCAGAGCGCGGAAAACGCCATCCACATAGGTTTTCATATCCCCGTCATAGGCAGCGCTTGTAAACTGGGCCTGACCGGCCGAGCTTGAGATGATTACAGCTTGCGGCGTATTCGCCATCGCGAAGCCGACGGGCGCGTCGAACGCAAGCTTCAGGTCGGGATGCCTGAACGAGCGCCCGTCAATGACGCCCTGGTGCGGATCGTCATCATAGAGCACGCCGTTGATTGCTGCGAGGAACGTGTCCCGGTTGCGCGCATTGGCCGTTGCAGCGGTAGTTCTGGCTCGTTGCGCGGCACGCGACACACGACTTGCCGGATCAGGATGCGTGCTCGCCCATTCGGGCAACTGGTTGTTGCCTTTTCCCTGCAATTGCGCCTCCAGGGACGTCTGCGCAGCGAGCGACGCGAGCATTGTGGACGATGCCATCGGATCGTAACCGGCCTTGCCAAGATAGGATACACCAAGATCATCGGCCTGATATTCCTGTGAACGCGAGTATTTCAGGACATAGCGTTGGGCGAGCGAACCGGCGAGCTGCTGGCCCAGCTTTGCGCCATCATTGCCAGCAATCACCGCCCCCAGAACGGTTCCCAGGATCGTGCCGAGCGTGCCCTTGGTCGCAGCGCTGTTGCGCTGTTGCGCGTGGCGCGCGGCAACATGGCCAACCTCATGCCCCATCACCGATGCCAGCTCCGCCTCGTCGTTCATCAGCGCGAGCAGTTCGCGCGTCACATAGACATATCCCCCCGGAATAGCGAAGGCGTTGCTGACCGGCGAATTGAGGAGCGAGACCGTAAAGGCGCCCTGCGTATCGGCAAGGCCGGATTGCATCGCTACTTTTTGCCCGACTCGCGTGACATATGCCGCTTGCGGCCCTTCATAGAGCCCGCCAAATTCCGCAAGCAGCTGCGGATGAGCCTTGGCCCCCGCCGCGCGGTCGTTTGCGGTCATGGGCCGAGCGATCGGAAGCGGCGCGACTGCGCTTGCTCCGATCGTGAGCCACGCCGTGCCAATCAGCAGGATATTTCGCATGGGATCATACTCCTCCCGGTTACAATTATTTCGCTTGTGAATTTGCGTCTAGAGCGCGCCCATCGCAAGGAATTTCCGCCGACGATCGGCCCGGAGCGCCCGCCCGTCCATCGCCGACAATTCGTCCAGTGCCGAACGTATCGCCTTGCCCAACGTGTCGATCGCAACTTCTGGCGAACGATGCGCCCCGCCAACTGGTTCAGGAACCACTGCGTCAATGATGCCCAGGCGGTGCACGTCCTCCGCAGTGATACACATCGCTTCCGCCGCTTCCGCCGCCTTGTCGGCCGTTCGCCAAAGGATGGAAGCGCAACCTTCAGGCGTAATCACCGAATAAATGGCGTGTTCGAACATCAAGACGCGATTGGCCGCCGCCAAGCCGACCGCGCCACCCGAGCCGCCTTCGCCAACAATCGCGGCCACAACCGGAACGGTCAACTCAAGCGTTGCCTGTGTCGAGCGGGCTATGGCTTCCGCCTGCCCCCTCTCCTCCGCCTCGATCCCCGGAAACGCCCCCGCCGTATCGACGATCGTCACAACGGCAATCCCGAAACGATCGGCAAGCTGCATGAGGCGAACTGCCTTGCGATAGCCCTCCGGCTTGCCCATCCCGAAATTGTGCTTGAGGCGAGTGGCAGTATCGCTGCCCTTTTCGTGTCCTATGACCATCACGCTGCGACCGTCCAGGCGACCGAGCCCGCCAATAATCGCCTGATCATCCGAAAAAGCCCGGTCTCCCGACATGGGAATGAAATCCTCGACAAGGCGGCTGACATAGTCCTTGAAGTGCGGCCGCTGCTGGTGGCGGGCAACCTGGGTCTTCTGCCAGGGCGTCAGCTTGGCATAGGTGTCCCGCACGAGCCTGTCGGCCTTGGATTCCAGCTTGCGAAGCTCCGCATCGATGTTAGCGGGACCGCCTTCAGCGGTTTCCTTCAATTCGGCGATGCGGGCCTGCAATTCTGCAATCGGCTTTTCGAAATCAAGATAGGCGATCATGCGACGGGGTTAGGAGCGACGTCGGGCGGCGTCAACGAGCGGATGCGCGCGCTCGACAAGTTCGACGAGGCGCTTGCTGTCGACATGGGTATAGATTTCGGTCGTCGCAATGTCGGCATGCCCCAGCATCGTTTGCAGCGCCCGCAAATCTGCACCACCTTCCAGCAAATGGGTTGCAAAGGCATGCCGCAGAACGTGGGGGCTCACACGTTCAGGCGGAATCCCCGCATCACTTGCCAACTCTCTGATTAGCTGAAACAATCTGACACGGCTGAGATGGGCTTTTCCGGACGGAAATAGCCAGGCGGACCCTGTCGGCCGAACCTCCGTCCATCGCGCGACTGCCATTCGGGCGCGATCGGACACCGGGACAAGCCGCTCCCTGCCGCCCTTGCCCCGCAGGATCACGAACGCGCGGTCGCCAACTATGGCGCGCACATCGAGCGTGACAAGTTCTGTTGCGCGCAAGCCGGAACCATAGAGAAGTTCAAGGAGCGCGGAGAGGCGCAGGGCCTTGCCTCTTTCCCTGGCGCGGCCCAGTCGAACATCAACCTCGGCAAACAGACGTTCAACATCATCATGACTGAGAACTCTGGGCAGAGCCCTGCGTGCGGCTGGACGTGCCAATGCGGAAGACGGATTATTCGTCCGGAATCCTTCATCAACCAGGAACCCGTAAAACCTTCCCAACGACGCCGACTTTCGGGCAAGACTGGAATTCGCCAACCCCGACCATGCCGCCGAAAGGCGGGTCAGGTCTTCAGACATTGCACTTCCAAGCCGGCCCTTCAGAATATCCGATGCTGCAATCAGGTCTGAGTGATAGGCCAGCAATGTATTGCGCGACGCCCCGGCTTCTGCCGCCATCATTTCGAGAAACCTCTCGATCAGCACTGCATCATTGGTGTCGGGCATCCTCAGCTCCGCGTGAGTGCTTCGGCCGCAATCATCCGCGCTTCCGGCCCAAACCCCACTGCGTTCAATGCCGAAACCACATGGTAAAGGTGCGCGGGTGAAACCGTTGACCAGTCCGGCCCGCCAAGCCCAAGCGCGCATAGAACAGCAACTGTAGCCGGTTCGCGCGCAGCCACGGCCCTGCCAAGAGCGCGCGTCCAGGCCGATTGGCGTGTGATTGGAATCCCCCAGTCCTTGGCCAGGTCCGACACCTCGGAAGGGTTCAGGCGGCCGAGACCGGCCATGCCGGCAAACAGAAACTTTCCGCGAAGCGCGTTGTCCCCGCCCAGCTGGCTCCCGAACATTTCGATGCGCCCGCGACTCCAGTCAACGACATGGCCCGGCGCGCCGACAGCGAGCAGACCCCAGGCGTGCAGCCCATCGGAATTGCTCATCTTGCCAACAATCGGGGCCCATTTCGACGCCTGCACATCCAGGCCTGCCGCCATCATCGATTGGACCAATGGCGCAAAATCGCCACCGAAAGTCGAATCCGGGTCGATCCGGGCTGCAGCTCGGGCCGTAACGATCAGCCGTGCATATTTGCCCAGCTCGTCGAGCGCCTGCTCCGCCCATAGTAACCGCATGGCATCCACACGATCCGACGGTTCGGCTTCGGCATAGGCCTTGCGCAGCCAATCCTGAGGTGTACCGGAAATCGCCGATGCGTCGGTCACATCGGCAACCTGGCCATAGAAATCGACCAGTGCCGCGCTTGAGAAGACGCCAAGTGCCGCGGCTACGTCCGCATCATGCAAACGTTGGTCAACGGCAACCAGTGGTGCCCGTGCGCGCCAGGCGCTTACCCGGGGATTGGTCCCGCTCAAAAGCCGATCCGGAATCTCGACGGCCGTCGCATTGGCAAGACCAAAGCGCCACGCCGTCAATACCGGGACATCATCCCACTGAATGACGACCGCGCGGCGCGTATTCGACCCTGCACCAACCACTTTTTCGGCGAGCAAGCCATCAATACCGCGCGATGACCGCCCCATTGCAACGTCGATCAACGCGCTGGCCTGGGCAGATTCTCCCGAAAGCGCTGCGCACATTGCCCTGGCAAAGTTCCAGGACGGCTCCTTGCTGGTCATGGTCGCAGGTTCGATCATGGGACACAGCCCTGCGGGATCCGCGCTCGCCAGCGAAGCCTGCATCGCCACCTGGAACATCTTGGGCGTATATTGGTCGACATCCACGCTCTGCACCAGGGCGCGTGCCGAATCGGCCTCTCCCATGCGCACAAGCAGCCATGCGCGTTCCGCAACCCAATCAGCACCGCCAACGCCACCCGGCGTATCCACCCTGCTCAAAAGCGCGCGTCGTAGAAGGATCGACGCCCAGCGTGACGCAAGCGGCGCGCGCGTCTTGCGCAAAAGATGGGAGAGATATTTGCCATCTTCAGTGCCAAAGGCATGTGCGCCCATGTCTCCGTCGGCCGCCCCCAAAATACCGACCTGCGCGGTTGACCGGCGTGTCCCGGCGGGAAGATCGGGCAGACTCGCAAGATCGAGAGGTAATTCCTCATCGCCGGAAAGTGCTTCGTCTCCCAATGTCCCGTCAGCGAGCGACACATCGTCTGGCGCGGGGCCCGGCCCGCCGGATTTCAAGGCGCCGTCGGGAAGCAGATCCGCAGGCTTCGCCTGATCATTGCCTGAGCCCTTTTCCGGAGCCGGGACGGGATCACCAAATCCCGGCGGCAGGAGCGATTTGGGATCATCCTGCCCAATCGCCGGGATCGCCGAAGCCAGCGCGATGGCAGAAATTGCCGCAAGAACCCAAACCTTATTTGCTGAGCGCATCGACCGAAACCGCCTTTTCCTGGCGGGCGAGCGGCTGTTCAGAAACACGGCCAGCCAGAAACATCATTGCGCCGACAATCAACAGCAGCAGCACCATCCATTTTATCAAACGAGTCATGACGATTTCAAATACCCTTTCACGCTGCCGCCGCTTTGCCCGAAGGACAGCCCCTGTGTATAGCCTCTCGCGCGATGAACAGTGAAGCAAATTTGGCGCGAGGGAAAAGCGGACGCCCCGTCGTCCTTGTCGGCCTGATGGGGGTTGGCAAGTCGACCATCGGGCGCAGGCTGGCGCTGCGCCTCCAGATCCCGTTCGTCGACGCCGATCACGAAATCGAGCGAGCCGCCGGGCTTTCGATCCCCGAAATCTTCGAACGCTTCGGCGAAGGCCATTTCCGCGATGGCGAGCGGCGCGTGATTGCACGCCTCATCGACGGGCAGTCGAAGGTGATTGCAACCGGCGGAGGCGCGTTCATGAATCCCGAAACCCGCGCGATCATCCTCGAACAGGCCATATCGGTCTGGATCGATGCCGAACTCGACGTGATCGTCGATCGAGTCGGGCGGCGCAACAATCGCCCCTTGCTCCAGGGAAAGGACGCGCGTGCAGTCCTCGCCGAACTGGCCGAAGTCCGGAATCCGATCTACGCGCTTGCCGATATTCATGTGCGCAGCCAGAGCACCCCGCACGATGCGACCGTAAACTCTATCATGGAGAAACTGCCATGTCTTGCGTGAGGGTCGGGCTGGGCGACCAGAGCTACGACATCGTCGTCGAGCCCGGCGCAATCCGCGATGCGAGCCGGCACCTGCGTCCCTATATTCGCGGCGAACGCGCGATCGTCGTGACCGAACGGAACGTCGGTCGCGATGTCCTGCCTGCCCTCACCGCCGGGATCGAGGGTATTACACTCGAAACGATCATGCTTGATCCCGGCGAAGGCACAAAAAGCTGGCAACAGCTCGAACGGCTGTGCGATGCCTTGCTGGCGGCCGGGATCGAGCGGAGCGATCATGTCCTCGCCCTGGGAGGAGGCGTGATCGGAGACCTTGCCGGATTCGCCGCCGCGATCGTCAAGCGCGGCTGCCATTTCGTACAGATTCCGACGACATTGCTGGCACAGGTCGATTCGTCGGTCGGCGGCAAGACCGCGATCAACAGCCGCGCGGGCAAGAACCTGGTCGGGGCCTTCCACCAGCCCTCGCTCGTGCTGATCGACCCCGAAGTACTCGATACCCTTCCGGTGCGCGAAATGCGGGCAGGCTATGCCGAAGTGGTGAAATACGGGCTGATCGGTGATTTCGGCTTTTTTGAATGGTGCGAAGCCAACGCCGCCTCGATCCTGTCCGGCGATCGCGCCAGCCAGGTCAAGGCGATCGAAACGAGCGTGCGTGCCAAGGCGGCGGTCGTGGAAGCCGATGAGCGCGAAACCCGCGACATGCGCGCGCTGCTCAACCTCGGCCACACGTTCGGCCACGCGCTCGAGGCCGAAACCGGCTTTTCGGACCGGCTCCTGCACGGCGAAGCAGTCGCGGCCGGCATGGCCCTCGCCTTCCGCTTTTCCGCCCGGCAGGGATCATGCAGCAGGCAGGATGCCGAACGGGTCTCAGCGCATCTCCGTGCGCTGGGTCTTCCCGATGGGCTGGCCGCTGCCGGGGTGAATACCAACGGCGACCGGCTGGTCGGGCACATGCTTCACGACAAGAAGATGTCGGGCGGCACCCTGCCCTTCATCCTCGCCCGCGGAATTGGCGAAGCCTATGTCGACAAATCGGTATCGCTCGCCGAGGTCGCAGCATTCCTCGATGCCGAGGCGCGGTAGGCCATCCATAGCCAGCCAAGGATCATGAGGCTCCCGCCGACCGGGGCAACGGCGCCAAGCCATCGCGGGCCGCCCATCGCAAGGGCATAAAGGCTGAAGCTGAAAACCAGACTCCCGGCCAGGAGAATCCAGGATGGCCTTCGATACCTGCCTGCGGCCGCAAATGCCGCAACCGCATGGACGAGTTGGTACTGGGCCCCCGTCTTCAGCCATTCGACCGCCGCGCCGCTGGCCGCATGCGCGCCAAAGGCTCCCGCCGCGATTGCACAGGCGGCTGAAACGCAGGTGGCAATTACGAGCCAATCGCGTTTCATGCCGTCGCCTTCTTTACCGGGGGCACGTAGAGCGGCGGAGGACCCGCACGCAGGTTGCCGGCCTCCCCCTGTGCGTCGAGCCGCAGCTGGTCCTGTTCACGGTAGAGTTGCTCGGCGGCGAGGATTTCCTCGTCTTCGAGACCAACCGCCTGCAACACGTCGATGCCCATCCGGATCGCGGATTCGAACAGCTCGCGCACCGACCCGGAAACGTCGAGTTCGCGCATCGCAAGCAGCTGCCTGCGGTCAAACGCGCGCATGAAGACGGCCGCCTGGGGGAAGGCAGCAAGGATCGGTTCGAGTTCCTTGGAACCCAGCGTACGGTCATCGGTGCAGAAGGCGATGATCTGGGCTTCATCGGCACCGGCGCGGCGGAGCAGGTCGACCCTGCGGCCATCGCCATAATAGACCTTCGCGCCGAACGAATTGCTCAGTTCGATCTGCTCGGGCTTGATGTCCACCAGCGTCACCGAAATGCGCCCCGCCATCAGGATTTGCGTCACCGTCTGGCCGAACCGCCCGAAACCGACGACGATCGCCTTGGACTGCTGGGCCAGTTCCGGCCCCTCCAGCGTTTCGTCGCTGTGCGGCCGCGCATATTCGAACCGGCGGGCGATCATCAACAGGAACGGCGTCGTCGCCATGGACAGCGTCACGATCGCGCCGAACAGGCTCGCTGCCTGCGGCTCGATCAGCAGCGCTTCCTGTGCCTGCGCGAACAGCACGAAACCGAATTCACCGCCCTGGCTCAGCAGCAGGCCAAGCCCGAAGGCCGGGCGCCGATCCATGCCGAAGGCGCGCCCAAGCGCAAAGATGACGCCAATCTTTATGCCCACGAGCGCTGCGGCCATGCCGATGACGAAAAGCGGGTTCGCAAGGATCGCCGGTATGTCCAGGACCATGCCGACCGCCATGAAGAACAGCCCAAGCAGGATCGAACGGAATGGCTCCACATCGGCTTCGATTTCATGCCGGTAGGGCGAATCCGCCAGCATCACGCCCGCAATGAAGGCACCGAGCGCGGTCGAAAGATGGAGTGCTTCCATGACCGCCGCACTCGCAATGACGGTGAACAGCCCGACCACGACAAAAAGCTCGCGTTCTCCCAACCGCCCGGTGAGCCGCAGCAACGGGTTGATGAAGAAGCGCCCCGCCAGTACCAGTCCGACGATCGCAGCAACAGTGGCCAGCGCGAGCTGCCAGCCCGGCGGCGTGGCGGGATCGGCCGGAGCCCGCGACAGCGCGGCAATGATCGTGATCAGCGGAACGATCGCAAGATCCTGGAACAGGAGGATCGAAAAGGCGCGCTCCCCGAACGGCGTGTTGATCCGGCCGGAGGATTTGAGGCTTGGCAGGACCTGCGCCGTCGAGGACAAAGCGAGCGGCAGCCCGAGCGCCAGGGCGGCGCCAAGCGTGAAGTCGGCCGCGAAAAAGATCATCGCCGCAAGCGCAAGGCCCGCCAGCGTCACCTGCGCGAGTCCAAGGCCGAAAATGTCACGCTTCAGCCGCCACAGCCGTGCCGGATTGAGTTCGAGGCCGACAAGGAAGAGCAGCAGCGCAATCCCGATCTCGGCAATCCCGAGCTTCGATTCGCCACCGGCGACAAGCGCGAGGCCATAGGGCCCGATGCTCACGCCCGCGAGCAGATAGCCCAGCACCGCACCCAGCCCCAACCGCCTGAAGAGCATCACAAACAACAGCCCAGCGCCCAGAAGGACGACGCCCTCGCGTAATATCGACGCCGTTTCCATGCCCTACCCTGCCGCCGTGGCGGCGGCTTCGGCCGCAGCCTCGAAGGCAAGCAGGATCGCGGCGTGGCGGCCAGTATGTTTTCGCGCGGGCTCGAAAACGTCGAGACCCGGCCAGTCGCCAGGCTGTTCGGTTTTGCCCTTCAGATAGGCACGCAGCGCGTCGCGTGCATCGGCGATCTCGCCTGCCGAACGGCCACGCACATGCGCGGCCATCAGGGCAGTCGACGCCTGCCCCAGCGCGCAGGCATGGAGTTCGGCGCCGACCGCCTCGACCTTGCTGTCCCCGTCGAGAATCATGTCCACTCTCACCCGGCTGCCACAGGTTGGCGATCGTTTCTCGACCGAGGCCTGTGGGTTTTCGAGCCGGTGGAGCTTGGCCGTCGACGCCGCGAGCTTCAGGACGTTCAGTGAATAGAGCATTGCCATCACGCCGGTTTGGCGGCGTCGCCCCCCGATTCCTGCCGCTTCTCGACAAAATCCACGAGCGCGCGCGACGTTGCGTTGAGCAGGGGATAGGTGCGCGATTCGGTCATCCAACCCGGCCGCCCCGCTTGCCCGCCATAGATGGTGTTATAGACCAGCGAAGCGAGCAGGAAGATCAGCGTCGCACCGATCAGTCCCTTGAGGGCGCCGAAGCCCAAGCCGAGCAACCGGTCGAACGATCCCAGCGCCGACGATTTGGACACACTCCCCATCCGGTTGGCGGCGTAGCGCCCGATCATGAAGGTGATCCCGAAGATGACCGCGAAAGCGAGGACGGCCGCGCCGCCTTCGGTGCCGACCGTTCCGGCCAGCGCCGCCGAAACCGGGGCATGGACCAGCTTGACGGCGACGATCGCGGCCACCCACGCCACCAGCGACATGGCTTCGGTCACGAATCCGCGCATCAGGCCGCGTGCGCCAATGCCCCCGACAAGGAGGAGGACGGTGATGTCGAGCGCAGTCATGTCTGCCTCATAGGCGGTTGGCGGCGGACGTGTCGAGCCTCAACCCCGGCGCAGCAGGAAGTCCACCAGCCCGCCCAGCCGCGAAAAGCCGGTAATGGTCAGCCCGTCGCGCTCCTCGCGGGTTGAGGCCGGAGCCAGCGCCTGCTTGAAACCGAGCTTGGCAGCTTCCTTGAGCCGCAGGCCGGCATGGGCAACCGGCCGCACTTCGCCCGAGAGTGAGACTTCGCCAAAGGCAATGCTGGTCGCCGGAACGGGCTGTTCGGACAAGGCGGAGACCAGCGCTGCGGCAACCGCCAGGTCGGCCGCAGGATCGGACAGGCGGTATCCCCCCGCAATGTTGAGATAGACCTCGCAGGTCGAAAAGCTCAAGCCACACCGCGCTTCGAGCACAGCGAGGATCATCGCCAGCCGCCCGCTGTCCCACCCGACCACCGCCCGCCTTGGCGTCGCCCCGCTCGCCAGCCGGACGACAAGCGCCTGGATCTCGACAAGCACCGGCCTTGTCCCTTCAAGCGCCGGGAACACAACCGTCCCCGCCACGGCCTCGCCGCGATCGGTGAGGAACAAAGAGGACGGATTGGCCACTTCGTTGAGGCCTTCTTCCTCCATTGCGAACACCCCGATCTCATCGGTGCCGCCGAAGCGGTTCTTGATCGCGCGGAGGATGCGGAACTGGTGGCTGCGCTCACCCTCGAAGGAAAGGACCGTATCGACCATGTGTTCGAGCACGCGCGGCCCCGCGATGCTGCCATCCTTGGTCACATGCCCGACCAGCACCAGCGCCGTCCCGCGTTCCTTGGCGAAACGGATCAGTTCCTGCGCCGAGGCACGAACCTGGCTCACCGTTCCCGGCGCGCCTTCTATCAGGTCGCTGTGCATCGTCTGGATCGAATCGATCACCAGCATGGCGGGCGGCTCGCCCTTGCCAAAGGTGGTGAGAATATCGCGCACCGAGGTCGCGGCGGCCAGCTGCACCGGCGCATCGCCCAGCCCGAGCCGCCGCGCGCGCAGCCGCACCTGGTCCGCCGCTTCTTCGCCCGAAACATAGGCCACCACGCGCCCCGCCCTCGCCAGCCGCGCAGCCGCCTGGAGCAGCAAGGTGGACTTGCCGATCCCCGGATCGCCGCCGATCAGCGTCGCCGACCCCGCGACAAAGCCGCCGCCCAAAGCCCGGTCCAGTTCGGCAATCCCGCTCGCCATCCGTGCGGGGAGCGGCACATCGGCATCGAGCCCGACCAGCACCACCGGCTGCCCGCCACTCTGCAAGTCATGCCGCGCGCGGAACGGCGTCACCACCGAAGACGCATCCTCGGCGATCGTGTTCCACCCGTTGCAATCGACGCACTGCCCCGCCCATTTGGACGCGACCGACCCGCAGGACTGACAAACATAGCGCCGTTGGGGCTTGGCCATTGCATGCTCCGTTCAAGAACTTATAGGGAACATAACGGGCACGGGTAGGCAAGTCAAGCGCCGTGCGCAGGCGCTATCCGGCCAGATGGCCGCGGAACCAGTCGGCCAGTTCCTCCTCGGAAAGCTCGCCCGCCGCAAGGGCGAGAACAGTATCGATCGCATCTTCGGGCGAAAAGGCGATGGCAACGCCGTTGAGCGCAAGAAACAGCCGCGCCACCACCCAGGCGGTGCGCTTGTTGCCGTCGATGAACGGGTGGTTCCGCGCGACGCCAAAGGCATAGGCCGCAGCCAGCGCGCAGCGATCGTCTTCCCCATAGGCCCAGCGATTGATGGGCCGCCCCAACGCGGATTCGAGCATCCCGGGATCGCGCACGCCCGTCCCCCCGCCATGTTCGGCGAGCTGGCGGTCATGTATGGCAAGGGCATCTGTCGCGTCGAGCCGGACTGGCTCGATCCGTTCGGCTTGGGTCACGATACGCGGTCCTGGGTGAGAAGGTTACTTGGCGAGCACGCGCAGGATTTCGCGGTCCTCACGCATGATGGCCTCGGCAAGCACCATCTTGGTTGCAAAGTCCGGATCGGACGCAGTCAGCCGGACTCCATCGGGCGATTCGGTCACAAAAACCGTATCCCCCGGCCCCACGCGCAGGCGCGCCAGCAATTCCTTCGGCAGGATCACCCCCGCCGAATTGCCGATCTTCGTGACTTTGAGCTGCATGTTCATACGGGCGTTATAACATGGCGGGCGCGGAGGTCAAGCGGCGCGGCCGGCAAGTCTGGTTTTCGCCCTCTTGCACCGCGAGCTTGTCATTGTGTATATTCTACACAAATGGCAAGTATCTACTATCCCGCGATCGTCGAGCGCGCCGGAATGGGCTTCAGCGTGTTCTTTCCCGATCTCCCCGGCTGCACCTCGGCGGGCGGGACGATCCAGCAGGCGGCGCGCAACGCCGAAGAAGCACTCGACGGGCATCTGCTCGTTTCAGCCGAACATGGCGATCCGCTTCCCGATCCGTCGGAACTCGATGCGATCCCCCGCGATCCCGAGGTGGACGAGGCCGCGCGGATCCTGGTGCGGGCCGAACGCCCCGGCCGCGCGTTGCGGCTGAACATCTCGCTCGATGAAGGCCTTGTCGCCGCGATCGACCGGATCGCCCCCAACCGCTCCCGCTTCCTCGCCGACGCCGCCCGCGCAGCCCTCGCCGCCCGCGCGGCATGATGCAGGATTGGCCGGACAAGGTTATCGGATGGGAATGCAGTGGAACAAGCCCTTGGCCCGCTACGGCAGGGGGCTGTTTAGGTTTTTGCTTCCAGCGCTATAGTTGGACGAATTTTGTGTATTTGGTAAACTGGTACCGTAATTCTATTTAGGGGTTATTGCACCTGTCACCGTAATTCCATTGCACCTGTCACCGTAATTCCTGTCACCGTAATTCTGGTAATTCTGGATTTCAGGGAGGCAGCGTAACATTTGGGATTTCTTTACAAAGTACGTATTCGAGCTTTACTTCTGGAGTTGATACGATGTCTAAAGGATTAGTCAACAGCGCGTCTAGAGCGTTTGGAAATCCGTATGGAGAATAATGACGTAAAATTTGATGAAACAGATCATTTCAAACAACTCAAAAAAGTGTCAGACTATCTTATTGTATATGCTGCAATATTGTCTGTTTTTCATTTTTCATTTAGATATATAATTGGATTTCCCATAAATTACGACAGTATGTTGCCATATTCTCTACCAATTTTTGTGATTGTTCACTTAACATTGCAAAAACACCATCTTTCGATGACAGTGAATTCTTCAAAATTTGGAGTTATATTATTTTTCTTGGCAACGAGTGTTCTGTTTACTTATATTGCGCTTGCCCCAATTGCTGAATATTTTCTATCGTAAAGCTATCGCGGAATGATGTTTGATTGAATCGATTGAAATTACGGAAATTACGGTGACAGGAAATTACGGTGACAGGTGCGAAAACCCCTAAATAGGGATTGCGGTGGGGATTGCGGTGACAGTGCACCAAATTGACGTTGAAATTCGGGCGGAAGTTTACCTAATCCCCGAATTTCCCAGTCCAGTATTCGTCCCAGCCGGGCGCAACGACATAGTTGCCGCCGCCCGCCGCCCTCACTGTAACAGCGCGGCGATTCCGTTCCAGAAATTCAGGAGAATGGTCAGCACATAGAGGCTGCCCAGCACCCAGAACAGGGCGTTCAGCCAGCGCGCGTCGCCAAGCGGGTCCTTGTCCTGTTGCACGCCCGGTCTCCCAGGGAGGCCGTGCGGTTTGCCTCCGCATCGGCGCATCCTTCGATCAAGTGATCGGGGAGTTCAAATACCGCCAATAGTCGGTCCCTGTGCCCTTTAGGTCCGAAGACCCTGGACATGCGACACAAGCTCCCCGACCCGAATGAGGTCAGGGGCGGTAAGCTCAGGGTGTTACCAAACCACTATTGGAGGGGATTTGAAGCCCCAGAGCCGTGCATACCGGCTCCGCTTGCGAGAATGTCCGGAAAGCGAGCGCGATGCAAGGGCCACTCCCCTCCGCGCCTCTGCGCCTCTGCGCGAACCCTTCAAATCTTTGAGCCACGCCGGTTCCAGCCCCATCGACATGCTGAACTTGTTTCAGCATCCACGGTGGTGCCGCGCTTGCGGCTGCAGACTCTGGCTCGAAAATGGACCCTGAAACAAGTTCAGGGTGACGAGTTGGGGGATGCCCGCTCGACGACCGAATTGACGGTTACCCCTACAACGGCTCGTCCCCCGCCCTCGACATTCCCCAGCCCCGGTGCCACTCTGGCCATCATGCGGGAAAAGGAACTCAGGCTGGCGCTTGTCTGTTATGGCGGCATCAGCCTTGCCATCTACATGCACGGGGTGACGAAGGAGATCTGGCACCTTGTCCGCGCCAGCCGCGCCTATCATAGCGGGCTGACGCCCGGCACCAAGGTCGAGGAAGTCTATGTCGAGCTTTTCAGGCTGATCGAAAAGACCGGGCACCTGAAGCTGCGCGTCCTGACCGACATCATTGCGGGCGCGAGCGCGGGCGGGATCAACGGCGTCTTCCTGGCGCAAGCGATCACCACCGGCCAGTCGTTGAACCCGCTGACCGATATGTGGCTCGACAACGCCGATGTTGACAAGCTGCTCGATCCCGATGCGCGGCCGATGTCGGCCTTTTCCAAATTCTGGGCGACGCCGATTGCCTGGCTTGCAACCGGGCGGCGCGGCGGGACAGTCGAACGCACGGTCGAAGCCGCCGGCCGCGATGAAGTGCGCAGCAAGCTCTCGCGCTTCGTCCGCGCCCGCTGGTTCGAGCCGCCGTTCGGTGGCCCGGTCTTTACCGGCATGCTGCTCGACGCGTTCGATGCAATGGCCGGGGAGAAACAGGAGAAGCGGCTCTTGCCCGCGGCGCAACCGCTGGACCTGTTCGTCACCGTTACCGATTTCACGGGCCACCCCGAAACGCTGAGGCTCCACAGCCCATCGCATGTCATCGAGACCGAGCATCGCCTGACGCTGTCCTTCTCCGACCGGTCGACGCGCGGCACCCAGTTCGAAGACCCTGTCGCGCTGACCTTTGCGGCGCGCGCGACGGCAAGCTTTCCCGGCGCTTTCCCGCCGTTGAATGTCAAGGAAATCGACGGGGTCCTTGCAGAGCGCGGGCGTAACTGGCCGGGCCGTGACGAATTTCTCGCGCGATCGCTGCCGGGGCTGGCCAAGGATGCGGAGAACACGGTCCTGATCGACGGATCGGTCCTCGCCAATGCGCCGTTCAGCCCGGCGATGGACGCGCTGCGCGATCGCCCAGCCCGCCGCGAGGTTGACCGGCGGTTCGTCTATATCGATCCCAAGCCCGGCATGCGCTCGGTTCGCCTGACGAAAAAGGGCGATGCGGAAATTCCGGGCTTCTTCGCGACGATCTTCGGGGCCATGTCAGACATCCCGCGCGAACAGCCGATCCGCGACAGCCTTGAGGCGATCGAGGGCCGTTCGGCACGGATCCGGCGGATGCAGCGCATCATCGATTCGCTGCGACCTGATGTCGAAGCGGCGATCGAGGCCATGTTTGGCCGCACCTTCTTCCTCGACAGCCCAACCCCTGCACGCCTCAAGAACTGGCGCAGCAAGGCGCAAGAGCGCGCGGCGCGCGATGCCGGTTATGCCTTTGCGGCCTATGGCCATGCCAAGCTTTCAAGCATCGTCGAGGACATAGCCTCGCTGGCGGCGCGGCAAAATCCGGAACTTCGTGGCGCGCGTTTCGAAACGCTGCGACAATCGCTGTGGGACGAAATCCGGGCGCGCGGTATCGACAGCGTTACTGGCGGGCTGGGCAAAGGAGCCAGTTCCGCCGCAATCCTGTTTTTCCGGGCGCATGACCTGAGGTTCCGGATCCGGCGCCTCCGCTTCGTCCTGCGGGCGGTGGACAGCCTTCAGGTCCAGGGCAAGGTCGTCGATGACGATGTGGAGCCGTTGCGCGAGGCAATCTTCAAGCTGCTTTCGCATTATCTCGACCGCGAAGGCGTCAATTTCTACCGGCCCTTGAATCATGAAAATGCCGCGGCGCTGCTTGACGACCTTGAGGCGCAGCGCGGCCTGACCCACCTTGATGCCGAAATAGACGCGGAATTTGCCGAAGCCATTGGCGCCTGCCCCAAATCTTCACGGCGCACGATCCTCTATGCCTATCTGGGTTTTCCCTTTTACGATCTCACGACCTTGCCGATGCTCCAGGGCGAAGGGCTGGACGAGTTCGATCCGATCAAGGTCGACCGCATTTCCCCCGAAGACGCAACCGCGATCCGCAAGGGTGTGACGGAGACGTTGAAGGGCATCCAGCTCAACAGTTTCGGAGCCTTTTTCAGCCGGTCCTACCGCGAGAACGACTATCTCTGGGGCCGCCTGCACGGGGCAGACCGGCTGTTCGACATTGTCATTTCCAGCGCGGGCATCGATTCGGCCCAGGCGGCCTCGCTCAAGCGCGACTTGCTCTATGCCGTGCTTGAGGAAGAACGCCCACGCCTTGTCAATATCCCGAACTTGTTCGAAACCCTGCAACGCGAGATTGCAGCAGGGCCGGATGCAGCCTAAATCAACCCGATTGGGTCAACGATAGAATGGACGGGCGATGCGATTCCTGAAGACATTGTTCTGGGTGCTGATCGCGGTTGCAGCGATGCTGTTTGCATACCACAACTGGACCGACACGCAGGTCGCGCTTTGGGATAACAAGGTCTGGATCACGAAGCTGCCGGTTCCGCTGTTCTTCGCATTCCTGCTGGGCCTTGTCCCGACGATGCTGCTCCACCGGACGACGCGCTGGAGCCTGAAACGGAAATTGTCGACGATGGAGCGCGCGCTTGCCGACACGACTTCTCCAGCACCGACAGGGCAGCCTTCCGGAGCGATTCCCCCCAGCGCCGCACCGATTGCCGTCCCGCCGGGGGTGGCATGACGTCTCCTATCTTCGTTGCGATCGATACGCCCGATCTTGAACGCGCCAAGGCGATTGCGACCAGCGTGAAGGGTCATGTCGGCGGTATCAAGCTGGGACTGGAGTTCTTTTCGGCCAATGGTCGCGCCGGGGTCCGTGAAATGGCAGCGCTCGGCCTGCCGATCTTCCTCGATCTGAAGCTTCACGACATTCCGAATACTGTGGCAAAAGCCGTGCAGGCCTTGCGCCCACTCAAGCCCGCCATCCTGACGGTTCACGCTGCCGGCGGGCGCGCGATGATGGAGGACGCCAAGGCAGCCGCTCCGGAGGGCACGAAAGTCGTCGCGGTGACAGTCTTGACCAGTCTTGACGGCAGCGATCTTGAATCGATCGGCCTCGATTCCGATCCGCATATCCAGGTCGAACGGCTAACCCGGCTTGCGAAAGAAGCCGGACTCGACGGCGTGGTCTGCTCGGGCAATGAGGTGAAGGCCGCCCGCAAACTCTGGCGCAAAGGCTTTTTCGTCGTGCCTGGGGTGCGCCCGGCCGACGGACAGGCCGGCGACCAGAAGCGTGTGGTGACGCCGCGCGCGGCACTCGATGCCGGTGCTTCGATTCTGGTCATCGGCCGGCCGATCACCCAGGCAGCCAATCCCGGAATTGCCGCGCGCGCGATCGAGGCCACGCTTTAAGTCCATGCCGGTCCAAACCAAGATATGCGGGCTCACGACGCCCGAAACGATCGACGCCGCAATCAAGGGCGGGGCGAGCCATATCGGCTTCAACTTTTTCCCGCCAAGCCCGCGCAGTATCGGCTTTGCGCGTGCGCGAGAACTTGCAGTGCGCGTTCCCGATCATGTCCGCCGCGTCGGCGTATTCGTCGATCCTTGCAATGCGCTGATCGACCAGGCGCTCGAAGCGGGGCAGCTCGATGTCATCCAGGTGCACAAGACCAGCCCCGGCCGGGCGGCCGCGATCCGGCTGCACGCGAGGCGCGAGACCTGGAGTGCACTCGGCATCCGTACCGCGCATGACCTCAAGGCGGCTTTTTCATATCAGGATGCCGTCGACTTTCTTCTCTACGATGCAGCGCAACCTGACGATGCGGCCCTTCCGGGCGGCATGGGCATCCGCTTCGACTGGAGCTTGCTTCGCGGTTTTGACCACCCTTTGCCCTGGGGGCTTGCGGGCGGACTTACGGCGGCGAACGTCGGCGAAGCTGTGGGGGCGACTGGCGCGCCGCTCGTCGATACTTCTTCCGGCGTCGAATCCGCACCCGGCATCAAGGATGTGGACAAGATCGCCGCGTTCCTTAAAGCGACGGCCAGCTTATGACACTTGCCAATTCCCTTCGCACCGGGCCCGACGAACGTGGGCATTTCGGCCAGTTTGGCGGACGCTATGTCGCCGAAACCCTTATGCCGCTGATCCTGGATCTTGAACGCGAGTATGAAGCGGCCAAGGTCGACCCCGCCTTTGCGGCGCAGTTTGACGATCTGCTCGAACACTATGTCGGCCGACCAAGCCCGCTCTATTTCGCCGAACGGCTGACCGAAGAGCTTGGCGGTGCAAAAATCTATTTCAAGCGCGACGAGCTCAACCATACCGGCGCCCACAAGATCAACAATTGCGTCGGCCAGATCCTGCTCGCGATGCGGATGGGCAAGACGAAGATCATCGCCGAAACCGGGGCCGGCCAGCATGGCGTGGCCGCGGCGACCGTCGCGGCGCGCTTCGGCCTGCCCTGCACCATCTTCATGGGCGCACGCGACATTGAGCGGCAGCAGCCCAATGTCTTCCGGATGAAGCTGCTCGGCGCCGAAGTCCGCGCCGTGGAAAGCGGATCGCGGACACTGAAGGACGCGATGAACGAAGCGCTGCGCCACTGGGTCGCGAACGTCCATGACACATTCTACATCATCGGGACGGCGGCAGGTCCGCACCCCTATCCCGAGCTTGTCCGCGATTTCCAGTCGGTGATCGGCAAGGAAGCCCGCGAACAGATATTGAAACGCGAAGGCCGCCTGCCCGACCTACTGGTCGCGGCGATCGGAGGCGGATCGAATGCCATCGGCCTGTTCCATCCCTTCCTCGACGATGCGAGCGTTGAAATGCTCGGGATCGAAGCTGCGGGGCATGGCCTCGACAAGGAACATGCAGCAAGCCTTGCGGGTGGATCGCCCGGTGTCCTGCACGGCAACAAGACCTTCCTCCTCCAGGACGAAGACGGCCAGATCACCGAAGCGCACAGCATTTCGGCGGGGCTGGATTATCCAGGCATCGGGCCGGAGCATAGCTGGCTCCACGAAATCGGCCGCGTCCGATACGAAAGCGCGACCGACACCGAAGCGCTTGAGGCATTCAAGCTGTTGTGCAGGCTCGAAGGCATCATCCCTGCCCTCGAGCCGAGCCATGCGATTGCGGGCGTGATGCGCGTTGCACCCAAGATGGCGAGGGACCGGATCATCATCGCCAACCTCTGCGGTCGCGGCGACAAGGACATCTTCACCGTCGCCGAAGCGCTGGGGGTGACGATATGAATCGCCTCGCCGCGGCCTTTGGCAAGGGGCGCCCGGCGCTCGTCGCTTTCGTAACCGGCGGCGATCCGACGCCTGCCAATACGGGCGCAATTCTCGATGCGCTCGTCGAAGGCGGCGCCGATGTGATCGAACTGGGCATGCCCTTTACCGATCCGATGGCCGATGGCCCGGCGATCCAGCTTGGCAATCTGCGTTCGCTTGGCGCGGGCACGACAACAGCTCACCTGTTCGCCATCGCGACGGCCTTCCGCGCACGGCATCCGCACATCCCGCTGGTCCTGATGGGCTATGCCAACCCGATGATCAGGCGCGGCCCGGACTGGTTCGCCAATGCCTGCCGCGCTGCCGGAGTCGATGGCGTGATCTGTGTCGACCTGCCGCCTGAGGAGGATGCGGACCTTGGCCCAGCGCTCCGGGCGGCGGGCGTGGATCTGATCCGGCTGGCGACGCCGACTACCGATGCCGAACGCCTACCCGCCGTCCTCGATGGCGTCTCGGGATTTGTCTATTATGTGTCAGTCGCGGGCATCACCGGGCTCCAGCAGGCCGGCATGGAAAGCATCGCGGCGGCGGTGGCCCGGCTGAAGGCAGCGACTTCGATCCCCATTGTCGTCGGCTTCGGTGTCCGCACGCCCGAACAGGCTGCCGCCATTGGTGCCGTTGCGGACGGCGTCGCCATCGGTTCCGCGATTGTCGAACTGGTCGGCAAGCATGGCACCAATGCCGCTGGCCCGGTTCAGGACTATATCGCCAGCCTGCGCCGCGCTATGGATGCCGGGCACAAGGAGAAAGTCGTATGAACTGGCTGACCCGTGTTCGCAATGCGATCCCCTTCATCGCCAAGCGCGACACGCCTGACAATCTCTGGATCAAATGCAGCGGCTGCGCGCAGATGATCTTTGCCAAAGAATATGAGGACAATCTTTCGGTCTGCCCGGTGTGTAATCATCACGGCCGGATCGGCCCGGGGGACCGGTTCGAGATGCTGCTGGACGAAGGCAGCTGGATCGTCCTCGCCAATCCCCGCACGGTCGAGGATCCGCTCAAATTCCGCGATTCGAAGAAATATGTCGACCGCCTGAAAGCCGCCCGCACCGAAACCGGCGAGTCCGACGCGCTGGTCAATGCGCAGGGCCGGATCGAAGGACAACCGGTAGTCATCGGTGTGCAGGATTTCGCCTTCATGGGTGGTTCGATGGGCGTGGCCGTCGGCGAAGCGTTCATAGCAGGCATCCGCTCCGCAATTGCCGCGAACTGCCCCTATGTGATCTTCACGGCTTCTGGCGGCGCGCGCATGCAGGAGGGCATCCTATCGCTCATGCAGATGCCCAAGATGACCGTCGGCGTACAGGAACTGCGCGATGCCGGCCTGCCTTATATCGTCGTGCTGACCGATCCGACGTCGGGCGGCGTGATGGCAAGCTATGCCATGCTGGGAGACATCCACATCGCCGAACCGCGCGCGACTCTGGCCTTTACCGGGCGGCGCGTGATCGAAAACACGATCCGCGAGAAACTCCCCGATGATTTCCAGACGTCGCAATACCTGCTCGATCACGGGATGCTCGACATGGTCGTGTCGCGGGCCGACCTCCCCGGAACGCTCGCCCGGCTGATCGGCTACCTCGCGCCGCAGGAGCAGGGAGTGGCGGCCTGATCCATCGTGGCTGACCACGCCCATAGCGACGACCCCGCCGTCCAGGCGCAACTCGACCGGCTGACCATGTTGTCGCCGGGCCGCGATGTGCTGGGGCTGGAGCGGATTTCGGAGTTGATGCTCCGGCTCGGCAACCCGCATCAGAAGCTTCCGCCGGTTTTTCATGTTGCCGGGACCAACGGCAAGGGGTCGACCTGCGCATTTCTGCGTGCCAGCCTCGAAGCCGCGGGCAAGGCGGTCCATGTCTATACAAGCCCCCATCTCGTGCGCTTTAATGAGCGGATTCGCGTCGCGGGCAAACTGATCGACGATGCCGCGTTGGCGCCCCTGCTTGCCGAAGTGTTGGATTGCTCCGCCGACATTGCCCCGAGCTTCTTCGAAGCGACGACAGCAGTCGCCTTTCTGGCGTTCGCGAGGGCCACTGCTGATGCGGCTGTCATCGAAGTCGGTCTTGGCGGACGGCTCGATGCAACCAATGTGATCGAAAATCCTGTGGTCTGCGGGATTGCTCAACTCGGAATCGATCACCAGGCCTTTCTGGGCGACGATTCTGTAACGATCGCTGGCGAAAAGGCCGGAATTGCCAAAGCCGGTGTGCCACTCATCACCATGGCCTATCCAAAACCGGAAGCGCGCCGGATTGCGGATATTGCTGCGCAGGTTGGCGCGACATTGCATCCAAAAGGCACCGACTGGGATGCGGCAACCTATCGCGGCCAGCTTCATTATCGCGACGAAGGCGGAAGGCTTTCCGTGCCCCTGCCCCGGCTTGCGGGCACGCACCAGGCGATGAACGCCGCACTCGCCATTGCGATGCTGCGACACCAGTCGGCGATCGCCGTTCCCGATTCCGCGATCCGGGCGGCGATGGGCTGGGCCGACTGGCCGGGCCGGCTCCAGAAACTCGCCGACGGGTCGCTGACCCGGCTGGTTCCGGGCGTACCGGTCTGGATCGACGGCTGCCACAATCCGGCGTCTGCCAGGATTGTTGCCGATCAGATCGAGGCCCTGCTGGGCAGTGGCACGAGGCTTCATATCATCACGGGGATACTCTCCAACAAGGATGCTGGCGGCATCCTGAGCCCCTTTTGCAAGCCCGGGGTGACGTTCCAAACGGTCCCCATTCCCGGCCATCCGCATCACGCGCCCGAAGAGCTTTCAAACTGGCTTGGGAAGAAAGGGCAGGAGGCCGAGCCTGTCGAAAGCGTAGAGGCTGCCCTTCGCGCTTTTGCCAAAAATCCATCACGTCCGGCGGCGATTCTGGTTCTCGGCTCACTCTATCTGGCGGGCGACATCCTGCGCCGGAACGAACAGGTTCCTGAATAAGTGCCGGATCAGGCCCGCAAGGTCTTCAACTGTTCTGTTGCCCAGTCGAACATGGTGGCGTTGGCGGCTCTCTCCGTCCGGCTCATTCGCTCGACGCCTTTGACAACTTCGGACAGCAAGGCCCTTGCTTCGGATGTTTTGCCTTGGCTCAGCAGCAGTGCTGCAAAGTGGCAGCGCGCCTCTTCACCGGGCATGCGCGTCACGATATCTGCATAGATTTGCACCGCTTCATCGCTTCTGTCGAGCTCGACAAGGATGCGGGCGCGCAGATAGGATAGCCGGTCAGCCTCGCCAACGACCAGCGGAACTTCGAGTCTTCCGACGATCTTAAGCGCCTCCTTGAAATCGCCCGCCTCGAACAGCGCAGTTGCAAGCTTGGTTTCGATCTTGGCATCGCGTCCATTCACGCGATCCAGCGCCATCCGGTATTGCTCGATGGCGTCGGCGGTGGCGCCAACGCCAAAATAAGCATCGCCCAACTGCAGACGGTTTGCAGCCGTATCGACATCCTCAAGGCGGGCCTCGGCTCGCTTCAAAGCAGTGAGCGGCGTTTCACGCGATCGAGCCCGTGCCTGCTGTGCTCGTCGGCTGTGCGGCCCGATCAATTCTGGCATGATCTCGAACGCGAAATAAGCTGTGCAACCAAGAAGCGAGAAGAACAGGATGATCAAGATCCAGATCTGCTTGCGCCCCGTGTTGTGCACATGGAGAGCGCACAAAATCTGGATGAGAACCGACGCCGCAAGAAATGGCACTATTCTTCTCCCGCCGTCCCCATCGCACTATCGACCATTCCGGTTCGCATCATCCACCAGAACAGCAACATGCCAGGAATTGCAAGCACGGTTGTCAGCAGGTAGAAGTTCACATAGCCGAAGCCTTCGATCATGCTTCCCGCTGTCGTCCCGGTCAGGAAGCGGCCGACCACGCTCGCGCTCGCCGAAATCAAAGCATATTGGGCTGCCGTAAAGCGCAAGTCGCAAAGAGCGGCGAAATAGGCGACGACGACGACACCGCCGTAACCACTGGCAATGTTTTCAAAGCCGATAGCGCCCGCCATGCCCCAATTGCTGTGGCCCGACGCTGCAAGCATCGCGAAACTCAGATTTGAAACCCCCATCAAGATCAACGCCAGCAGAACGGATCGTTTCAGGCCAAGTTTCGCATAGATTATGCCGCCTATGAAAACACCGATGAGATAGGCCCAGAAGCCGATGCCGACATCATAGAATGCGATCTCATCATTGGTAAATCCAAGATCGTCGAACAACAGCCGAAACGTAAGGTTGGCCAGCGTATCGCCGATCTTGTGGACAAGGATGAAGATCAGGACGAGAAGCGCGCCGGCCCGTTGGAAGAATTCCCTGAACGGCCCAGCGATCGAATGCCAGACCTCGGCCAGCCCCTTTTTCTCGATCGTGACGACATGGCGGGCGGGTTCTCCCATCACCAGCCCCGTCAGCATCGCCGGCAAGGCAAGGGCTGCACAGGCGATATAGGCGGCAGACCAGCCCATCCGCGCCGAGACGACAAGCGCCAGCGCACCCGCACCCGCCGAACCGATCCGCCAGCCATATTGCGACATGCCCGAACCGACCCCGAGCTGATAGGGCTTGAGCGTTTCGATCCGGAAGGCGTCGATGACAATGTCATAGGTCGCGCCTGCCACGCCAACCAGGATCGCCGCCGTAACCGTTGCCCCGATACTCGCGGCCGGATCGACGAGCGCCAGGTTGACGACAGCCGCCATCACCAGCACCCCGGCGAACAGCAGCCACGACACGCGCTGTCCGAGCCGCCCGATGAGCGGCAAGCGGACGCCATCGACGATCCACGCCCAGAACACCTTGAGGTTATAGACGAGAAACGCGAGCGTGAACGCAGTCACGGTCTTCTTGTCGATGCCGTCCTGCGCCAGCCTCGTGGTGAGGGTCGCGCCAATCATGGCATAGGGAAAGCCAGACGAGACGCCGACGAAAAAAGCCGCAAGCGATTCTTTTTCGAAATAGGGTTTGATCGAATCCCACAGACCACGTTCCCTCGACGTTACGGTTTGGCTGGCTTCGCTCAACGCTCTTGCTCCCCGCTCAATTTCGCGCGAACCTAGCGTCAAAATCGGCTAAGGATAGCCCTGATGAGCATGCTTTCGCCCACCGATGGCCAAATGTCGCTGGCCCGGCAAATTGCCGATGGAGCCGGGCGCCCGAACCGTGGCATCACCCACGTTCCTGCGAGCCGCTATACCGATCCTGCCTGGTTTGCGCGCGAGAAGGCGGCGCTGTTCGACGCGCTTCCACAAGTGATTGCCCCCTCGGCGCTTCTTCCTGAACCGAACATGGCAGTCCCGCATGATGCCACTGGCCGGCCGTTGCTGATCGCCCGTGACAAGGCGGGCGAAGTACATGTCTTCCTCAACGTGTGCCGTCATCGCGGCACCAAGCTGGTCGAAGGCCACGAAGCTGTCTGCGCCAGCCGCCTCGTCTGCCCCTATCATGCATGGACCTACATGCTCGACGGAAAGCTGATCGGCATGCCGCGCCCCGAAACATTCCCGGGGCTCGACAAGTCGGACTATGGCCTGAAGCGCCTTCCCACGCGCGAGGCAGGCGGGCTGATCTGGTTTGCCAACAGCGAGGATGCCGACTTCACCGAAGCCGAAACGCTCGGCCATGATTTCGATGCGTTTGGAATGAGTGGCCTGCACCTTTTTGCGCGCCGGACGCACGTTGTTGAATCGAACTGGAAGCTGATCATGGATGCGTTCCTTGAAAGCTATCACGTCACGAGGCTCCACGCGAACACGATCGGGCCGTTCTTCAAGGACGGGATAACGGCGGCGGACATGATCGGCGGGCACCAGCGTTCGGCCGTCGGCCGCGCCGCGGAACTCGCCGATATCGACATGGGTAACTGGCCTGCGCTGCGGTCAGCGGTGACGTTTGCCTACTCGCTGTTCCCCGCCGCCGAACTCGTCGTCAGCCCGGACTATGTGAACCTGATGGTCATGATGCCCCAATCGGTCGATCGTACGCTGGTCGAGGATTTCATGCTGATCCCCGAAGAACCGAAGACGGACAAGGCCCGCGACCATTGGCAGCGGAGCTGGGAATTGCTTGACGGTGGCGTGTTCGGATCGGAAGATTTCCGCGCGGCAGCGTTGGGACAACAGGGGCTGAGCTCGGGGGCCATTGGAGAATTGACGCTGGGCACCTTGGAAACCGGCATCCGCCAATTCCACGACGCGATCGAAGCGCAACTGGGCTAGATATACCGCACGGCAACAATCTTGCCGGCAGCGCCTTCACGAAGGATGATGGCGTAGCGGTCGGCTCCCGCCTGCTTCATGATCCTGCCCGGCACCGTGATTATGGCTTGCCCGCCCGGCCAGCGGCCAATTTCGGTCTCAGCCAGGACAACATTGGTGTAGCGCACGATCCGTCCGCCATTTTCGCCAGCGCCAATGCGAACAATCGCTTCGCCTTTGAGCGCAAGAACAAGCACCAACGCATTGGCCCTGACATCCTGTCCGATCGTGATCGTGCGCCCGCCATCGGCCGTCGCTCGCGCTGCGATAGCTGGACCCGGCCTTTGCTTTTCGGCAGAAATCAGTCGTCGTAACTTGGCTTCGCTTGAACCGACTGCCGCGGCCTGCCCCTGGACCATCGCTTGGGGAGTATAGACGCCCGAACCCTCCCCGCCCCGGCTCGCATAGCTACGCTGGAGGATCGTGTTGGATTCGCGGGCCAGCGTGTCTTTCCAGCCAAGCTGGTCCCAATATGTCACCGGCCGCGTGATCACGACGATGTTGGGCTCGCTTGAGAGCTTCTCCATCAGAGCATCAGCGGGCGGACAGGAGGAACATCCCTGACTGGTGAAGAGTTCGACGGCAACTGGCGTGGGTTTCACAGCCGGTCCGGCAAACGACGCTTCGGCGGACAGGGCGAGAATGGCTGGAACGAGAGTAATGAGACGCATGGCAAATCCTCAGAAACCTGTCTAACGGCGTTCGGATGAAACGCCATCCCGGTTACACTGCCCAGCCCAAGGGCGATACGCGCGACGAACAGCGCATTGCCAAGCTCCTTGCGCGTGCGGGGATTGCCTCGCGGCGCGAAATTGAACGAATGATTGCTGAAGGCCGGATTGCGCTCAATGGTGCGACGATCGAAACGCCTGCCACCCTGCTCAAATCGCTGACCGGCGTCACGGTGGATGGCAAGGCCGTGAAACCGCCGACCGCAGCGCGGCTCTTCCGCTATCACAAGCCGACAGGGCTGCTGACCGCCGAGCGCGATCCCAAGGGACGGCCAACCATCTACGACCGGCTTCCCAAGGGCTTGCCCCGGTTGATGCCGGTCGGGCGGCTCGACCTCAACACCGAAGGGCTGCTCCTGCTCACCACGGACGGCGAACTCAAGCGCCAGCTCGAATTGCCCTCCACGGGCGTCACTCGCTCCTACCGTGCCCGCGCATACGGCAACGTAACCCAGTCCCAGCTCGAAAGCCTGATGATGGGCATCGAGATCGAGGGCGTGCGCTACGGAAGCATCAATGCCAATCTCGAACGGCGCACGGGCGCCAATGTCTGGATCGAGCTCAGTTTGGCGGAGGGCAAGAACCGCGAAGTGCGCCGTGTTCTGGAGCACCTTGGGCTGAAGGTTTCGCGCCTGATCCGCACCAGCTATGGCCCGTTCGTGCTGGGAGACCTGCCTGCGGGTGGTGTTGACGAAATCAAGCAGCACGAACTTGTGGCATTCCGGAAAGCGCTGTGAGGATTATCGCCGGTCGGTGGCGCGGACGGATTCTCGTGGCCCCGAAGGGTGATGCGACCCGCCCGACCGCCGATCGCACGCGTGAGGCGCTTTTCTCGATGCTCACCAGTCGCCTCGGCAGTTTCGAAGGCTTGCAGGTGGCAGACCTGTTTGCCGGGTCGGGAGCCTTGGGGCTTGAGGCCCTCTCGCGCGGAGCGGCATCCTGCACCTTTGTCGAGCAAGATCGCGCGGCGCTTGATGCCCTGCGCGCAAACGTGGCCGCGTTGAAGGCCATTGCCGATATCCGCGCCCAGTCGGTCATGGCACTGGCTCCGACAACCCGGGCCTTCGACCTGATACTGATGGATCCGCCCTATGCCACAGGCGCGGGCCAGGTTGCGCTGGATAGATGCAGGCGGCTGGGCTTGGTGTCTGACACCGCGATCATCAGCATCGAGACCGGGCGCGAAGAGAGCGTTTCACTCGCAGGATTCGCCATCGAGGCCGAGCGGGTTCACGGCAAGGCCAAGATCACGCTGCTGCGTCCCGGCATTCAGTAATCCAGCCCGAGCGTGATCACGGGCCCGGAGCCCGGTGCCGCATTGCCGCTGATCCGCTCGCGCCACTCGGCGCTTAGCCGGAACGACGCGCGCGAAAGGCGAAAGCGTGCGGCAACACTCGGCCCGACATCGAGCCGCGAGACTCCCGGTTGCTTCGCGCCTGCCACCACGGCACCGCCGCGGATGGGCGTTTTCCCGATCGTCAGAAGGTCGTGTTCCGCCCGAATCGCGCCATCGACAAAGCCTTCCCGCCGTTTCAACCCGACGACCCCGGCCTGCGCATAGCCCGAAAGCAGCACCCTCCCCGGCAGCCGGAAATCGTCAAAGCCGCCCGCGATCAATGCGGCGAATGCATCGCGGCCACCCCGGTCGAGACCCACGCGACGCTCTGCCAGTAGCTCGACGGGCACCCGGCCCGACCGCCGAACCGCGAGCCCCAGCCCGGCCTCTTTCCCGATATGCTGTGAAAGCGGCGCGGAGAACCGGCCGTTGGCAGAAACAGAGAACCGGCCCGAATGGACCAGCGCGCGCTGCACCCGGAAACCGGCCTGGCTGCCACCGAGCTGGCCATTGGGCACGATTCCCGCCCGTCCGCTGCCGGGCCGGATGAGTGCAAAAGCCGACAACGACCATTTTCGGAGATCGGCTGTTGCATGGTCGCCTTCGCCTGCCAGAGCCAACACGTCGGCATCTGCAGGGCCAGGATTCGACGCGCGCGGAACCTTCACGGGTGCCTCAATCTGCGAAGCTGTGCGATCCATTTCGGGCCGCGCCGTCGCCTGCATCTCCGCGATCCGGAGGGCGGCCCGTTGCTGCAAACGGGGGCTTGATGGCTTCGTCAGCGCTTGGTCTGGGACTTGCTTGGCAACCCGAGCAGGATCGAACACAGGGGATTCGAAGGCTGGCGGTGCCACCCTCAGCCCTGCTTTCATCAGCGGCGGCCCGCTCGCTGGAAACAGGCCGAAAGCGACAAGGCGTAGCGATACCCAAAACGAAATCAACGTGGCGAGATGGACAAGCGAGGGGGATCTGCGGCTTTTCATGGAGTGTTTGTCGGAAAGACGTGCTTGGTCTTTTCCCAATTCACATGGCCGGTACGCAACGAAGCGAGGTGGAGGCCCACGGCGCGGATCGATGCCAATATGCCGATCACATTGGAAACAAAGACGCGGGGAACGGCAACTACTCCCTCCGCGAATCCATAAGCGCGCCGCGTGTAGAGAGAACGTACTGCAAGTCGCCAGCCGACCATCACTAGGTTGATGCACAGCAAGAAGGCGAGAAGCCCCTGTGGTGCCGGAAACGGGCGACCGGTGAGCCACTGTGCGAACCAGAGGAGCACTGCGAGTACCACCGCGAGGTAGGCGGCAAGCAGTATGGCCGCCGAAGTCAGGCCACGGCGATCCCGCGCACGCATCCAGACTTCGGCCCAACCGTTGCCCCAGCCGAGCCGGCTCCAGCCGTCAAGGCCAATGCCGACCATCCACCGCGCTTTTTGTTTCACAGCATCGCCCAGGCGGTCCGGAAAATAGGCCTGCGTGCAGACCAGGCCCGGTCCGCAAGTGTCTTCCTGCTCGATAAAGGCTGTCGCAAAGCCCAAGTCGCGCAACATGAGGCCAAGCTCGTAATCCTCAGTCAGGCAGTCTTCGGAGAAGGGTTCCCCACCGCGACCCACGGCAAAGGCAGCGATCGCATCGCGCCGGATCATGCAACCCACTCCGGCAGCGGGTAGTGCTGCACCAATCGCCTGGCGCGCGACCATCGTCTTTCCATGCGCTTCGGCAAACTCGTCGCAATAATGCCCGCTGATCCAGCGGCTATGGGGATTGGTCAGCGGGAATACCGGCAACTGGATCATGCCGAACCGATCGAGATGGCGATGAAATACCTCGATTTCCCGCTTGCTGATCACGTCTTCGGCGTCATGCAGGACAATTCCCGCAAACGCGTCTCCCTGGCGCGCCTCAAATGACAACATCGCCCGATACAGATTATTGAGACAATGGGCCTTTGTCGTCCCGCCATCGCGATCGACCATCACCAGTGAAAGCTTCGGGCCTACCCGCGACCGCACCAGCGCGGTCGTTGGAGCATCGTTGGGATAGCAACCGACGAACAAGTGAACGTTATCGCCTGCATAGGAAGCAAGCGCTGCGTCGAGCATTTGCCCGATGACATTGGCCTCGTCCCAAGCCGGAACAAAGACGGCAAACGGCGGGGCATCAGCAGTGTCCAGGATGCCGGGATCGGGCACCGGGTGTGGCGTTTGTCCAAAACGCGTCCGAAGGGAGCAGAAAAGGGCAATAAGGTCGAGCGCCACCTCCGCCAGCGAGCCAAGAAATATCCCGACGCTCGCGAAAAGCGCGAGCTCGTAAAACGCCGAATCGGCAAATGTCCAGATGGCGTTCACGATACAAAACCCAAGACCCGAAGAACACTACGGAGGAATCACGCCAAACAGTTTCAACGCTTGCCAATATTTTTTCATCCCTCTGCCGGCCATTGATGAAATCGAACCATCCAATGCCATTCCGCAGCCGGTAACGGCTCTGAAATCGGCATCCAAAAAACCGCGTGACGTGTTCATTCATTTGAACACTGACACTGCTCGGGAAATCGACGATGCCGAACTGGGACGATTTGAACTTCTTTCGGGTGATTGCGTCGGAGCGCAGCTTTCGAAGGGCGGCGGCCAGGCTCAAACTGTCCGTCAACACTATACGCGGTCGCGTGGACAGGCTTGAGAAGGCCCTGGAGATGACATTGTTTGTTCGCGGACGGGATGGATTGTCACTTAGCGATGAAGGCCTGACGGTGCTTGGCATTGTGCTGGAAATGGACGCGACGAGCCGGCGTCTCACGCCACGCGCATGCCCCGATTCGACACTTGCGGGCGAAACTCTGACAATCTGCTGCACCGAAGGGATTGGAGAGTTCTGGCTGGCGCCAAGGCTGCCTTCGCTGCAGCGGCTCATCGATGCGAATATGACATTCCTGTGTTATTCCGACCAGGATCGCATCCATTCGGCCGAACGCGATATCTGCATCGGCTTTGCCCGGCCGACCAACCCGGAAACCATCGTCTGCAAATTGGCGACGCTCCATTTCACGCTCTGTGCATCAAAAGCCTATCTTGAACGGTGCGGCCACCCACGATCGATGGATGACCTCGACGACCACTGCTTCATACTGCACGAATCCTATGGACTGAATGATGAAGCGATGCGGCGCCTTGTCGGCGAACATCGCGCCCGACGCCTTGTCACTGCGAAAATGAACGGCAGTCACGCGCTCTTCCAGGCCATTGCCTCGGGATTGGGCATCGGCGCCTTGCCAGCCTATCTGCTCAAACTATCCGACAATATCGAGCCGCTGGATCTGCCCATGCTCCTTTCCTCCGACCTTTGGCTTTCGTTCAATCGCTCGGGAATGACATCCCAAACCAACAGGGACGCGATCGACTGGATAAAGGGCTGTTTCCGGCAGATGGATCATCCTTGGTTCGGCGCGGACTTCACCCAGCACCGCGACGTCAGTCCGGACTGGATTGACCGACCGGCCATTCCGCTTGAGGGAGCACTGCCCAATCCGCTGGTGCCAGCTACAGGGATAGGCTTTCCTGCCAAATAATCTTATTAAATCAGATAGTTAAAAACTCATAGCTGTCATGGTTGGGACACCCCGATGTAGCCGTTTTGGGTAGCCATCAAGCACTTGGCTTGTCATCGAACACCGCCCTAGCCACCGCCATGGCCGCAAGGGCACCTGCCAACTGCGCGGCAACGAAGCCGGGCACGTCATGCGGGGCTATGCCGGCAAAGCTATCGGACAAACTGCGTGCTACCGTAATCGCGGGGTTGGCAAAGCTCGTGGACGAAGTGAACCAGTATGCCGCTATGATGTATAGGGCGACGCTGGCGGGCACCCATTCGGAACGCTGGCGAACAGTGCCGATGATTGTCAGAACAAGCCCAAAGGTCGCTATGGCCTCGCCTGCCCATTGGCCGATGCCGGTGCGAGCCTTCATCGAGTATTGCAGGAAGGGCAGGTCGAACATGAAGTGGGCGGCCCATACGCCAGCGATGCCGAAGACAAGCTGCACCACCACATAGGAGAGAAGCGCCGATGTCGATAACTCGCCGCGCAACCGCATTACGAGGCTTACAGCGGGGTTGAAGTGGGCACCTGAGATGGGGCCTAGCATGGCGATCAGGACGAACAGCATCGCGCCGGTTGCCATGGTGTTGCCTAGCAGGGCAATCGCCACGTTGCCGCCCACCAGCCGTTCAGCCATGATGCCGGAGCCAACGACCGTAGCGAACAGGAAGAACGAACCCAGCGCCTCCGCAACGAGCGGACGATAGCGAGGCATCAAGCCTCTGCCTTGGCCGTCGCCCCGCTGATAGAGCCAATGTCTCGCAACCGGGATTGCAAGCTCATGGCGTCCAACGCTCCCACCGGGAGTTCAAGGAAGAGGTCGATGCGGTTGCGGAGGTAGCGCAGTGCCGTAACGAAGGCGTCACGTTGGCCCTCGCCCTCCACCAGGGAGGGGTCCTCTATTCCCCAATGCGCGGTCATGGGATGCCCCGGCCATATCGGACAGGTTTCACCAGCGGCGTTATCACAGACGGTAAAGATGAAGTCTATTATCGGCGCGCCAGCCATGGCGAACTCATCCCAACTCTTGGAGCTTAGGCCAGCGGTAGAGAAGCCAAGGCTGGATAGCACCTCAATGGCCATCGGATGCACAGCCCCCTTGGGGTAGCTGCCAGCACTGAATGCCCGGAACCGGCCTTCGCCGTCCTTGTTCAGGATCGCCTCAGCGAGGATAGAGCGCGCCGAGTTACCCGTGCAGAGGAACAGGACGTTGTAAATCTTGTCAGTCATGCCCGATTATCCGCAGGAGGAGGCAATGGCAGCAGGCTCACCAACGAGCACATCCGGCAGACAGGCCGCACCGCCGCAGCAATTTTCCATGAGGTAGCCCACAAGGCCATTCATGGCTTCATAGTCCGCACGGTAGATGAGGGAGCGCCCCACCCGTTGCTGCACGATCAGGCCAGCATGGGTTAGCTGAGCAAGGTGGAAGGACAGCGAGGAATTTGGCACCCCCAGGGCCTCAGCCAATACGCCAGCCGCCAAGCCGTCGCCTCCGGCTTGCACCAGCTTGCGGAAAGCCTCCAACCGATGCTCCTGCGCCAATGCGCCAAGCGCCTTTATCGCCGCCCCTGATTGCACCTCGAACTCCTCATTTCTACAAATGTCGAAATATTAAGACTGCTAGGGATAGTCAATGGCTATTTCGATAGTCGTCGAAACATGGAGGGATGGCCAACGACCTAAAAATGATGAAGATTTGCGAGGGGGTAAAGTCTGACAAGCTCAGTGCGCGTAAACCGAGCCCCGCTTGAAGTGGTAAGTGCACATGGTCTTTCCTGTTACAGATGTAGCAGTCATCTGTAACAGAGCGGCCTTTTTTCTGGAGTTTTCAGACTTATCAACACCTTAGAAGGCAATGGTGCCGGCTGCAGGGATCGAACCCGCGGCCCCCTGATTACAAATCAGGTGCTCTACCATCTGAGCTAAGCCGGCATGTCGGCGGGCCATTTGCGCGAATTGCGCAGCACAGTCTAGCCCTTGTTGACGCAAAAACCTATCGCCGCCCCGCAAGAGTCGCGGCGACTGCCTCTCCACCACTCACCGGCAGGGTGAGGAGGGCAGAGAGCTTTGCCCTAAATCTCGCCAGATCGTTGCCACTGAGGAGCGACGTCGATGCGAAACTGACCGACATCGGATTGACCACGCGTCCGGCCCGGTACACCTCGAAGTGCAAATGCGGCCCGGTTGACAGGCCGGTAGACCCTACATAGCCAATGACCTGCCCCTGCAACACGCGTGTTCCGGGGCTGACGGCAATGCGGCGCATGTGTGAATAGCTCGTGCCCAAGGTGCTGCCGTGCGAAATGCGCACCTGGTTTCCATAGCCCCCCGCCCAGCCTGCAAGAGCGACATATCCATCGCGGACGGCACGAATGGGGGCGCCATAGGGTGCTGCATAATCCACTCCCCGGTGAAGCCGCGTGTAGCCCAAGAGCGGATGGAAGCGTGCTCCAAAGCCGGAGCTGATCCGGGCATAAGCGACCGGCTGGGCAAATCCAGCCTCCCGGCTTTGCCCGACGCCCGATGCTTCGTACCATTCGCTGCGCCCGCCGACATTCCATTGCAGCATCTGGGTCTTGCGCGATCCCCGGTATAGCCCAGCATATAAGAGGTTTCCGACTTCGATTTCGCCCGTTGCGGCGCGCGCATGTTCGACAATCAGGTCAAAACGGGCATCAGCATTCACATCGCGTCCCAGCGAAAGCCTTGACGCGATCGCCCGGATATAAGCCTCGACCGCCTTGGCGGGGACACCTGCCGCCCTGGCCGAACGATATAGGCTCTCACCAACCTGCCCCTGGATACGCAAGGGTGTACGATCGACGGCAATAGGCATGCGCTGCAGCATGAGCCCAGCTCCTTCACGCCTCAGCACCAGGCCAAGATCAAGCCGTGCGCGAAAAGCCATGAAATCGAGCGGGCGCGACAGGTTGCGATTGGCGCGGCGACCCAGCGTCAGCCTGATTTGCGTGCCTGGTTTTATCGCGCCCAGATCGGTTGCGCCGGCGACGAGATCAGCCACGCGACGGGCCTCGCCCCCACCTACACCGGCGCGCTCAAGCACCCGGGCAAAACCATCGCCCTGGCCGAGCGACGCCGTCAGTTCCAGCGTCGGGCGTTCGGGTGCATTGGCGAGCGCAACAACGGCATCGGTTGCTGCCATGCGTTTTCCAGTGTCGCTGCCCCAGGCTGCTGGTGCGATTGTCTGGGCCCGGCTTTCCTCCCAGTCGTCGCCATCTGCGGGCGACGGAACACTCATCGGCATCGGCCGAGCCTGAGGAAAGAACGCAATCGGCAAGATGCACAGTGCCGTGCAAGTCAGGAGCCCGCGAAACCAGGCCAGCGAACCGACATTGGCACCGAGATCAGGCACAAGGTCGAGCCGCGCGACATATTCGGAAATCCCGTCAAAGCGGCCAAGCAAGCCTTCGCGCTGCGCGGGCAGGGCATGCGCGGCGTTGAGCGCGAGCGTCAGCCCCGCCTGCCCGAATCCAAGTTCGCTGCGCTGAAACAAAGGCTCTCGCCCCCTTGACCCTGATATGCGACCGATCGGCACGTTACCGACATGTCGCAGGTGTTTCTGGCGCTTGATGGTTAATGTCAAACTAAGAGCCGGAGAATTATCGCATTTTTGCGCCGAATCGTGCGATTTGCCCGCCCTGCGTTTAGCCCCCTTGCAGGAATCACCCCGGGCACCGATGTGTGCGTCATGTCCCACGCTGCCGTGAAAGCCGTTCTCGGGCCGACCAATACCGGCAAGACCCATTTGGCCATCGAGCGGCTTTGCGCACATTCCAGCGGGATGATGGGATTCCCACTGCGGTTGCTGGCGCGCGAAGTGTTTGACCGGGTCAGGGCGGTCAAGGGCGATGCTTCGGTTGCGCTGATGACCGGTGAGGAAAAAATCCTGCCGCCACAGGCGAACTGGCTGATCTGCACGATCGAATCGATGCCGGTCGAGCGCGATGTCGCCTTTGTCGCGATCGACGAGGCCCAGCTTGGTGCGGATCCGGAACGCGGCCATGTCTTCACCGACCGGATCCTCAACGTGCGCGGGCGCGAAGAAACGATGATCCTTGGCTCCGCCACGCTGGCACCGCTCGTTCGCGCGCTGGTTTCGGAGGCCGAAATCATCAACCGTCCGCGTTTCTCGAACCTCAGTTACGTCGCCCCCAAAAAGCTTTCCCGCCTGCCGCCGCGCTCTGCCATCGTCGCCTTTTCCGCCGAGGAAGTTTACGGGATTGCCGAGCTGATCCGCCGGACGCGCGGCGGTTCGGCCGTCGTCATGGGCGCACTTTCCCCGCGGACGCGCAACGCCCAGGTAGCGATGTTCGAATCCGGCGAAGTGGACTATCTGGTCGCNNGGTCGCGCCGGCCGGCACCAGCGCGACGGAAGCTTCGGAATGTTGTCAGGTGGCCCGCATCATGCGGAATTCACCGACGTGGAGATCGACCGGATCGAGAATCACCGCTTCGCCCCGCTCGACCATCTCTACTGGCGCGAGGCCGATCCCGACTTCGCCAGCATCGATGCCCTGATCGTCTCGCTCGAGGCGCCACCCGACCATCCAAACCTGCGCCCTGCCCCCGAAGCCGTCGATCTTGCAGTCCTCAAAAAGCTCGCCGAAGAGCCCGGATTGCGCGACATGGTCCGAAGCCGGGGCAGTATCGCGCGGCTCTGGGAAGTGTGCGGGCTTCCCGATTTTCGTCATATGGGTGCAGAATTTCATTCCCGGCAGGTAAAGATCATATTTCAATATCTTGAGAGCGATTCTGGCCAGATTCCCTCAGACATGATCGCTGCCGAACTGGTGCGGCTCGATTCGATCCAGGGGGATATTACTGCGCTTACAACCCGGATCGCGGCCGTCAGGACCTGGGCCTATGCCTCGCAGCGACGCGACTGGCTTGCCGAACCCGACCATTGGTCGGACAGGGCCCGCGCGCTCGAGCAACGGCTCTCAGACGCACTCCACGACAAATTGACCCAGCGTTTTGTCGATCGCCGCACGACGTTGCTGGTGCGGAGCATGGCGGCCGATGCGGCGACGCTCGATGTGCGTTTTGCTGACGACGGCGCGATTACGGTGGAAGACGAGCCGCTCGGCAGGCTCGAGGGCTTTGAACTGCGGATCGACCAGGCAGCGCGGCTGGAGGACCGCAAACGACTGACCGCCGCCGTCGAGCGCCAGCTGCCGCGCGAAGTCGAGCGTCGCGCCCGTTTGCTCATAGCGGCTCCGGATCGCGACATCATTCTGGTTACGCGGCCCGGCCAGCCCGTCTCGATCGGATGGAAAAACGCCGAAATCGGACGACTTGCTCGTGGTCGCACGCTCTTGACGCCGGCAATCGCGCTCCACGCTGCCCTGGCAAAACTCCCTGCGGATTTGCGCGCGGAGTTGCAGCAACGGATTGCACACTGGCTCGAGCATCTGCTCACAACCCGCCTCGCTCCGCTGCGGGCATTGCTGGCGCTATCGAACGACTCGCAGATTCCCGGCAGCATCCGCGCCGTTGCGGCTGCGCTGGCCAGCGCAGCCGGCCTCTGCGCGCGAACCGCGCTCGACGCGAGCCTCGAACCGCTGACCCCTCAGGAGCGACGGCGCTTGCGGCAGGCAGGCATCATCATCGGCGCGCTCGACATCTTCCACTACGGCCTGCTCAAGCCTGAAGCGACGCGACTTCGCCTGGCTCTGCTTGCAATCGGACGCGGCCAGCCGATGCCGCCGATGCCGATGCCGGGCCTGACCCTGTTGGACCGTCCCTCGCCCGACCTTGCCGCCAGTGCGCGCGATGCAGGGTATCGCGACTTTGGCGACCAGATGGTGCGGGTCGATCTGGTTGAACGGATTGCCCGCGCCCTTCACGAACAACGCGACGGAAAGGGGGCATTCGTTCCCGACACCCAGTTCGCGGCCCAATTGGGCATCGGCAGTGCGACGCTGACGCGCATAATGCGTGCGCTGGGCTTCTTCCCGGCCGACCCGGCCACACCCGGACTCTGGCGCTGGAGAGGCCGACGACGGCACCGCCAGTTGCCCGCAGCGGCCAATCCCAGCTTCGCAGCGCTCGGCCGCTGGACGAAAGGTGGCGGCTCCTGAGACTGGACAAATTCCTCTATTTCGTCAGGCTGGCCAAGAGTCGCGCCAAATCGGTATCGCTCATCCATGCCGGCCGCATGCGGATCGACGGCCGGCCGGTTACGACTATCCACGCGGAAATCCACATTGGCCAGACGGTCACCATGGTCCTGGGAAGTCACATCCGTGCGATCCGGGTTCTCGCCATACCCGCCCGGCGCGGCCCCGCTCCCGAAGCGCAGGCCTGTTATGAAGACATGATTGCACCGGAGTCGATTGACGCGAGCGGCGGCTGATTCTAGGCGTTGAGGGATCAATTCGCGGAGAATGTGCAATGACCTATGTCGTGACCGAGGCCTGCATCAAATGCAAATATATGGACTGCGTCGAAGTCTGCCCGGTCGACTGTTTCTATGAAGGCGAGAACATGCTCGTCATCAACCCGAGCGAATGCATCGATTGCGGCGTCTGCGAACCCGAATGCCCGGCCGAGGCGATCCTTCCCGATACCGAAAGCGGGCTCGAAAAATGGCTCGAGCTGAATACCAGCTTCTCCGCCAGCTGGCCCAACATCACCAAGAGCCGCGAAGCCCCTGCCGATGCAGACGAGCACAAGGGTGAGGAAGGGAAATATGACAAATATTTCTCGGCTGAACCGGGCCAGGGCGATTAATTCTTCCCGCGCAGGGACCAAGCCATAAAAAAAGCCGCCTTTCCGGGCGGCTTTTTTGATCGTCCTGACAGAAGCTCAACCTTTCTTGAGCGTCAATCCGCCAAAGCGCTTGTTGAAGCGCGCCACCTGGCCACCCGTGTCAAGCATATGGCCGCGGCCGCCGGTCCATGCCGGGTGCGCCAGCGGGTCGATGTCGAGGGTCATGAGGTCGCCCTCCTTGCCCCAGGTCGAACGGGTCTCGAACACGGTGCCGTCGGTCATCTGCACCTTGATCATGTGGTAGTCGGGATGAATGTCATTTTTCACAGGTTTTGCTCCGGATTTTGGCTGGTTTCCGACCAGCCGGGGATGCGAAGCGGCGCCGATAGCGGCTTTGCCCGATAAGCGCAAGGTTCAGGCTGGCGGATCCGCAATCATGGCGGTGAAATTGGCTTCAGCCGCCACTTTTCCATCGACCAGCGCGCGACCCGAAAATTTGCAGACGCTTGAGCGCTTCTGGACGAATTCGACCTCAAGCCGCAACAGGCAGCCGGGCTCGACAGGAACCCGGAATTTCGCGCCGTCGATCGCCATAAAATAGACGAGCTTGCCGCTGCCCGCGAGTCCAAGGCTTTCGACCGCAAGGACACCGGCAGCCTGCGCCAACGCTTCGACGATCAGGACGCCCGGCATGATCGGTCGTCCCGGAAAATGCCCGTTGAAAAAATCCTCGTTGATCGAAACCGCCTTGATCGCCGTGATCGACCGGTCGGGGATGATTTCCTCGACACGGTCGACCAGCAACATCGGGTAACGATGCGGGAGCGATGCCATCACTGCCCGGACGTCAAGCGGTCCGATGGCGAGTCTGGCCTGCTCGATCCCCTCCATAGCGAAGATTACCGGCCCTGCGGCTGCGGCTGTGCAGGAGCTTGTGCACCACCAGCCTGACCCGGCTGCCATCCGGCGGGAGGCGTGATGCTGACATTTGGAACGGACACATTGAGCTCAGCCAGAACGTCATTGGTAATGTCGGCAGCGGGAAGGAACTTGATGGCGGCTTGCGGCTGAAGAAGGATGTTGATCCGTTTTTTCGTCATGGCGCTGCTCACTGCCGCTTCAAGCTTCAGCAGGATTTGCTCCTGCGCATAGGCACGGGCGCGCGCGACTGGTTCGGAAATCTTGGCGACTTCGCGATTCGCAGCCTGCTCGCGTTGCTGCAGCGAGGTAAGCTGTTGCTGGAGTGCCGCCTGGTTCTGCGCAGCGTTCGGCGCCCTGGCGGCCGTCTGATAGGCCGCTGCAAGCGGCTGAAGCTCGGCCGTCAACGCCTTGGCGCGGGCATCGGCTGCGTCGATCTGCGCTTTGTAGGTGATCTTGATCTGGTTGACCGCGAGCACATAGGCATTCGATTTGGCCACCGCATCGTCGAGATCGGCAATCGCGATATTGGTTACGGTTTGGGCCGACACGGCCATTGGAACGGCCGTGGTCGCGGCAAGAGGTGCTACTGCCAAAAGGGCAGCCCTAAACATAGTCTTCATCAGAATTGGGTTCCTACGTTAAATGTGAACAATTTCGTCTCATCCCCGGGCTCCTTTAGCAGAGCCTTGGCTATATCGATCCTGAACGGACCAAATGGCGATCTCCAGTTGAATCCGAAGCCGACCGACAGGCGCGGCTTCCATGTGTCGCCAAGAAAGACCTCGTCGAACGGTGCAAACGGAGTGGCTGCCATGGGGCAGACCGTGAACTGGTTTGTTGCCGATGGCGGCGCGGCTGGAACCTGGAGCGTGGCGAAGGTGGTCGCGCCGGTTGTGCCGTTGCGACACTGGAACTTGATCCTGTTGTCGGCGGGATCCGTGAAGTTGGACAATGTGGTAAGGATTGGCCGCCTGACACTGAAGACCGAGCCAACATCCATGAACAGGGATGGTCGGATTCCCAGGCCCTTCGCCCCCGAGCCCAAGGGGATTTCAAGCTCGAGCCGCCCTTTGTAATAGGCCCGGCCACCCAAGGCGTCATCGGTGATCTGGTTGCGGGCGGTATTCAGGGTACCGGTGAAAACATCAAAGCCCCGACGCTGGACGCGCGGCCCAACGCCGCGAATATCGAATCCGCGCAGGTCCGGTTCGCCAAGGAAGAACCGGTCGGTCAGGCGAACCTTGTCGATTCCGGGTCCGCGATCCGAACCGAAAGGCAGGATATACCCGGTTTCAATGCCAGCCGAGAAAATGAAGTTGCCAAGCACTTTCCAGTATTTGTCCGCATTGAGGCGCGTCCGCAGATATTTGACACTACCACCAAGGCCGGCAAAATCCTGGCTCAATACGGCGCGCTGGCCGGCGCTCGGGCGGGCGCGGTTGTTGAGATTGTCGAAGACAAGGCTGTAACCGAGTGACGATGTCGTACGCTTGCCAATCGCATCACACAGGAAGCGTCCGGCCAGCAACGGATCGCACTGGCCATTGAAGAAAAACGTATTCCGGTCGAGCGTCACATCGTCAAGGGAAACGCCATAGCGGCCTGCAAACGAAACGAACTCCGTCAGCGGCACGCCGACACGCACCTGAAAACCGGTCGTCAGCTGCTGATAGGTCGTGTTGCGGTTGTTGCCAATGAAGTTGAAGCTGTTGAAATCACGACGGAAAATATCTCCGCCCAAGGCAATGTTCTTGTCGAACAGATAGGGCTCGGTAAAACCAAGCTCGACGGATTTGGAAAAGGTGGAGTAATTGACGCTGGCGCGCAATTCCTGGCCCTTGCCGCGAAAATTACGCTGACGGACCGACGCATTGATGATGAATCGCTCGATCGAAGAGAAGCCAGCTGAAAGCTGGAGTTCGCCTGTTGACTGTTCCTCAACATTGGCTTCAAGGATGATACGATCGGGGGCCGAACCCTGTTTCTGCTCGATCTCCAGCTTTTCCTGGAAAAAGCCCAGCGACTGGATACGGTCCGAAGAGCGCTTCACCTGAAAACTGTTGAAAGCATCGCCTTCGGCAACACGGAATTCACGCCGGACGACCTTGTCTTGCGTGTTGGTGTTCCCGTTGATGTCGATCCGCTCAACATAGACGCGCGGAGCATCGCCGACCTTGAGAACGAGACTCATCGTCTTCGTTTCCTTGTCGCGCTGAAATTCCGGATTCACCTCGGCAAAGGCATAGCCAAACAGTCCGGCGGCCTCGGTCAGCCCGTCAACGGTATCTTCGACGAGTTTGGCGTTATACCAATTGCCCTTCTTGATCGCGATCTTGTCCGCTTGCGGTTTGTAATCGCGCAATTCGCTTTCAACCGTTACGTCGCCGAACTTGTAGCGTTCGCCTTCTTCGATCACATAGGTCACGATGAAATCGCGCTTGTCCGGCGTCAGTTCGGCGACGGCCGAAACAACGCGGAAGTCGGCATAACCATTGGTCAGGTAGAACTGCCGCAGCTTGGCCTGGTCAAAGGCCAGCTTGTCGGGGTCGTAGCTCGACCCGGAGGAAAAGAAGCGGGTGATCCGCGCCTGCTTCGTCGCCATTTCGCCGCGCAGCCGGCCGTCGCTGAACTTCTCGTTGCCAAGAACGTTGATCTGGCGAACCTTGGATTTGGGCCCTTCGGAAATTTCATAGACCACATCGACGCGGTTTTGGTCGAGCATCACCATCTTGGGCTCGACACTCGCCGCAAAGCGGCCCTGTCGACGATAAAGCTCGACAATCCGGGCAACGTCTGCGCGCACCTTTGATCGCGTGAAGATCTGGCGCGGCGCGAGCTTGATCTCCTTGTTGATCTTGTCTTCCTTGAGGCGCTTGTTGCCTTCAAGGATGATGCGATTGATCACCGGGTTCTCGCGCACCTCGATTGTCAGGTTGCCATCATTGTCGCGGATCTGGACGTCAGTGAACAATTCGGTGTCGAACAGGTCACGAATGGCCTGATCCAGGGATTCGGTGCTGTAAAGCCCGCCTGCACGGAGCTTGATATAGGAACGAACAGTGTCGGCCTCGAGCCTCTGCGATCCCGTGACGTTGATCGACTTGATGGTTCCACCATTCGCCGGCACGGGCGCCAGCGCGGTTGGCGACGGAGCCGTGGACTGGCCAAGCGCCGGCAGCGCCGTGCCAAGCAAAAGCACTGCAATGGTTCCGCGACCGAATTGATACGCCTTGTATGCTGTCACGCGGTTAGCCTCTTCTACTCTGTGCAGTGCGCGGAACGCCCTGCCCGAACCTTGTCAACCAATCAAGCCGGATAGCCGATGCCACAGCTCTAAAGATGCCAAATCATTGAAAGTCACAAAAAGCATGAGCGTCATGAGCACCGCAAAACCGGTGCGAAACGCCCAATCCTGCGCCTGCGGGGGCACCGGCCTGCGGATCACGGCTTCAATCGCATAAAAGAAGAGATGTCCGCCATCGAGCATCGGAATTGGCAACAAGTTGATGAATCCCAGATTAATGGAAACGAGCGCCACGAAGCCGATGAACGGGACCCAGCCAAGGGTGGCCACTTGCCCGGCAAATTTGGCCATCTTGACCGGGCCGCTCATTTCCTTGGCAGAGAGGTTTCCGAACAGGATCTGGCCCAGTCCGTCGATTGTCGATCGGATTACGCCGACGGTGCGATCAAGCGCTGCGCCTGGAATTTCCAGCCAATCCAGCGACACACGTGCCGGGGCAACTGGCCCTATGCCCATCGATCCGCGACGCTGAACATTGCCGAAAGCATCGCGCGCCTCAAGGTAGGCAGGCGCTGCCAGGATATGGAGGCTTCGCCCATCGCGCTGTATTGCGAAATCCAGCATCACCCTGGGTCTGGCATAAACCGTTTCGTAGAGCGTTTCGAAATCATCGACGCCCTTGCCACCGATCGAAACGATACGATCGCCTTGGCGAAATCCGCTTTTTTCGGCGACCGATCCTGCCTTGATGCTCCCGACAATGCTGGGCGTGTGCATGTCGCCCAGCCCGGCAAGCAGGCCTGCCAGAAGAAGATAGCCAACAAGAAAGTTCGCGGCAGGGCCCGCCGCAGTAATTGCAGCCCGCTTCCAGACGGGTTTGGCGTGAAAGACCTGGCTGCGTTCGAAATCCGGGAGTTCCATCCATTCGCCGTCGGGTTGGCTGGCGGCATTGGCATCGCCTGCAAAACGGACATAGCCGCCAAGGGGCATCCATGCGATCTTCCAACGTGTCCCGCGCCTGTCCGTCCATCCCGCCACTTCGCGCCCGAAGCCGATCGAAAACACATCGGCCTTCACCCCGCACCACCGCGCAACGAGATAGTGCCCCAGTTCGTGAAGGAAGATGAGCGGCCCGATCGCCAGCAGGAAAAACAGGACCGTCCAGATAAAGCCCGGGGTTTGGATCACGCTGTCACACTTTCCATAACTGTCGATGCCTGACGCCGGGCTTCCGCATCAATGGCAAGGACATCAGCAATCGATGCCGGCGCAGACGGCACATAACGGTCCAGCACACGGGCGACAACGGCAGCAATATCGCCAAATGCGATCTCGCGCGCGAGGAACGCCGCAACAGCCGCCTCGTTGGCGGCGCTCAGTATCGCCGGCGCGGCCCCGCCCGTGACCATTGCCTCGCGCGCCAGTTTCAGGGCCGGGAAGCGCTCAAGATCCGGAGTCTCAAAATCAAGCCGCCCGATAGCCGCAAGATCGAGCCGCTCGCAAGGCGTTTCCATCCGCCCGGGCCAAGCCAGCGTATGCGCGATAGGGATACGCATATCCGCCGCACCGAGTTGCGCCAGCACCGATCCATCGACATATTCGACCATCGAATGGATCACCGACTGCGGGTGAATGACGACATCGAGCCGCCCGGATGGCAACACAAACAGATGGTGCGCCTCGATCAGTTCGAGGCCCTTGTTCATCATCGTCGCCGAATCGACCGAAATCTTGGCACCCATCGACCAGTTGGGATGCGCGACAGCCTGTTCGGGCGTTGCTCTTGCCATGTCGGCCAGCGGCGTCGTGCGGAACGGCCCGCCGCTCGCGGTCAGGATAATCCGCCCGACACCTTTGGGTGCCGAGCGGTCAAGGCACTGGAAAATGGCGTTGTGCTCGGAATCGACCGGCAGGAGCGTGGCGCCGGACTGGCTGGCCGCATCCATCATCAAAGACCCGGCCGAAACCAGGGCCTCCTTGTTCGCAAAGGCCAGCGTCTTTCCGCCCTCAAGCGCCGCCATGACCGGCATGAGCCCAGCACAACCGACAATTGCGGCCATTGTCCACTCGGCACCCCGTCGCGCCGCATCAACAACCGCAGATTCACCAGCCGCCACATGAACACCTGTGCCGGATAGCGCTGCCTTCAAATCCGCAAAGCGCGCTTCATCGGCGATGACCGCGCATTTGGCCGATGTGGCCCGCGCAGCCTTTGCAAGGCCCTCAACATCGGAATTCGCGGTCAGCGCAACAATCTCGAAGGCTTGCGGGTTGCGCTGGATCAGGTCGAGCGTCGATTGCCCGACCGAGCCTGTGGCACCAAGGATTGTCACACTCTTGCGCGACGTCATGCCGCCACTCCTGCCGCGACGATGAGCGCTGCAAGTGGAGCCGACGTGACCACACCGTCGAGCCGGTCAAGTACGCCGCCATGCCCGGGGAGCAGCGAGCCGCTGTCCTTTACGCCCGCCCTGCGTTTCATCCAGCTTTCGAAAAAATCGCCCGCCTGCGCTGCCACCGCCAGCAGCGGCGTTGCCCAGACCAGCACCAGCGGGAGGCCAAGCCAGTGACGGAAACCCATGGCCAGCGCCGTCGCCATGGCCACTCCGCCGATCAGGCCGGCCCAGGTCTTGGACGGGCTGATCGCAGGAGCGATCTTGGGGCCGCCGATCGTCCGGCCGGAAAAGAAAGCGCCAATGTCAGTCGCCCAGACAAGCGACAGCGCCCAGAGGGTCAGGACAAGGCCATTGTCAGGCCGTTCGCGGAGCCAGAGGAGCGCCAGCACCGGCAGGCCCACATAAACCAGCCCCGCGCCCAGTGCAGCGTTGCGCGCGATCATGGCCACGCCAATGGCCATTCCGATGATCAGCCCGAACGCAAAGAAGCTCGGGCCCAGAGCGAGCGGCGAAAGAACGCCCAGTGGAATGCACATCGCATACATCGCCATGCGCCGATGCTGGTCGGTCACTTTCAGAAGGCCGGAAAACTCCGAAACCATGATGAGCCCGCCAACCGTTGCGAGGACCCAGAAGGCGGTGCCGCCAAGCCATATTTCGGCGATAGCAACGACGATCAGGATCGCTCCCACGAGCATGCGTTGGGTAAGCTCGGACATGGGTGATTTCGATCCTGTCACAGGCCACCGAAGCGGCGCTCGCGCGCACCATATTCGGCAACCGCAGCCGCAAGCGCTTCTGCCCCGAAATCGGGCCAAAGGGTGTCAACAAACAACAGCTCGGCATAGGCAAGCTGCCACAGCAGGAAATTGGAAAGCCGCTGCTCCCCTGATGTCCGGATCAGGAGGTCGGGTGGCGGCAGCCCCTGGGTATCGAGCAGGCCTTCAATCATGGCCTCGTCGATCGCAGCCGGATCGAGGGCTCCGTCTTTCGCTCTTTGAGCCAGATCCCGCGTTACCGACACAAGTTCGGCTTGTGAGCCATAGTTGAGCGCAATCACCAGCGTCGTGCGCCTATTCTGCGCGGTCCTCTCGATAGCCCCATCAATCAGCGCCACAAGATCGGGCGCGAGCGCTGCATAATTGCCAATGACGCGCAGCCGCACACCGTTTTTTGCCAGTTCATCAATATCGGACTTGATGAAATGGCGCAGCAGCCCCATCAGGTCGCTGACTTCATCAGCCGGACGCCGCCAATTCTCGGTTGAAAAGGCATAGAGCGTCAAGACCTCGATCCCCAGATCCCCCGCCGCGCGCGTGACGTTGCGCGCCGCCTCTATGCCCTTGCGGTGCCCGGCAATGCGCGGCAGCATCCGCTTCTTCGCCCAACGGCCATTCCCGTCCATGATGATGGCGACGTGACGGGGAACGGCGGCAGTGCCACCGCCGCCCGCCAGCTTTTCCTGATCTGCGCCGAAAGGGGCAGGTGCGCCGCTCACTTGCCAAGGATTTCCTTTTCCTTCGCCGCAAGGGCAGCGTCAATTTCGACAATGGTCGCATCGGTCAGCTTCTGGACTTCAGCCTCGAAACGCTTGCGCTCATCCTCGCTTATTTCCTTTTTCTTTTCATCTGTTTTCAGATCGTCATTGCCATCACGTCTAACGTTGCGTGCGGCAATTTTGGCCTTTTCCGCATAGCTGTGGGCGAGCTTGGCCAGCTCCTTGCGGCGCTCCTCGGTCATGTCGGGGATGGGCAGGCGGATATTGTTGCCATCGACGATCGGATTGATGCCGAGGCCCGCATTGCGGATCGCCTTTTCAACCGGCGTCACGTTCGATTTGTCCCACACCTGTACCGACAAGAGCCGCGGTTCGGGTGTCGAAACGGTCGCCACCTGATTGAGCGGCATATGCGATCCATAAACTTCGACCGTAACCGGATCGAGCAGAGCCGTATTGGCGCGGCCAGTGCGCAATCCCCCCAGATCATGCTTCAGCGATTCAACCGCGCCGTGCATCCGGCGCTCAAGATCGGCCTTGTTATAGGCTGGCATCAGGCTTGCTCCTCATTCTGGACGATCGTCGAAACGCCCTTGCCCGCCAACACCTTGGCAAGATTGCCCTGCTCGCGGATCGAAAAGACGACGATCGGGATGTCATTATCGCGGCACAAGGCAACGGCGCTTGCGTCCATCACCTTCAAATTGTCCGAAAGAACCTGCTGGAACCCGAGCGTGTCATAGCGCTTGGCGGTCTTCACCTTCTTGGGATCGGCATCATAGACGCCGTCGACCGACGTGCCCTTGAAGAGCGCATCGCAGCTCATTTCCGCCGCGCGCAAGGCCGCCCCGGTGTCGGTCGTGAAGAACGGGTTGCCCGTGCCTGCGGCGAAGATCACCACCCTGCCCTTTTCGAGATGGCGGGAGGCGCGGCGACGGATATAGGGCTCGCACACGGTGGCCATCGGAATGGCCGACTGGACGCGGGTTTCAAGCCCGATCGCCTCGAGCGCCCCCTGCATCGCCAGCGCGTTCATCACGGTCGCAAGCATGCCCATATAGTCGGCTGTGGTGCGATCCATGCCCTTGGCGGCACCGGCCATGCCACGAAAGATGTTGCCGCCGCCGATCACGAGGCAAAGTTCGAAACCGGCATCGCGTGCTGCCTTCACTTCGCCGGCCATGCGCGCGACGGTTTCGGGGTCGATGCCATATTGGCGATCGCCCATCAGCACTTCGCCAGACAGCTTCAGCAGGATGCGTTTGAAGCGGGGGCGGGCCATGCGCGCAGGTCTCTTTTCAGGTCGGTGGAAGGAAGAACGGCGCGCACCCTAGTCTGGGCGCGCGCCCTTGCCAAGCGGGGCTTAAACGCCAGCCGCAGCAGCGACTTCGGCGGCGAAATCGCTTTCCTTCTTCTCAATGCCTTCGCCGAGCTGGAAACGGACATAGTCGGTCAGCACGATCGCAGCACCGGCTTCCTTAGCAGCGGCAGCCACCACGTCGGAGATGCGCGTCTTGCCGTCCATCACGAACAACTGGTTCAGGAGCGCGTTTTCCTTGACGAACTTCGCCACCGCGCCGTCGACCATCTTGGCAACAACTTCAGCGGGCTTGCCCGATTCAGCAGCCTTTTCCTGCGCAATCGCCCGTTCGCGCGCGATCACGTCGCTATCGATGCCGCTCTCGTCGAGCGCCAGCGGGAATGCCGCCGCAACATGCATAGCCAGCTGCTTGCCCAGCGCCTCGAGCTTTTCGGCCGGAGCCGCGCTTTCGAGCGCAACAAGAACGCCGATCTTGCCAAGGCCGGGGGCCGCCGCGTTGTGCACATAAGGCACAACCGCGCCTTCGGTCACGCTCAGGCGGCGCGCACGGCGCAGCGTCTGGTTCTCGCCGATCGTGGCAATGTTCGTGGTGAGCGCATCGGCAACGGTGCCGCCCGAGGGATAGCTTGCCGCGGCCAGCGCTTCGACATCGTCGCCGGTTTCGATCGCAAGCTGGGTGACGGTGCGGACGAAGTCCTGGAACTGGTCGTTCTTCGCGACGAAATCCGTCTCCGAATTGACTTCGACAGCCGTGCCCGTTGTGCCGCTCACGGCGACACCAACCAGCCCCTCGGCCGCCGTCCGGCTCGATTTCTTCGACGCCGTCGCCAGCCCCTTGGTGCGCAGCCAATCGACCGCGGCTTCCATGTTGCCACTGGTTTCATCCAGCGCCTTCTTGCAATCCATCATCCCTGCGCCCGATTTGTCGCGCAGTTCCTTCACCATCGCTGCAGTGACGTCTGCCATGGTTCGATCCTTTCAAATGAAACCCGCTCATCCTGAGTAGGGACTGAGCCTGTCGAAGGCCCGTATCGAAGGGCCCTTCGATACACCGTTTCGACAGGCTCAACGGTCACTCAGGATAAGCGGATATTATTACGCTTCGGGCGTCGCTTCGGCAGCAACGGCCTCTGCGGCGGGAGCTTCTTCGGCAGCCGGAGCGGGAGCCGCTTCCTCAACGACAGGCGCCGGTGCGGCTTCCTCCTCAACCACAGCCAGCGCTTCTTCGGCTGGCGGCACATCCATGGCGCCCAGATCGACGCCACGCGAAGCAGCACCTTGCTGTCCGCCGCGCGTTGCAGCCGAGGCAATCGCATCGCAATAGAGGCGGATCGCGCGGCTCGCATCGTCGTTCGCCGGAACCGGGAAAGCGATGCCATCCGGGCTGACATTCGAATCGAGGATCGCCACGACCGGAATGCCAAGCACATTGGCTTCCTTGATCGCGAGTTCTTCCTTGTTGGCGTCGATCACGATCATCACATCGGGAATCCCGCCCATGTCGCGGATGCCGCCGAGCGACATTTCGAGCTTGTCCCGCTCGCGCGTCAGCTGGAGGATTTCCTTCTTGGTGAGGCCCTGGATGTCGCCCGAAAGCTGCTCTTCCATCGTCTTCAAACGCTTGATCGAGTTTGAAATTGTCTTCCAGTTGGTGAGCATGCCGCCCAGCCAGCGATGGTTGACGAAATGCTGGCCCGACGCGCGCGCAGCTTCCGCAATCGGCTCCTGCGCCTGGCGCTTGGTGCCGACGAACAGCACCTTGCCGCCGCGAGCGGCAGTCTGCGAAACGAAATCGAGCGCGCGCGCGAACAGAGGCACGGTCTGCGACAGATCGAGGATATGGACGCCGTTGCGATCGCCAAAGATGTAAGGTTTCATTTTCGGATTCCAGCGATGCGTCTGGTGTCCAAAATGTGCGCCAGCTTCCAAGAGCTGGTGCATGGTGACAGTCGGTGCCGCCATGGGGAGTGTCTCCTTCCGGTTAGTCCACTGGGCAGCGAGAATGAAGCAAGCGCTTCACACCGGTTTATGGTGCCACCCATGCGGGATTGAGCGCGCGCCATTAGCGAAGGGCTGCGGCGGATGCAAGGGGGCGATCACATTGACGGGAATATTGTCGGGTGTCGCGGTCGGTCGTTGGCCAGACCACTCATCCCACTTCACATCTCGTGTTAACCAACAAAATTCGCCGGACACAAAGACATCGCTGGCATGGCAGGACGGCAGAAAAAGGGATTCAAGAGTCACAGCCAATCATTATGCTGGTCAGGGTCGCCACCGAAGAATTGCAGCTGGGGATGTATGTCCACGCCATTGAAGGCTCGTGGATTGACCATCCCTTCTGGCGTTCGCGTTTCCTGCTGACCGAGCAGGCGCAGCTCGACAAGGTTATTGCCAGCGACGTCGCGCACGTCGTCATTGACGCAGAGCGCAGCCTTGTCACGCCACGGCAGGTGGTGCCACCACACACCGCAACATTGCCCATCCTCTCCCATAGCCCGCTTGCCCGGCCCGAGCGCAGGATCAGCCCGCGCGAAAGGGCGGCCGAAGTCCGCAAAGCCGCAAGCACGATCAGGAAATCCAAGGCGGCCGTAATGGGAATGTTTGAGGATGCCCGTTTTGGCAAGGCGATCCACACCGGGGATGTGGTGCCACTGGTCGAGCAGATTTCCGCTTCGGTCGCCAGCGATCCAACAATCATCCTCAACATCGTCAGGCTCAAGAGCAAGGACGAATATACCTATCTCCATTCGGTCGCCGTTTGCGCCCTGATGATCAACCTTGCCCGAACGATGGGGCTCGACGAATCATCCATCCGGGACATCGGCATGGCGGGCCTGCTGCACGACGTCGGCAAGATGACCATCCCAGACAGCATCCTGCTCAAGCCAGGCAGGCTCGACGATGTGGAATACGAAGCCGTCAGGAACCATCCCCGGCGTGGCCATGAAATACTGTCCGGCGCACAGGGCGTGAGCGAAATCTCCCTCGATGTCTGCCTTCATCATCACGAGAAAATGGACGGCACGGGCTACCCCGACCGGTTGCACGGTGTGGAATTGAGCCTTGTCGCTCGCATGTCGTCCATCTGCGATGTGTATGATGCGGTGACGTCGCAGCGACCCTACAACCACCCATCGTCGGCTTCGCAGGCGCTTCAGCTCATGCAGGGATTGAAAGGCCATTTCGATGAAGCGGTGTTCGCTTCCTTTGTCGAAAGCCTCGGCATTCTTCCGGTCGGCACCCTGATCCGCGTCAACTCGGATCGTCTCGCGGTTGTCACGGGCGAATCCCGGGCAGATTTTTCAATGCCCACAGCCCGCATTTTCTATTCGATCGACAAGCAGGGTGACGAACCGCCACTCGACATCGAAGTGTCAAGAAAGGTGGGCGGCTATGCTGTTTCGGCCATCGAGAATCCAGTGGACTGGGGATTTCATGACTGGGCGGGATACAGCAAGGCCATTCTCGATCGGCCGCTTGCCTGACGATCTTGGAGGGCGTCGGAATTTGCCATCGCGTTACCAACATCATTCACATAGAACAAAGATGAAACTTTTGAATTGACATTGGTACATAAAAGGAACATATCAATCAAGAACAGAAGGAGAATATGATGCACATCCTCGGAATTCTGGTGTTCCTGCTGGCGCTGCTCGTTGCTGGCGAAGTGATCCGTTCGACCCTTGCGGCCAATGGCGAGAAGATTCTCGCGGCGCTGGTCGGCGAAGCGCCCGCCCCTGCCATTGGGCCAATCTATTCTAACCTTTCGGTCGTTCCGTTTCCCGATGCCGCGCAGAGGCGCGTGGTCAGTCCGACGGTTGCGCTGCCCTTAGCCGCTTGATCTTCGCATAGCTGCGGATACTGAACGGGATCATGATGAGGTAAAGCGCCGAGACACCTGTCAGCGTGATCCAGGGATCGGAAAAGAGCGCCGTCCCGATCAGCGCCGCGAGCAGGATCGCCGCGAGCCGGACATGACGGCGCAGGCGGATCGAGCCCCAGCTATAGGTTGCGACGTTGGAGATCATCAGAAAGGCAATCAACGCCGCCCAAGGCGCGACCACAAAGGGTTCGCGGAACCAGCTATTGTCCGTCACCAACCAGAGATAGAGCGGCGTGAAGGCCAGCCCGGCTGCGGCAGGGGCGGGAATGCCGGTGAGGAATCCGGCCGATTTGTGCGGCTGGTCCGCCACATCGATCCGCGCATTGAACCGCGCCAGCCTCAGCGCACAGGCGACGGCCAGCGCCAGCGCGAATATCCAGCCGAAGCGCGGCAATTGCTGGAGCGACCAGAGATAGAGGATGATCGCGGGCGAAACGCCAAAGGCAATCACGTCCGAAAGCGAATCGAGTTCCGCCCCGAACCGGCTTTCGGCCTTCAGCAGCCGCGCGACGCGCCCGTCAATCCCGTCAAGCACCCCCGCCACGATGATCGCGCCGATCGCGCGCTCCCAGTCGCCCGTATGCGGATCGGTTCCTGTTGCAGAGATCGCGTAGCGCACGCCCGTCAGCCCGAAGCACAGCGCCAGCGCCGTGATCGCATTGGGCGGGACGGCCCGAAGGCTTAGCCCGCGCCGCGTGGCTCGATCATCTTCGCTCAAAGACGGACCCCGCAAACGCTTTCCTTGTCCCCGAGTATCCCGAGAACGGTTTCGCCGGCAACGCAGCGCTGGCCGAGCGCAACCTTGGGCGCCGTTCCGGCAGGCAGGTAGACATCGACCCGGCTGCCGAAGCGGATCAGGCCGATCCGCTGGCCGACGGCGACCATGTCGCCCGGTTTGACGAACGGCACGATCCGCCGCGCGACCAGACCTGCGATCTGTGTGAAGCCGATCTTCACGCCGTCGCTGCGTTCGACGAGGAAGTGCTGGCGTTCATTGTCCTCGCTCGCCTTGTCGAGATCGGCGTTCAGGAACTTGCCGGCGATATAGACGACCTGCTTGATCGTCCCAGCGATCGGCGTACGGTTGATATGGACATCGAACACGCTCATGAAGATCGAGACGCGCGTGAACCGTCCGTCCCCCATTTCCGCCGCCAGTTCCATCGGCGCAGTCACGCACTGGATCAGCGTCACCATTCCGTCGGCAGGTGCTATGATAAAGCGTTCGTTGCGCGGCGTCGTGCGGACCGGATCACGGAAAAAAGCAAGGACCCAGATCGTGACGCCAAACATCAGCCACCCCAGTATGTCCCACCCCAGCAGGGCAATGACACCAGTAACGCTGGCGGAGATCAGCGCAAATTTTCGCCCTTCGGGATGGACGGCGGGGAAGCGCCATTTCACGCCCTCCCGGGGAGGGTCGTTTTTTTCTAGTGCGGCCATGGGCGTGCTTTCTAGGGAAGCCGCGAGACGCTGGCAAGCGGAAGCGGTTGATTGAAGGCGTTCGCCGCCTTAGAGCGCTTGTCAACTTATCCCGAAGGAAGCACGAACAAATGGCCAAGATCAAGGTGAAAACCCCCGTCGTCGAGATTGACGGCGACGAAATGACCCGGATCATCTGGCAGTGGATACGCGAACAGCTGATCCTCCCTTTTCTCGATATCGACCTCAAATATTACGACCTTGCGGTCGAGGTGCGCGACGAGACCAATGACCAGATCACGGTCGATTGCGCCAAGGCGATCCAGCAATACGGTGTCGGCGTCAAATGCGCGACGATCACGCCCGACGAGGCCCGCGTCGAGGAATTCAAGCTCAAGAAGATGTGGAAATCGCCCAACGGCACGATCCGCAATATCCTGGGCGGCGTCGTGTTCCGCGAACCGATCGTCATCAAGAACGTCCCCCGGCTGATCCCGGGCTGGACCGATCCCATCGTTGTCGGCCGCCATGCCTTTGGCGACCAGTATCGCGCCACCGATTTCCGCGTACCTGGCCCTGGCAAGCTCCGCCTCGTCTGGGAAGGGGAGAATGGCGACCGGATCGACGAGGAAGTGTTCGACTATCCGTCCTCGGGCGTCGCGCTCGCCATGTACAACCTCGATGAATCGATCCGCGATTTCGCCCGCGCCTCGATGAATTACGCGCTCAACCGCGGGTGGCCGCTCTATCTTTCGACCAAGAACACCATCCTCAAAGCCTATGACGGCCAGTTCAAGGACCTGTTCGCCGAAGTGTTCGACGCCGAATTCAAGGACAAGTTCGCTACCGCCAGCATCACCTATGAGCACCGCCTGATCGATGACATGGTCGCCTCGGCACTCAAATGGTCGGGCAAGTTCGTCTGGGCGTGCAAGAATTATGACGGCGATGTCCAGTCCGATCAGGTTGCGCAGGGCTTTGGCTCGCTCGGCCTGATGACCTCGGTTCTGCTCTCGCCTGATGGCAAGACTGTGGAAGCCGAAGCTGCGCACGGCACCGTCACCCGCCATTACCGGATGCATCAGCAGGGCAAGGCGACTTCGACCAACCCGATCGCGTCGATTTTTGCGTGGACCGGCGGACTTAAGTTCCGCGGCAAGTTCGACGACACGCCCGACGTGGTGCGCTTTGCTGAAACGCTCGAGCGGGTCTGCATCAAGTCGGTCGAGGACGGCGCGATGACGAAGGATCTCGCGATCCTGATCGGCCCGGACCAGGCATGGCAGACAACCGAGCAGTTCTTCGAAACCGTCCGCGCCAACCTCGAAACCGAAATGGCCAGCTGGGCCTAGGCAGCCGGAGAGCTTACCCGCTCGCGCCTAACGCCGAGCCCCACGATCCGGCCGGGTATGCGTCGAAGCAAAGGGAAGCGGTTGAGCATCCAGAGCGGCCAAGCCGGGCGGTCAATGCGCACATCAGGCTTGAATATGGCGCCGATGATCCGGTCCTGGGCCGCCTTCTGCCCGGCCTGGATCACGCGCGTTGGAAACAGCCTCCGCCTTTGAACCCGGTGGAGCAGGTCGTCCACATTCGGCATCCGACACATCGACGCGGCGAGGATGTTCGCCGTAGCCACAGCATCCTGGATCGCGAGATTGATACCGATCCCGCCAACGGGCGTCATCGCGTGCGCCGCATCGCCGATCGCCAGCATGCCCGGACGATGCCAGCGATCGAGCCTGTCGAGCGCAACTGAAAGCAGGTGAAACTGGCTCATGTCGGTCAGGACGGTTTCAAGCGGGCCGAGATCCGGCGCGAGTTTTTCGATCCGTGCGCGCATCGCCACAATGCCTTCGCTGCGGAGCTTTTCTGCCATGCCCTTGGGGAAAATATAGGCGCACTGCCAATAATCGCGGCGATCGATCATGGCCATCATGTTTCCGGCGCCGACCACACCGCGCAAAGCTTCGCCTCCATTGTCCGGCTTGGGCACGCTGAACCAGAAGACATCCATCGGCGCCCCAAGAACCGTCACGGGCAGGAGTTGGTCCCGCCGCACGATCGAGCTACGCCCGTCGGCCATGATGACAAGCTTGTCGGCTTTGATGGCGCGACCACCGGCAAGCGTCACCCCCGTCATCCGCCCCCCGTCGTTGGTCAGACTCGCAACGTCAGCCGCCATCTCGAGCGCAAAGGCTGGAAACCGGCCTGCCTCGATTTTGAGGAAATCGAGAAACTCCCATTGCGGCATCATCGCGATGAAGGGTGCCGGTGTCTTCAAATGGCTAAGATCACCGATGGTCATCGTCTGCCCGGCAATGGTCAGTTGTGCCTTGGAAAGGCGACTGTGCGGGCGTTCAAGGAACCGGTCGAGCATCCCCAGCTGATCCAGTATTTCCATGGTGGAGGGGTGGACGGTATCGCCCCTGAAATCGCGCAGGAAATCGCCGTGCTTTTCGAGCACAAGCGTCGAAATTCCAGAACGCGCGAAGAGGAGCCCGGCCATCATCCCGGCGGGGCCGCCACCAACGACAATCACGTCATGCGTCATGATGCTGACAGATGCCGCATTATCGGGCTAAGGGGAAGCCATGGCGCTTGAATATCAAACTGCGGGGTTCAGCGACGCGCTGGTCATCCTTGGCGCGGCGGGGCTCGTAATCCCGGCCTTTGTCCGTTTTCGGATTACGCCAGTGATCGGCTTCATCCTTGTCGGGGTGCTGGTCGGGCCGTTCGGGCTTGGCGCGCTGGTTGACAATTATGCATGGCTCACCTGGATCACGATTAGCGATCCCCGCGCGATTGCGCCTTTTGCGGAGCTCGGCATTGTCCTGCTCCTTTTTTCGATCGGGCTCGAACTGTCATTCGGCCGCCTCTGGGCGATGCGAAAGCGGCTTCTTGGATTCGGCACTTCAGAGCTTGTCGGCTCGGCACTGATTGTTGCCGCGGCGCTCTGGCTCTTCGGCGAAGCGCCCGGTGCAGCCTTTGGACTGGGGCTGGCCCTCGCGCTGTCGTCAACGGCGCTGGTCCTGCCTATTGCGGGCACCTCAAGCGCCGTCGGACGACTGGCGCTTGCCATGCTCCTGTTTGAAGACATGGCGCTGGTGCCGATCATCTTCCTGCTCGGCGCAATGGGGCCCGTTGCGGCTGACGGCCTTGGGGGGCTTGCACAGATTGTCGGCTTCGGCGCGCTGACGGTCGTCCTGATGCTGGTGCTCGGCCGCTGGCTGATCCCGCCGCTTTTCGCGCAAGCCGCGCGGACGAAGAGCCCGGAGCTATTCCTGTCGGCCAGCCTCCTGATCGTCATCCTGGCAAGCCTTGCAACCAGCGTTGTCGGGCTTTCGCCGATTGTCGGCGCGCTCGTCGCCGGGCTATTGATCGCGGAGACCAAATATCGCGGTGAAGTGGAATCCGCGACAGCCCCGTTCCGCGGCCTCGCGCTTGGCGTCTTCCTCATCACGGTAGGGATGAGTGTCGACCTGCGAATGGTCGTGCAGAACCTGCCTGCGCTTGCGGCGGCCGTGATGGGTATCGTCCTGGTCAAGTCGCTGGTCACGATCGTCCTGCTGCGGCTTGGCGGCGTTTCGCGTGGGGTAGCGACCGAAACAGGACTGCTGATGGCAGCCCCCTCAGAAACGACACTGATCGTTCTCGCAGCTGCCGCGCAGGCACAACTGATCGCGGCGGATACCGCCGCCTTCTGGCAGGTCGTAACGGCCATCGGCCTGACCATCACGCCATTGCTTGCGCGCATCGGCCATAGCGTGGCGCGGCGGATCGAATGGAGGCAGGGCATGGCTGACAACGCAGCGGCCATGATCGACATGAACGACCGCGAAACGATCCTGATCGGCTATGGGCGGGTCGGACGGCTAGTGGCCGAAATGCTCGAAGCGCATGGCCGACCCTATCTCGCGATCGAGGCCGATGTCGATATTGTCACCGTCGCCCGGCGCGAAAACAAACCTGTGAAGTTCGGCGATGCGGCACGGCCGGCCACGCTCAACCGCCTCAGGCTGGAGGCCGCAAGCGCGGTCGTGCTGACAATGGACGATCCGGTGCAGGCGGTGCGGCTAACCCAGACTCTGCGGAAGAGGTTTCCCGGCCTGACCATTGTCGCCCGCGCCCGTGACACCGACCACGCGGCCGAACTGTATCGCGCCGGGGCAACCGACGCCGTGCCCGAAACGCTCGAAAGCTCGCTGCAATTATCTGAAGCGGTGCTGATCGACCTGGGTGTCGCGATGGGGCCGGTGATCGCGTCGATACACGAAAAAAGGGACGAATTGCGCGCCCGGATCAGGGATGCGGGCGATCTGGATGAGATGCCCCGATTGGGGCCTCTAACGGCTAAGCCGCAATAGCCGAACGGATTGCCGCCAGCGCGTCTTCGGCCTTGTCACCGTCAGGCCCGCCCCCCTGTGCCATATCGGGACGGCCGCCACCACCCTGCCCGCCAAGCGCCGCGACGGCCGCCTTGACAAGATCGACGGCACTGAAGCGGCTGGTAAGCCCGCCCGTGACGCCCACCGCAACCGAAGCCCGGCCATCATTGATCACGACGGTCGCAGCGACTCCTTCGCCCAAGCGTCCCTTGGCTTCATCGACAAGCCCGCGCAATTCCTTTGGATCGAGGCCGTTCAGCACCTGCCCTGCAAAGGAAACCCCGCCAATATCCTCGGGGCCGGCCGCCGGGGCCGAACCTCCGCC
>CXWL01000414.1_pt1 | contig 96588 bp, 78 predicted proteins | sample 590931 | NCBI WGS metagenome assembly CXWL01 (sample SAMEA3498368, study PRJEB10139) | groundwater metagenome | biome: water well; material: biofilm material | place: Germany | collected 2015-04-27 | reverse complement strand
GAGGACCACCGAAGACGAAGCGCGCCGCAGTTGATCCCGAAGGTTCGCGTCGAGCGATGCCGCGACGGGCACGCACGAACGACAAGCCTCGAGCGAAACGCGGTAGAGCGCGAAGCCTGGCCTTGGGCCACGTCGAAGGCTTCGAGCGACGTGGCGAAGGACCGAGCCCGTTCAGGCGCGCGAACAACAGCGGACTGAAGGGCGGGCGCGACGGATGCAGTGGAGGCGGGGTTGGCATTCATGATGATCACCGATAGTTCTGAGCCGCGACCATCGCGGCCTCACCGGGACGGCCGGCCCCTGATGTCATTCGACGTTGGGGGCGACCCCGATGGTTCGGAACCAGAAGATCAACCTTGACGCCAACCACGCCGTAGCCTGCATCCGGCGTGACCGCCCGTCGAGGCACGAACATCCGCGCGGGAACCGCCGACCCCGACCCCGACCCCGGTCGTTCCTCGCTACCGAGGCTCGGGGCTGTTTCAAAGCAGAGCGGCGCGACTTTCGGCAAAGGGACGTTGAACCTCCTCCCCGACCACCCGCGCTTCGTCTTCTGCGCCACCGACATGGCCTTCGGCGCCAGCTTCATCTTCGACCGCGAGCGCGTCGGCTCCTACCTCGCCGGCTACGCGCCGCCGCATCGACCGGGCCGCCGAGAGGTTCAAAGGAGGTCGCGCTCCTGGTGTCACCGCCGATGCGCGAAGGCAGATCCTGCAAGACCTCCGGGTCACGGACGGCGGGTCTACGACGCTTCGGCAGGCTCAGCGCAGGCAACATGGGCCTCAAGCCTGTGTGGAAGAGCCACCGCGTGGTGCTGGTGTCAGACGCGGGCGGCCTGATGGACGCGGAGGCCGACAAGAGCTGGACGTGGCGCATCAAGCGCTATCAGTCGATCCAGGAATGCCAGGCCCGCGGCGTGCGCAAGCGCTTTCTCATTTCGGGCTTCACGCAAGGCACGATCAAGGTCTCGGGCTTGGTTCAATCTCGATGAAGCCATGATGTTCCTCACCAGAAGCACTGCGAGCGAGCAGGCTATGGCCCTCAAGTGGATTGAACGAGCCGAGTGTCTGGTCAAACCCATTCGCCACCGGAACGTCTCCCGAATTCGACAGTTCGAGGATCTGTTCCACACCAGCGGCATCGTCCTCGCGAGAGCCGCTGGTTTATGCTCCGCCGATGGGAACCGTCCACGAAATAGAGGCCGCGATCAGCAAGCTTTCGCGCCAGGAACTTCTCGCGTTACGAGATTGGTTCTCCCAATTCGACTCTGCAGCCTGGGACAAACAGTTCGAGGAAGACGTGGCAGCTGGACGTTTGGACGCCTTGGCAGACGAGGCACTCGCGGATCTGCGCGAGGGTCGCTGCCGCGAGATGTGAGGCACCGCGCCAGCCCGAGATTCTGGGGGTTCTATGCGGAGCTTCCCGCGGCGGTCCAACGGGTCGCCGACGGCAACTACGAACTGCTCAAGGCCGATCCCCAGCATCCGTCCCTTCACTTCAAGAGGATTGGCAGGATGTGCTCGGTCCGGATCGGCATCCACTACCGGGCCGTAGGAGTGGAGGACGGTCCTGATGTTGTCTGGTTCTGGATCGGCCATCACAGCGAGTACGACCGGATAATTGCCGCCCGCCGGAACTAGACCGTTGGTCGCACACTGCCTGCGTCCCAGCGGCCCCTTGTTCCAGCATGGCGGGCCGCGGTCTGGCGAGCGGCTCGGTGTGGCCCCAGGCCAGGCTTCGCGCCCTTGCTCGGTGTTGGGGTTCGGGGTGCGGTATCCGGCGGGAGGGTCAGGCGACCTCAAACAACTCGAGGACCTCGTCGTTCGGTCCGAAGAACGTGCCCGCGTTCACCATGCCGAAAGGTGGGGAGTCGTAGTGGGCGCGCGCGATGGCCTTGCCGCCGAGGTTCTTCACGCGCGCCGCGGCCTCCTCGAGGTCCTTCACCTCGAGGGACATCATCAGCGGGCCTCTTCCCGGCGCCGCGGTGCGGGCCTTCAATGTCCGTCCGGGCAGACCGATGTGCTGAATCAGCTCCACCCGGCCCGCCGGCTGATCGCCTCGCTTGATGAGGTTGATCTTGTGCACCTTGGTGCCCTGGGGGAGTCCGTAGAAATCCCACAGGTGATCGACTACGCGGTCGTAGAGGGATTCGAAACCGAGGCCCACGTAGAACGCCTCCGAATGCCGGGCGTCGGCGACATGTATGGCCAGGGTCTGGGCTTCGGTGGTGTCGCGGCCGGGGCGAAGAGGGCCGAGCGCCCTTTCGATTTCGCCGATGACCTGGAAGACGCCGAGCAGTGTGCCGTCGATATCCGCGCCCTGCGCGTCCCAGGCCGCGATGTTCTGTTCGACCTCCCAATAGGTGGGCTTTAGCTTGTCCCGCGCCCCCGCGCGGTTCAACATGTCCCAGGCCACATTCACGTCTCTCACCCGGAACGTGACGGCGTGGGCGCCCAGGTCCTGGAAACGCGCGGGAGGCGACCAGACCGGGTCGCCGGCCGGCGTCCACTCGACGAGGCGCAGCATGCCCGACTCCACCCCCGGGATGCCCATGATCGCGAACCGGCCAGCGATGCCCGCGGGGATCCGCCATGCCGCCGAAAGAGCTTCGTACTCGACCGTCGTTCGGGAGATTTCCTCGAACGCGAAGGCGTCGGCGTAAAACGCGATGGACCGGTCCAGGTCCGCGACGCCGATGGTCACCAGCTTGATTTCGGAGAACATGCCCCTTAATCCTTTCATATCGGCTAGCATTCCGTCCCTCTTCGGCCCCGAACTTTCGGCGCTTGCTGCGCTGGGCCGGATCCTCGGGGAAGCGCTCCTGAACCGCCCCGAAAACCCTGGTCCAAAGGGCCAACCCGTCTCCGTAGGACCGTGAAAACACGGACTGTCGCCTTCAACCTCCATGCCCGACTTCGACGCTCAACATCTTGCGCTGGCCCTGACGAATTACCTCGTCCTGCTCTTTTCGCTCTCGTTCCACGAGTCCGCCCACGCCTGGATGGCCCTGAAACTGGGCGACGACACCGCGGCGAGCCTGGGGCGCATCACCCTGAATCCGGTGCCTCACATCGACCCCTTCGGCACCATCCTCATGCCTCTGCTCCAGATCTTCGGCGGGTTCTCGCTGCTCGGGTGGGCCAAGCCCACGCCCTACGATCCTGGCCGGTTCCGGCGCGACGTTTCGCTCCGTCGAGGCCACATCTTTGTGGCGGTGGCGGGTCCGCTGTCGAACCTGCTCCTGACCGTGTTCTTCACCATCCTGTTCGCGATCACCATCCACGCGGGCTTCCCCAAAGAGTCCACGGAAGGGCTCGAGAACATCTTCAAGGCCGGGATCTTCATGAACGTCAGCCTCATGATCTTCAACCTGCTGCCCGTGCCTCCCCTCGACGGCTCCCACGTCGTATCGTGGTCCCTGCCACGTCACCTCGGCGAGAAGTTCGACCATGTGGCGGAGAACTACGGCACACTCATCCTCTTCGCCCTGTTCTTCTCCGGGCTGTTGGGCTGGCTCATGGGCCCGCCGCAGCAGGTGGTTCTCGCCCTGATCGAACGCGCGATTTTCTAGGTCATCGTCATCATGGAAACCAAACCCAAGCCCCGCATTCTGTCGGGCATGCGTCCCACGGGAGCCCTGCACCTCGGGCACCTGACGGGGGCGCTCGACAACTGGGTGCGCCTGCAGGATGCCTACGACTGCTTCTACAGCGTGGTCGACTATCACGCGCTCACCACCGAGTACGAAGATCCCTCGGGCATCCGCGGCAACGTCATCGAGGTCGCCCTCGATTTCCTGGCCGCGGGTATCGACCCCCAAAAATCCGCGGTGTTCATCCAGAGCCTGGTGCCCGAACACGCCGAGCTTCACCTGCTGCTTTCGATGACCACGCCGGTTTCGTGGCTCGAGCGCGTCCCGACGTACAAAGACGTCCAGCAGAACATGGCTCATCGTGATCTCGCGACCTACGGCTTCCTCGGCTATCCGCTGCTCCAGACCGCCGACATCATCATCTACAAGGCGAACGCGGTTCCGGTGGGCGAAGACCAGGCGCCGCATATCGAGATCTCGCGCGAGATTGTGCGCCGCTTCAACAACTTCTACGGGCCGGTGTTCCCCGAGCCCCAGACCCTGCTCACCCCGGTGCCGCGCACTCCCGGCACCGATGGCCGGAAGATGTCGAAGAGCTACAACAACTCCATCCAGCTTAAAGACACCGAGCCGGAGATCCGGGCCAAGCTCAAGACCATGGTCACCGACCCGGCGCGCCAGCGGAAAACCGACAAGGGCGATCCTGCGAAGTGCCCGGTGTTCGATCTGCACAAAGCCTTCTCGCCCGTGGAAACCCGCGACTGGGCCACCGCCGGCTGCACCACGGCCTCCATCGGCTGCATCGAATGCAAGTCGAAGCTGGCCGACCACGTGGTGGCGCGGATCGAGCCCATGCGGCAGAAGAGGGCCGCCCTTGCCGAGAAGCCCGACACGGTCATGGACATCCTTAAGGACGGCAGTGCGCGCGCGCGCAAGGTCGCCCAGGCCACCATGGGCGAAGTTCACCAGGCGATGAAGATCGCGTACTGAGCGATGTCCGAGTTGCCGAAAGACGAAACGGTGTCCCCGGTTGAGGATCCGGCCACCTCCGTGCCTGCCGCGGTGGAACCCGCCGAGGCTCCCGCGCCCGACGCCAACAAGCTGGTGGCGCCTCTGGGTTGGGAGCCCACGTTTCCCGACGACGCGCCCAAAATCCAGGTGAAGTTCGACATCCAGGACTTCGAGGGCCCGCTCGACCTCCTCCTCCATCTGATCCGCAAGAATCAGATGGACATCAAGAACATCCCCATCGCCCCCATCACACGCCAGTACATCGAGTACATCCGCCTGATGACCATCCTGAACCTCGACGTCGCGGGCGAGTTCATGGTGATGGCCGCCACCCTCATCCACATCAAGTCCAAGATGCTGGTGCCGGTTTCGCCCACCGAAGCCGAGGAAGAGGGAGAGGATCCGCGTGAGGCCCTCATCCAGCGCCTGCTCGAGTTCGAGCGGTACAAGCAGGCGGCCGGGGTGTTGCGCCAGCAGTACGAGATCCGTACCGCCACGTGGATTCGCCCCGATGCGGCGGTGCCGAAGTTCAAGGACGACGCGGGCGAGGAGATGCTCGAGGCCGGTCTCTTCGACCTGGTGTCTGCGTTCAAGGAGCTGCTCGATCGCCGCAAGCTGCTTGTTCAGCATGAAATCGAAGGCGAGGGCAAGTCGATGGATCAGGCCATCAACGAGCTGCTGGCCATGATCAAGGTGGGCGAGTCGCTCGAGTTCATGACCGTCTTCGAAAACCTCAACACCAAGGCGGAGATGATCCTCATGTTCGTCGCCCTGCTCGAACTGGTGCGCCTCAAGCGGGTGAAGGTCTACCAGCGGTCAAAGTTTGAAGCGATCCGCCTCTTCCGTCCCATCGGTCCGGTCGACGACGCCCCCGTGTTCACGACCACTGTTTCCTAAGAGCAAGAAGAGCCCAAGAAGCCCCCATGTCCGAAGACGAAGTCAAAGCGCCGGAAAACGCAGAGGTCCCCGAGGTCCCCGAGACCTCCGAGACGGCCGAGGCCGCGAACCACGAGGTTCACGAGACCGAAGCCATTCCCGAGGAACTCCACCCCAAACCCGAGGAGGTCCGCGCCATCCTGGAAGCCCTCACCTTCGTCTCGAAGGAGCCGGTGACCATGAAGGAACTGGCCCGGGTGTTCAAGGGTCTCGACAAGGCGGTCATCGAAGCCCAAATCGAGGAACTGAAGACGCTCTACGCCGTCGACAACCGCGGCTTGCAGTTCATCGAGGTGGCGGGCGGCTACCAGATCACTTCGCGTCCCGAGCACAACGAGTGGGTGCGCGAACTTCTCGATCCCAAGTCCCCGGCCCGGCTCTCCACCCAGGCCCTCGAGACGCTGGCCGTCATCGCCTACAAGCAGCCGGCCACCCTGCCCGAGATCATCGAACTGCGAGGCATCAAGTCGGGCGGCGTGGTGAAGACGCTGCTCGAACGGCGCCTCATCAAGATCGTCGGCCGCAAGGAAGTGGTCGGCCGGCCCCTGCTTTACGGAACCACCAAGGAGTTCCTGCTGCAGTTCGGGCTCAAGGACCTCGACGATCTTCCCAAGATCGAGGACTTCGCCGAAATCCTCGGTGAGGACGTCGACGTCATCGGCCTCAAGCGCGCGCTCGATACTCCGGCGCCCATCGAGGTTCCTTTCCTCGATCCCGATCCGCCAGATCCGGCTCAGCGCGACATCGCCTTCGACTCCACGGTAGACGCCGCGGATATCACCGAAGCCGCCGCCCGCGCCCGGGCCGAAGCCGAGGATGCGGTCGCCGCGGACACCGCATCGGGGGAAGCCGGCAACGATTCCAGCCCGGATAAGTCAGACTCCTGAGGGAGCAAAGACCATGATGGAACGCCTGCAGAAAATCCTCTCCCGCGCGGGCCTCGCCTCGCGCCGCGCCGCCGAGGAACTCATCACCCAGGGGCGCGTCAGCGTAAATGGGGTGACGGTGGAGGAGCTCGGAGCGAAAGCCGATGCCTCGACCGATTCCATCCGCGTGGATGGCCAGCGGGTGAAGCCCACGGTGGAGAGCGTCTACCTGCTGCTCAACAAGCCCAAGGGCGTCGTCTCCACGCGCTCCGATCCGGAAGGCCGCACCACGGTGATGGATCTGGTGCCGAAGTTCCCCGGGCTTTATCCGGTGGGCCGCCTCGACTACGCCACCGAAGGCCTCATCCTGCTCACCAACGACGGCGCTTTCGCTGAACGCGTGGCCCATCCTCGCTACGAGGTTGAGCGCCGCTATCACGCCAAGGTCAAGGGCACACCCACCGTGGAAACACTGGCCCGGGCCAAGCGCGGACTGGTGATCGACGGAGAGCGCCTGGCTCTCGACGGCGCGCGGGTCATCGAGGCCGCCGAGAACTCCTGGGTCGAGGTGCGGCTGCACGAGGGCAAACACCACGAGGTGCGGCGTCTGCTGCAGGCTCTCGGCCATCCCGTGGAGAAGCTGAAGCGGGTCGGCCTCGGCCTGCTCACCGCCACCGGCCTGAACGTCGGCGAGTTCCGGTCGTTGTCTCCGCGCGAGGTCGCGTCGTTCATGCGCGGACGCGGCAACACGCGCTCGGACAAACACGTCGAGGTCAAGGCGCCGTTCCGTCCACGCAAGGGCGCGCGTCCCGCAGCCGCCGCGGTCGGCAAAGAGGGCGCCCGCCCCGCGACGCCCGTCGCCGCACCGCCCGCGCGTCCTCGTCCCTTCGCGAACACCACGACGCGGACGTCGACCGCCGCGGCGCGTCCCGCCCGACCGTCGTCGTCGTCGTCGAGGCGCCCCGAGTCCGCGACCCGCCGCACCCGTCCGCGGTAGATGACAGATCGCGGCATCGTTGTGGCCATCGACGGGCCTTCCGGGGCGGGGAAGTCGACCATCGGCCGCGTCCTCGCCGAGAAGTTGTCCTACACCTATCTCGACACCGGGGCCATGTACCGCGCGATCGCCGTCAAGGCCATCGAACAGAATCTCTCTCCCGAGGATGAACCGGCGCTCGCGGCCGCGGCTGCTAACGCGAGGATCTCCTTCGACCCTTTGGGCCGACGGGTTTTTCTCGACGGACGCGATGTCACCGATGAGATTCGCACCCGTGAGGCGACGCGCATCGCTTCCGCGGTGGCGAAAATCGGCGCGGTCCGCCGCGAGATGGTGCGGCAGCAGCAGGAACTCGGCCGTGCCGGCGGCGTTGTTCTCGACGGTCGCGACATCGGCAGTGTGGTCTTCCCCAAGGCCGAGGTGAAGTTCTATTTGGACGCCGCTCCGGAGACGCGGGCGCGGAGGCGCTGCGACGAGTTGCGCGCCAAAGGCCAGGAGGCGGCCTACGACACGATTCTCGAAGATATCCGGGCTCGGGATCACCAGGACATGAACCGCGACGAATCCCCCCTCGTCCGCTCCGAGGACGCGATTCACGTGGACACGAGCGGAATGTCCCCGGACCAGGTTGTTGCCCACCTGCTGGCCGAGGTTGAGGCCCGGATCAAGGTAATCTCTCGGCCGTGACCTCGACCATGAAAACCCGGATCGGCTTCGCCGGCCTCGGCCTGATGGGACAGCGCATGGCCCCTCATTTCATCGAGAAGGGTTTCCCGCTCACCGTCTGGAACCGTAGCGCCGCCAAGTGTGAGCCCCTGCGCGAACGGGGCGCTTCAGTGGCGGCTTCTCCCCGGGCTCTGGCCGAGGCGAGCGACGTGGTCTTCGCCTGCATCTCCGATCCCGCGGCGGTCGAGCGTTTGGTCTTCGCGGACGACGGCCTGATCCACGGCGTGGCCAAAGGTTTCCGTTACGTGGAAACCTCCACCATCTCGCCCGATCTTGCGCGCAAGGTCGATGCCGTGCTGCAGTCGAAGGGCGCGGCCATGCTGGAGGCTCCGGTCACGGGCTCCAAGAATGGCGCCCTCAATGCGACTCTTCTCATGATGACGGGCGGTTCGCGTGAGATTCACGACGAACTGCTGCCGCTCCTGCAGGTGATCGGCTCGAAAGCGATCTACTGCGGGCCGATGGGCGCCGCTTCGTTCGTGAAGCTCCTCGGAAACACCTACATCTCGTTCATGCTCGAAGCCCTCGCCGAGACCTCCGTGCTCGCGAAGAAGGCCGATATCCCGCTCGAGACCGTTCTCGAAGTGGTGATGGCCTCGGGCTTCGCCTCGCCGTACTACACGTTAAAGGGCGGCGCGCTGATTAAGCGCGACTTCGACCAGCATTTTTCGATCGATCTTCTCGTCAAAGACCAGAACCTGATGCTCCGGGAGGCCGCCTCGCTGGGCGCCTCGATGCCCGGCCTCGTCGCCATACGCGACGTGTGCCAGCAGGCGCGTGATCAAGGGGATGGCCAGGACGACATCATCGGTGTCGCAAAAGTGCTGGAGCGCGCCGCGGGAATCAAGTAGGCCGTGGCCTCGAGCCCTTGGCCCAGGAGCGCGCCCAAGGGCGTGGTCGCCATCATCGTGGCCGCGGGCCGGGGCGAACGGCTGGGCGGCGAGAAGCCCAAGGCCTTCATCGAAGTGGGCGGCCGATCCTTGTTGCGACTCTCCGCCGAGGCGCTCTCCGCCTGCGCGGACGTGGCCGCGCTCATCGTAGTGGCGCCAAAAGGACTCGAGAAGGCGGCCCGGGCCGAGGCGTCGCACGGCGGGAAACTCCGCGCGGTGGTGACAGGAGGGGCCACGCGGCAGGACTCGGTGCGCGCCGGTCTCGCCCGCACCACCAAGGCGGACGTGGTGGTTCTGGTGCACGATGCCGCCCGGCCTTTTGTCGACCCGGGCCTCGTGAGCGGTGTGATCGAAGCAGCGCGGACCCACGGCGCCGCGATTCCCGTCGCTCCCGTGGTCGACACCATCAAGCGCGTCGCCGCGGGGCGGATCGGTGAAACCGTCGACCGCGAAGCCCTTGGGGCGGCCCAGACTCCCCAGGGCTTCAAGCGCGCCGCCCTGCTCCAGGCCTACAACCGCGCCGCTCGCGCCCGGGTGAACCTCACCGACGAAGCGATGGCGATGGAGCGAGACGGGCAACCCGTGGCCGCGGTTACAGGCTCTGCGCGCAACTTCAAGATCACCACCGCCGACGACCTCGACCGGGCCCGCCGTCTCGTGACCCCGTCGGCTGCGGGCTTTCGCGTGGGCCATGGCTTCGATGCCCATCGTCTGGTCGCGGGCCGCAAGCTCATGCTGGGCGGGATCCACGTGCCGGCCGCGGTGGGGCTTCACGGCCATTCCGACGGCGACGTCCTGCTCCATGCTTTGTGCGACGCCCTTCTCGGCGCGGCCGCGCTCGGCGAGATCGGCTCGCTTTTTCCGAGCACCAACAAGAAGCTCAAGGGCGCCGCTTCCGCACGCTTCGTGGCCGAGGTGATGTCCCGCCTCGCCGCCGCCCGATTTTCAATTGTCAACGTGGACGCGACGCTCATCGCCGAGCGCCCGCGTCTTTCCGCTCACCTGGAGGCGATGAAGAAACACGTCGCCCGTCTGCTCGATGTGGGGCCGGACCAGGTGTCGATCAAGGTCAAAAGCACCGACGCGCTCGGGGCCATCGGTCGCGGCGAAGGAATCGCCGCCCAGGTCCTGGCGCTGCTGGCGCGCTCATGAGTCCGGCGTCTCGACGCCGGCATCCCAAGTAAGGAATTTCGAATGCCCATTGTCTGTGGAATTCATCCCGTCCTCGAAGCCCTCGCTGCCGGCTCGCGGACCATCGAACGTGTCGTGGTCACGAAGGGCGTCCGCAACAAGCGGATCCTCGAGGTCATCAAGAAGGCCAGCGAGCGCGGTGTGCCCCTGCGCTTCGAGCCGCGCGAGGCGCTCGACCGCGCCGCCGACGGAGAGCGCCATCAGGGCGTGCTCGCCATCGTGGCCGAGAAAGGCCTGCTCACGCTCGAAGACCTGCAGAAGTCCGCGCGCACTCCCGCTCTCTTCATGCTGCTCGATGGGGTCGAGGATCCGCGGAACCTCGGCGCGATCATCCGTAGCGTCGACGCCGCAGGCGCCGACGGCGTCATCCTGCCCGATCGCCACACCGCGTCGCTTTCGGACGCCGCTTCACGCACCGCGGCCGGCGCGCTCGAGAGCGTCAAGATCGCGCGCATCGGCAATGTGGTTCAGGCCCTCGAGACACTGAAGTCGAAGGGCTTCTGGATCGTGGGCTTCGATGGCTCGGGCAAGGAACGCTGGGACGCCATCGACTACAAGCGGCCCATCGTTCTCGTCCTCGGCGGTGAAGGCAAGGGCATCAGGCGTCTGGTCAAGGAACACTGCGATCACGTGGTGTCGCTTCCCGTCTTCGGCCAGGTTTCCTCGCTGAACGTGTCGGTGGCCGCGGGCATCGCCTTGTACGAAGCGGTGCGTCAGCGGGGAACCGTGCCCACCCTCGCGCGCCCCATTCCTCCGCGCGCGCTCGCCGCGAAGAAGCCGGTGGTGATCGGGCCTCCTCCCGAGGATCGGGAAGAGGATCCCGGCGCGCGTCGCCGCGCCGCCGCCATTGCTTCAATCGTTTCCGCGGCTGAGTCCGCGCGACCGGTGAAGTCGGAGGATGTGGCTCCGGTGATCACGACTCCAGGGCCGGCCTCAGCCCGGGCCCTGGGTTCCGTCGCGGATGAGCCCGAGTCGACGGTGCCCGAGGCTGCGGTGGAACCGATTCGGCCCGATGAGGATGGTGTTGACGAGACTCGTGCCGCCCGCGCCGCCGACGTCGATGAGGACGAAGATGACGCCGATGACGCGGACGCCGAAGCCGGTGACGACGATGCCGATGGGTCGGACGCTGACGACAGCGATGACGACAGCGATGACGACGGCGCGGACGACGATGGCGGCGACGACGATGATCGCGATGATGATGACGATGACGACGAAGAAGAAGAAGGCGACGACTCTGACGACGAAGAAGGCGACGAGGGCGACGAAGACGAGGATGGCGACGACGACCTCGAAGATGACGATGACGATGAGGACGACGGCGACGACGAGGATGAGGATCAGGGCGACGAGGCTTCGGATCTGGCCGCGCCCTTCATGCCCGAGGACAACTCGGGCGGTGGTGAGGTGACCTGGGGTTCCGAGAAGGAACTCCACGCGCATCGTCCGCGCCGCGAAGGCGAGCGTCGCTTCGGCAACAACGGCGGCCGACGTTCGGGTCGTCCTCAGGATCGGAAGAAGCGCCCCAAGCCTCAGGCCGGCGGCCCCGTCCCGCCTGCGGGAGGTGGCCGGCCGTCCGGACAGGGCCAGCAGAATCAGGGCCAACCGAACCAGGGTCAACCCGGCCAGCCGCCGCAGAACCGCGACCAAGGCCGCAACCAGGGCGGGCGCGATCAGAATCGTAATCAGCAGAAGCGCAACCAGCAGCGACGCGGACCCGACCGCAACCGCGAACAGCGGCCGCCTCAGGACGGTGGTCAGGGGGGCGCGCCGAACGACGCCGAGAATCCGCGTCCGCAAAACGGACCCGGGCCCGAAGGCGGATCGTCGCCCGAGAACGGTCAGCAAAACGGTGGCGGAGAACGTCGCCCGGATCAGCCGCGTGATCAGAATCGCCCCGGTCAGGGCCGCAACCGGAATCGGCGCCGTCGCGGAGGTCGTGGCCGCACCAACGGGCAGGGTCGTCCGCCCGCGGATCCGAACGCGCCGCAGGGGCCGCCCCGCGAAGGTGGCGAGCCGCGCGAGCGTGGCCCTCGTCCCGAGCGGTCGGAATCGCAGGGACCCGCCTCGGGTGGCGAGCCCGGCGGCAATCGTGAACCACGTCCGGAAGGGGAGCGCGCTCCGCGTCCCGAAGGCGACCGCGGCCCACGTCCCGAAGGCGATCGCGCACCTCGTGAAGGCGGGGGCGGATCCGAACAGAGCCGTCGCGATCGCGATCGTCGCCGTCGTCGTCGGCGTGGACGTCGTGGCCCTGGCGGTGGCGCGGGCGGCGGGCAGAACGGTGGCGGACAGAACGGCGGCGGCCAGGCCGGCGGTTCCGAAGGTGGGGGATCCGGTTCATCGGGAGGTGCGGGCGGCTCCGGTTCCGGTGGTTCCGGCTCGGAGTAGTCCCCGTTTCCCTGGAACGAGCATCCGCTCAGCCCGGATATGCGCAGCTTCATCGTCGGCACGGCCGGGCACATCGATCATGGGAAGAGTTCGCTTGTCCGAGGCCTGACCGGCACCGATCCCGATCGCCTCAAGGAGGAGAAAGAACGGGGCATCACCATCGACCTCGGCTTCGCTCACGCGCGGCTCTCGGATGAAGTCGTGGCCTCGTTCATCGACGTCCCCGGTCACGAGAAGTTCGTGCGCAACATGCTGGCCGGCGTTTCGGGCATCGATGCTGTCCTGCTCGTGGTCGCGGCGACCGAAGGCGTGATGCCCCAGACCCGCGAGCACTTCCACATCTGCCGGCTGCTCGGGATCGAGCGCGGCGTCATCGCCTTGACCAAGATCGACGTGGCGGAAGGCCCCATGGCCGACCTCGCCGAGGAGGATGTTCGCGATCTGGTCCGGGGTTCGTTCCTGGAAGACGCGCCCATCGTCCGCGTGTCGGGCCGTACGGGAGCGGGGCTCGAGGAACTGAAGGCCGCCTTGCTCGGCCTCGCGAGCGAGACGCGTGCGCGCGGCCAATCGGGCCTCCTCCGGCTGCCCGTCGATCGTGTGTTCACGCTCCGGGGATTCGGAACCGTGGTCACGGGCACGTTGATGGGTGGGCGAGTCGCGGTGGGCGAGGAAGTGCTGGCCCTGCCGTCCGGAAAGAGGGCGCGGGTTCGTGGTCTCCAGGTGCACGGGGAATCGGTCGAGGTTGCGGTCTCGGGCGAGCGCACGGCCATCAACCTTGCCGGGGTTCTGGTTGAAGACCTCACGCGCGGCGACGTCCTGGTGCGCGAGGGGACGCTACTGAGCACGCGGGTCGCCCACGTCACCCTTCAGTTGCTGGCGGGCGCGGCCCTGAAACACGGCGCTCGAGTGAGGGTTCATGCCGCCAGTGCCGAAGTGCTGGGACGTGTTCGCTTCACCGACGCCGAACTTCCAAACGGCGGACAAACCGTCGCTGAGATTCGATTCGAAGGGCCGGTGGTACTTGGGCGGGGCGATCGAATCGTGCTGCGGAGCTATTCGCCGGTGGAGACCATCGGCGGCGCCCGTGTCCTCGATGCGAAACCCCGGCCGCGTCGGCGTGCGGAGATGGCGGCCCTTCAGGCCATCGGCGCAGAGAGCGATGCCGTGGCTACCGCGCGTTTTCTTCGGGAAGCCGGGGCCGCGGGCCTGGAGACCGTGGCTCTGGCCGTTCGCCTGGCCCTGCCGCCGATGGACGCGGCGCAGATCATGGGCGCAGTCCCGACCGCAGTGGAACTCGGCGGCCCCCCGGGCTCGTTCGTCGATGCCGCGGTTCTTGCCGACCTCGAAGCCAAGGCCCTGTCGCAGGTGAAAGCCCAGCACGAGAAGGATCCGCTGGCCAAGGGGATCTCGAAAGAAGAACTTCGCCGGCGCATTTTCAGCAGAGCGCACGACGGTGTTTTCGAGACCGCCCTCGCCCGACTCGCTGCTGCGGGACGCATCGCCGTGTCGACCGATCTCATCGCCCTGGCCGCCCATCAGGTTCGGCTGAGCGGTCCGGAAGGCGCGGCTCGCGCCGCCATCGAAGCTGCTCTCGCCACCGCCGGCCTTGAAGGTCTCGCTCTCCAGAACCTCCACGTCCAGCTGCGTCAGGACCAGAAGGCGTGCGAGAACGCGGTGAGGATCCTGGTTCAGGAGAAAGAGGCGGAGCGTCTAGGGGGTGGTCTGCTGATGTCGCGCTCGACGCTCGAGAAGTTCCGCGCCGAAGCCCGCGCCCGTTTCGTCTCGGGCAGCCGTCTCGATGTGGCCGAGGTCAAGGAACTCACCGGCCTCTCCCGCAAATACGTGATCCCCCTGCTCGAGTGGCTCGACCGGGAGCGGGTGACGCGACGAGTCGGTGCGGAGAGAATTGTCCTGTGAAAACGAAGACCCCCAAAGCCGCGAAGTCGCCGGTTCCTGCCGGTGAGCCCCCGCGCGTCGTCACGCTCGACGTGGCCGGGCAGGCCATCAGCATCAGCGTTCACGGCGCGGGCCCCTGCGCGGTTGTGCTCGCCCCGGGTGCGGGAGGCACACGCAACACGCCGCAACTCCTCGCCTGTGCGTTATCCCTCGACGCCACGCGCTACACCACGATCCTGCTCAACTTTCCGTATCAGGAAGCACGCCGCAAGTTTCCCGACCGGGCCCCGCTCTGCGAGGCGACCTTCGTCCGCGTGGTCGACTACACGCGAGGAGAACTGGGCGCCTCGAAGGTCGTCATCGGCGGCCGGTCGATGGGCGGGCGGATGGCCTCGCAGGCCGCGGCCCATGGCCTCGCCTGCGACGGACTGGCGTTTCTCGCTTACCCGCTCCACCCCCCCGGGAAGGAAGACCAGCTCCGCGACGCTCATCTCGCCGCCATCACCGCTCCGATGTTGTTCCTTCAAGGCACGCGCGATGAATTCGCCCGGCTCGATCTGCTGACGACCACCGTCGAGCGCCTGGGGTCCCTCGCCGAACTCGCGCTGTTCGACGCTGCCGACCACTCCTTCAAGACACCGCGAGGCGCATCAGCCACATCGAAGCAGACCGAAGCCGCGGTCCTCGCCCGTCTGGCCGCGTGGCTGGACGCGCGGACCCGTTAGCAGCGCGCGGTCAAGACCTCAGCGCACGTGCTCGGTCGCGGCTTCCTCGCGCAGCACGATGACGCCGTCGAGAACCTCAGACCAGTCAAGGATCTGCGGCTTCGCGTAACCCAGGGCTCGGCCGGGCACGCGTCCGAACGCTTTCAACTCGTCGTGGGCGACGTAGCGAAGGTCGCGGGCGAAGCCTTCCATCACCTTCGCTTCGAGCGAGCCCGGGTCGACCGGGTCGAGAACCGTCGCCGGCCCGCGTCCGCCCGGTCGGCCGACCGAGCCGCCGAGAGCGCTGAAACCGATGGAGAAGGCGCGGCCCGGTGACGCCTCGTGGACCAGGGCTCCGAGCGGCTGCCACGGTGCTCCCGACCATCGCGCTTTCGCCCCATGGGTGGTTGCAGTCCAGACGATGACCTTCTCTCCGCGCGGGCGACGGGCGCGCTGAAACCGCAGGTTCTCGAACATCCCGAGATCACGCGCGTAGGCGTCTCCATCGAGGGCCATGGCCTGGTAGCGCGCATACGACGCGGCAACCGCGTCGAGATCTTTGGGAGCCCGTTCGCCCAGGCGGGTCAAGGCCGCGCGAACCTCCACGATGCAGACGCGCAGCCGGGCCTTCGCCGAATCGTCGAAAGGGTGGAGTGCGTCGTAAGTCCAGAGGTGATGCCGGTTGAGTTCAGCCACGCACTCGGCGGCTCGGGTGGTTTCCAGAACCGTCGCCAGATCCTCGCCCAGCCGGCGCTGAGAGTAGTAGCCCGTGATCCCGCCGACCTGAGGATCGATCCCGCCGATGAAGGTCTTCTTCGTCTGGGCCCGCTCCAGGAGGAGATCGATCAACGGCTGGAACTCCCTGGCATTCGCCCACAGGGCGCCGATGGCATCGGCCAGTCCCTTTCTGGTGGCTCGGCCGGCGGCGAGATCGCGCTCGAAGTCGAGGAAGTCGTAGAACTGGCTTTCGAAGAAGACGGCGCCGAAGCCGCACTCGGTCAGCAAACGTTCGACGAGGACCGCTTTCACCGTGGTGGTGCGCCCGCCACCGTGACTGGGGTCCTCACCGAGGAAGACCACCTCCCGGTCGCATGCGGCGCGGACGGCACGGTCGATCTGCGCGGAGTCGGCTTTGTCCTGAGCGGCGATCGGGGCGACACTCCCGAAGGCGAGAATGCCGCCGAGCAGCAACGTTCCCACCCTCACACGCCCGCCCCGAATCGCCCCCCGCATCACTTCAACCCGAAGGCGCGCGCGTGAACCGCGTCGAGGGGCCGCGAGAACAAGTAACCCTGACCGTAGCCGCAGCCGAGGCTCTTGAGGATGTCGCGTTGCTCAGCCGTCTCGACTCCTTCGGCCACCACGTCCATGTCGAGGCTCCGGGCCAGCGAGATGATCGCGCCCACGATGTCGCGTTCACGACCGCCTTTGGGCAGCGCGATCACGAACGACCGGTCGATCTTCAGGGTGTCGGCGGGGAAGCGGAGCAGATAGCTGAGCGACGAATAGCCGGTACCGAAGTCGTCGATGCACAGATGGGTGCCGAGAGCCTTCAGGCGTTTGAGCAGATCGACCGCCATTTCCGGGTTCTCCATGATCACACTCTCCGTGATCTCGAGCTTGAGGCGGCCGGGGGCAAGGCCAGTCTCGGAGAGAACCTTCTGCACCTCCTCGATCAGATCGCCCTGGGAGAACTGACGGCCCGAGAGATTCACGTTCACGGTGAGATGTTCGGGAAGCAGGCCATCGAGTCCGGTCAGCCATCGGCAGGCCTCGCGCAGGGTCCAGCCGCCGATGCGGAAGATGAGGCCCGTCTCCTCGGCGAGGTGGATGAACTCGTAGGGCCCCACGATGCCGCGTTCAGGGTGGTTCCAGCGCACGAGGGCCTCGAAGCCAGCGGTGCGTTCATCGGCGAGGGAGACGATGGGCTGGTAATGGAGGACGAACTCGTTGCGATCGGTGGCACGGCGCAGGGAGTGCTCGAGCTTGAGCAGGCCCACCGCGCGGTGGTGCATCGACTCATCAAAGATCTGGAACCGCGCCTTGCCCGTTGTCTTCGCCTGGTACATCGCGGTGTCGGCGTCGCGCAACATGTCCTCGGCGCTTTCATACTGAGGATCGGCGAAGGCGATACCGATGGAGACGGTGGCGAAGAGCTCCTGCCCTGCTACCTTGATCGGCGTCTCCAGGGCCTGAAAGATCCGCTCCACCACCCGCCGCGCGTCGTCCTGGTCGTCGAGGTCGTCGAGCAGGATGGCGAACTCGTCGCCTCCCAGTCGGGCCACGGTGTGCTCGGCGCGCAGGACCGATTGAAGCACCCGTCCGATCTGAACCAGGAACTGGTCGCCCGCCATATGGCCGAGAGAGTCGTTCACCACCTTGAAGCGATCGAGGTCGAGGAACAACGCGGCGAAGACATGGGTTGGGCGGCGCTTGAGTCGGGCCATGGCGGTGCGCAGCCGATCCATGAAGAGGGCGCGATTGGGCAGGCCGGTGAGGGCATCGTGCAAAGCGTCGTGGAGGAGGCGTTTCTCCGCCCGCCTTCGCTCCGTGACGTCCGCGCCGATTGAGGCCAGACCGCACACCGCCCCCGCGGGATCGTGCAACAGAGTGGAGTTCCACGACACCACTCTCGGCTCGCCCCGCGCGGTGAGGATCTCGTATTCCTCGTGGGGCGCGCTTCCCGCGGCCAGCCGACCCAGGAACGACGCCTGCATTTCCTCCCGTGCCTCCATGGGCATCACAAGATCGAACCAGTTTCGCCCCACCACGTCCTCCTCCTGAAGTCCGAGGAGTTCGAGCGCGTACTCGTTCGCGAAGGTCACGTCGCCACGAGCGTCCAACAGGACGGAGACGAGCTGGATGTTCTCGATGAGGTCCCGAAGACGGCGCTCGGACTCCCGCATCGCGTTCTCCGCGAGCTTGCGGTCGGTGATGTCGAAGCCCACAGCGAGGAGCGCCTTGCGCCCCTCGTGCTCAATGGGGTTCAAGGTGAGGTCGAGCCAGGTTTCCGATCCCGCCGGCCCGTCGAGCTTCAGTTCGAATCGTTGGGCGGCGAGTTGCGCCGAGGACGTGGCTCCGGTCATCCGTTGCCGCAGGGCGCCACGGGCTTCGGGGTGGGCGAGGTCCGAGAAGCGGGCGCCCACCAGTTCGCCCCGCCTCCCGCCGCCGCTCGCGCGGGCCGCGCGGTTGGCGTAGCGGATCACATCGTCCTCGACCACCAGAACCATGGCGGCGCTTGCTTCGGTGACGGCGAGGAAACGCGCGTCGTCGGCCGAGGCCGTGGCGGGGGCGCGACCCAGGCTTCTGAGCAGGTCAAGGACGTTCAAGGTGGGTCATTCTCGCCTGAAAGAGGGATGCCTTTGGCTCATTTTCGCGCGGCGGCCCAACTACTAGACTGTGCCCGTTTTCAACAGGAGGCTTTTCAGAAATGGCGATTCGCGTGATGTTCATGGGGCTTGGACCCATCGGTTGTGCCGTGGTCAAGCAGGTGGCCGCCCGCAAGGGATTTAAGATTGTGGGCGCCATCGACGTCGACCCGGCGAAGGTCGGCAAGGACCTGGGCGACGTGGCCGGCATCGGCCGCAAGCTGCGGGTGAAAGTCTCCGCGGACGCAAAGGCGGCCCTGAAAGAGGCGAAGCCCGACGTGGTCGCGCACTGCACGGTGTCATCCATCAAGGCCGCGGTGCCCCAGCTTCAGGCCATTCTGGCCGCACGCGTTCCCGTGGTGTCCTCGACCGAAGAGCTTTCATATCCGTGGCGCGCCAACCGCGCGATTGCGAAGAAGATCGATGAGATGGCGCGTAAAGCGAAGGTGGCGGTGCTCGGCACTGGCGTCAACCCAGGCTTTGCCATGGACGCGCTTCCTATCGTGCTCACCGGCATCTGCCAGGACGTTTCAAAGGTCTACATCGACCGCATCCAGGACGCGAGCATCCGCAGGCTGCCCTTCCAGAAGAAGATCGGCGCCACCCTGACCCCCGCCGAATTCGAGACTTTGGTGAAGACCAAGGCGGTGCGGCACGTCGGTCTCACCGAGTCGATCTCGATGCTGGCCGATGCCCTCGGCTTCAAGGTGGATCGCATCGTTGATGAGATCAAGCCGAAGATCGCCACGGAGACGGTCAAGAGCCCGTTCCTCACTGTAGAACCGGGGCAGGTCTGCGGCCTGATCCAGGACGGTATCGGGTATCGCGGCAAGGAAGCGGTGATCACTCTCCACATGGAGGCGTACCTCGGCGCGCCCGAGACCTACGACGAGGTGCGCATCGAAGGTTCACCGAACCTGAAGGTGCGGGCCATCGGCGGTTACCACGGCGACATCGCGACCGCGTCCATTGTTGTCAACTCGCTGCCCAAGGTGATCGACGCCCGCCCGGGTCTGCACACCATGCGGACCTTGCCGATCCCGTCGTTCTTCCGCGGGACGGTGGCTTAGGCATCTTTGTAGGGGCGCCCCTGGTGGGCGCCCTTGACGTCTACCCCCGCGCCATGGCGAGGATCGTCTTCCACTCGTCCGTGGTCACTGGAATCACCGACAGACGGCCCGTCCGGATGAGGGCCATCTGTTCGAGCGCCTTTGCCGACTTGAGCATGGGCAGCGTGACCATATTGGGCAGGGGTTCGACGGCGCGCAGGTCCACCATGAACCACGTGGGATTCGCAGGCGACGATTTCTCATCGTAGCCGTCGTGATCCTGATCGAAGGCGGTGGCATCGGGGTACGCCTCGCGCGCCACCTCGCAGATTCCCACGATGCCGGGCGGCTCAGCGTTCGAGTGATAGAAAAACACCAGGTCGCCCATCTTCATTCCGTCACGCATGAAGTTCCGGGCGGAGAAGTTGCGCACGCCGTTCCAGTGGGTCGTGCGCTTCTTCGCCTTCAGCAGGTCATCCCACGAGAAGACGTCGGGCTCGGACTTCACCAGCCAATGGCGCTTCTCGCCCGGCCGGCGGGGCAGGAAACAACGGCCCCACGGCCCGCCTTCCTTGGTGAAGAACTGGGAGGGCGAGGCGGCCTCCGGCGTTTCGCGACGGGTCTTGGGGGGCATATCGCGGCTCTGGATCAACGACGAGGCGCGGCGGGCTTCATCCAGGCTTCGACTTCCTCGATGGTCCTCGGGACAGTGGAGGAGAGGCTCTTGAGTCCGGTCGCGGTGAGCACGAAGGAGTCCTCGATCCGCACGCCGATGTTCTTGTACTTCTCAACTGCCGGGCCCACCTTCGCCCGGAAGGCCGCGCTCTCCGGAGTGTTCGGAAGCTGATCGAGGGCCTGGGGGCGGATGTAGAGGCCGGGCTCCACCACGAAGGCCATGCCCGCGGCGAGGGGCCGGTCGTAGTCGCCCACGTCGTGGACGTCCATGCCGATCCAGTGGCAGATGCCGTGGGTGTACCAGTTGCGGAACTGTTCGCCCGAAGCGTCGGTGATCAAGCCGAGCTTGAGCAGGCCGGCTTTGATGACATCCTCCACCGCGCGCTCGACGTCGGCGGTCTTGTTGCCGATCTTCGCGGCGGCCATGCCCGCTTCCTGGGCGGCCAGCACCAGGGAGTAGATCTCCTTCTGGGCGGGCGAGAACTTTCCGTTCACCGGTGTGGTGCGGGTGATGTCACCGGTCAGCCCCTGATAGCTCCCGGCGGCGTCGACGAGAAGAAGGTCGCCGTTCTCCATTTTGCGGCTCGATTCGCCGTAGTGAAGGATGGTCGAGTTGGGTCCGCTGCCCACGATGGAGGGGTACCCCCAGCTCATGGCTCCGTTCGTCAGGTACACCTGCTCGATGGCCGCCTCCACTTCGTACTCGAACTTCCCGGGCGCGGTGACTTTCATCCCCGCCTTGTGGGCGTTGCTGGAAATGAGCACACTCGTCTCCAGCACCTTCTGTTCATACGCCGTCTTGACCTGGCGCAGGGCGTGGACGATGGGCTGGGCGTCGCGCAGCGAGACGCCGAAGAAGCGCTCGCGGAACCGGTTGGCCCAGGTGTAGACCTCGGAGAGCGGCTGCGAGGGCGCGGGCCGCGGTCCGAAGAGCAGCGCGAGTTTGCTCCGGCCGGCGTTCACTTCGGCGTGGAAGGCGTTCCACTCCGAGGTGGTCTCGCCGCGTCGCACGCCGAAGGTCCGGCCGTTGAACATCGCGGTGATGAAGGGCTCGAACTGGGCCACGAAGTAAACGGTTTCGATGCCGCTCTGCGCCGTCACTTCTTGCTTCGTCAGGATGTGCCCGTTTCGATGTTCGGCGCGCGGGTTGGGCTCGCGCACGAAGATCACTTCCTTCTTCGTGGCCGCTCCCGGCATCAGGACGAGGATGGTGTCCTCCTGAGTGATGCCGGTGAGGTAGAGCAGGTTTGAGTCCTGGCGGTACTCGTAGTTCACGTCGGTGGAGTAGACCCGGGCCGGCGCGCTCCACGCGATCATCACCGTGCCCGCGTCGAGCGACTCCATTACCCGGGCCCGTCGCGCCCTCAGGTCGTCCTGGTATTCCCCGGCGAAAAGCGATGGGGAAGAAGCGCCCAGGAGGAAGGCGGCCACAAGGGCCACCCTCGAGATTGTCGTACCGCGGTGCATTGTGAGTTCTCCTCTTATTGTGGGAAGGCGTCGCTGGGCAGGCCCTTCACCAGCTTGAGCGCATTCTTGTAATACAGCTTCTTCAGCACATCGTCGGGGAGTTCCATGCCGTACAGCTTCCAGAACGCGTGATAGTCGCGGTAGTAGTCGAAGTACTCGTCGCCCGTCTCGAAAGTGCGCCAATAGTACGGGAACTCGTCGGGCTGAAAGCTGTCCTTGCCGAAAAGGATCCGGTCCTGGTACTTGATGAAGAAGGCGCGGGCAGTGCGGGGCTGCCGACCGTATTCAGCCAGCACGGCCGCGGTCTCGGGGTACACGTTGGGGTTCTGGTCGAGGTACACCGCAAAGCGTCCGAGGTCGTTCGACAGGTAGGCCATGTGGGCGGCGATGAACGTGGTCTTGCGATGCTTCGCGAACATCCGGTCGCGCTCGGCCAGAAGCTCCTCGAACCGGGGGAACCACGGATCCTGATACCGGCGGTCGGGGAAGAGCGACTGCTCGAGCCAGCGTTCGTTCTTGAAGTCGATGGGATCGAAGAACGGCGCGGGTTCCGCGGTGTGGATGAGCACCGGAATCCCGAGTTCGGCGCACTTGGCCCAGATGGGGTCGAGTTCGGAGTCATCCAGATGAAGACGCGAGCCGTCCGTTTTCTTGATGCGCAGGCCGAGTTCCTTGAAGATCTTGAGGCCGAGGGCTCCGGCCTTCACGTCCTGCTCGAGCTGGGCCGCCGCGGCCGCGCCGAAACCGCGGCCGACACCGGGTTTGAAATCGATGTTGGCGAAGAGGACCATGCGATCGGCATAGGGCGAGTTCTTGAGCACGGCCACACTCTGTTTGAGCTTGTCCCCGGAGCCGCCGGAGAGATTCACCAGGACCTGCAGGTTCAGCTTGTCCATGGCGGCTACGACCTGGGCCAGGCGTTCGGGGCTGATGGGCGCCGGCTGGTGCGAGTGAATGTCGATCACCGGGAACTTCGCGCGCGGCGTCTTGTGCTCGGGCACGATCAGCCGCGACGTTGGCTTGTATTCGAGAATCGTTGGAGGTGGGAACTCAGGGCTGCGGCCTTCGCCGGGGCGCCGATTCTGGTTGGGGTTAGGCGTCGCGGGGGTTTGAGCCTGGGCAAAGCTGAACGCCGCGCCGAGGGTGAGCAACGCGACGAGGGCGGATCCGATTCGATTGGTTCTTTTCATACTGGTGACTTCGATCCTAACCGCGGGGTCCGATGGCCCACCCAGGCCCCGGCGCGAAACGAAAGGGATGTTGCGCCAAGGATCAGCCGTCTGGGCGCATAGAATCCACGGACCTTCCGCAACGGTTCCCTTAAAGAGGAGATTCAACCTTGATGCTCGCCAGCCTCGTCCTTGGCCTTGCCCTGAACGCGCCGCGTGTTCTCGATCCGAACACCGCGTACGACCCGAAGATCCCGACCATCAAGCAGGTCCTGGGCCACGACCACGGCGACGAAATCACCCCGCCCGAGGGCGTCGGCGCATATTTCAAGGCGCTGGCCGCGGCCGCCCCGGAACGGACTCGTCTCGTCGAATACGCGCGGTCGTGGGAAGGCCGACCGCTGTGGATCCTGGTGGTGGGCTCGGCCGACCGCATGGCCAACCTCGACGCGGTGAAGGCCGGGCTCAAGAAGCTTGCCGATCCACGCACGGCCTCGGTGGCGGAACGGGACGAGTTGATCCGCACCCTCCCCGTGGCGGTGTGGCTGCTGCATGGTGTGCACGGCAACGAGATTTCGTCCTCCGACGCCGCCCTGGCCGAGGCTTATCACCTCCTGGCCGCGAAGAACGACGCCGGAGTGGACACGATTCTCGCGAACGCTCTGGTGATCATCGATCCCATGGAGAACCCGGATGGCCGCGCGCGGTTCGTGTATCAGAACCTGCTCGGCCGCGCCGCCAAGCCTGATCCCGAGCCCATTTCGGCCGAACACGACGAACCCTGGCCGGGCGGCCGCGCGAATCACTATCTCTTCGACATGAACCGCGATTGGTTCGCCCTCTCCCAGCCCGAGACCATCGGCCGCATCGACGTGCATCAGCAGTACTTCCCCCAGGTGGCGGTCGACCTGCACGAGATGGGCGGCAACAGCACCTATTACTTCGCCCCGCCCGCCGATCCCATTAACCCCTTCGTGCCCAAGGATCAGCGCGAGTGGTTCGACACCTTCGGCAAACACAACGCGGCCCGGTTCGATGAAAAGGGCTTCGGCTACTTCATCCGCGAAAACTTCGACTCCTTCTACCCGGGTTACGGCGAGAGCTGGCCCATCTTCAACGGCGCCGTGGGCATGACCTACGAACAGGCCTCGTCCCGCGCCCTCGCCTGGAAGCGCGATGACGGCCTGCTCCTCACCTACAAGGACGGCGTCCTCCATCACTTCACCGCGGCCATCCAGACCGCGCGGACCGCGGCCGAGAACCGCGAGAAGCTGTTGCGCTACTACGCGGGTTACCGGCAATCGGCCATCGACGAAGGCAAGAAGGGGACTCAGGAGTACGCCCTCGTTCCCGGCGTCGATCCCTCTCGCGCCGAGCGTTTGGCCCGTCTGCTCGTGCGGCAGGGCATCGAAGTGCGGCAGACCACGGAGGCGGCCAAGGTGGGGACGCGCACTCTTCCTGCCGGCGTGTATCTCGTTTCTGCGGCCCAGCCGACGGGCCGCCTCATTCGCAACCTGCTCGAGACGAACATCGATCAGGACGAGGCCTTCGTGAAGGAGCAGGACCGCCGTCGCAAAAAGCGGCAGGGCGACCAGATCTACGACGTCACCGCCTGGAGCCTGCCCCTCGCCTTCGACGTCGAGTGCGTGTCCTCGACCATGCCACTGAGCGCGAAGTCGCAGCCGCTCGCCCCCATGACCACCATCGCCGCCGGCACCGCGCTGGCCCCCGCGAAGGTGGCTTACATGTTGCCCTGGGGGTTTGGCGCCGCGGCTGCGGTCACCGAAGCGCTTCAGGCCGGGTTGCGCGTGCGCGTGGCCGGCGACGTGATCAAGCTCAACGGAGCCACCTTCCCCACCGGCACCGCCATCTTCCGCACCTCGGAGAACGAGGACCTGGCGAACCGTCTCGGCGCCATCGCCGCGAAACACGGTGTGGCCCCGGTGGGCACCGATACCGCCTTCGTCGACGCGGGCGGAATCTCTCTGGGCAGCGGCGATGTCGTCCACATGAAGAGCCCGCGCGTTCTCCTCATGTGGGACGCACCGACTTTCAGCCTGTCCGCGGGGTGGGCCCGCTTCACTCTGGAGCAGCGCATCGGCGCCCGCACCACCGCGGTGCGCGTGAGTTCATTCCGCCGCGCCAACCTCGCGGACTTCGACGTGGTGGTGATGCCCGCGGGTGACTACTCCTCGCTCGGTGAGGACGGGATCAAGCGGCTGAAGGACTTCGTTCGCGCCGGCGGCACCGTGATCACCCTGGGTGAAGCCTCGCGCTGGGCCGCGAAAGAGAAGGTGGCCCTGATCGACACCCGCACCGAAAACCGCGACGGGTCGCCGGAGAAAGAGCCCGCACCGGGTGATGCGGACAAGGACAAGGACAAGAAGAAGGTTGAACCGGGCAAGCCCTTCGACTACGAAAAGGCGGTGCAACCCGACCGCGAGGCTCCCGAGAGCACACCGGGCGCCTATCTCCGCGTGAATCTCGATCCCGACCACTGGATGGCGGCGGGAACCGACTTCGAGATGGGGGTTCTGGTGGAGGGCCGCCGGATCTTCACTCCCATCGCCCTCGACAAGGGCACGAACGTGGGCGTCTATGCCACGAAGGACAAGCTGCGGATGTCCGGCCTGGTGTGGGATGAAGCGCAGACCGCACTCGCACAGAAGGCGTTCCTGATCCATCAGTCGATGGGCGCGGGTCACGTCATCGCCTTCGCTGAGGAGCCGAACTACCGCGCCTACACCGAGGCCACCATGTTGCTGTTCGCGAACGCAGTGCTGCTGGGTCCAGCGTTCTAAGCGGGGCCGCGCCGACCACCTCTACAGTCCGCTGCCATGTTTTTCGAACTGAACGATCCCACCCTGCTCCGAACCCAGGCCTGCGTCGGAGGACGCTGGGTGGGCGCCGACACCGGCTCGATCACCGTCATCAACAACGTGGCCACGGGGAAACAGATCGTCATGATCCCCCAGATGGGGGCGGCGGAAACCCGGCGCGCCATCGACGGCGCGCACGTTGCGTTCCTGGCCTGGCGAAGGAAGTCGGGGAAGGAACGGTCCAATCTGCTGCGCCGCTGGTTCGACCTCATGGTGGCGAACCAGGACGACCTCGCGCTGATCCTCAGTAGCGAGCAGGGCAAACCGCTGGCCGAGGCTAAAGCGGAGATTCTCTACGCGGCGTCGTTCGTGGAGTGGTTCGCCGAGGAGGCGAAACGCGTCTACGGCGAGACCATTCCCGCTACCACCACGGACAAACGCATCCAAGTGAGGCGCGAACCTATCGGGGTGTGCGCCGCCATCACCCCCTGGAACTTCCCGACCGCCATGGTCACGCGCAAGGTGGCTCCCGCACTCGCCGCCGGCTGCACCGTGGTCCTGAAACCCGCGCTTCAGACCCCGCTCTCCGCCCTGGCCCTCGCGGTTCTGGCCGAACGAGCCGGCCTCCCCGCCGGTGTCTTCAACGTGGTGACGGGCGACCCCGTGGCCATCGGCGGCGAGCTGACTTCGAACCCGACGGTGCGGAAGCTGAGCTTCACTGGTTCCACCCGGACCGGGAAGTTGCTGATGCAGCAGTGCGCGGGCACGGTCAAGAAGGTGTCGATGGAACTCGGCGGCAACGCGCCTTTCATTGTCTTCGATGATGCCGACCTCGACGCCGCGGTGGAAGGAGTGCTCGCCTCGAAGTATCGGGCCAGCGGTCAGACCTGCGTGTGCGCGAACCGCATCCTGGTGCAGGAGTCGGCTCACGACGGTTTCGTGGCCGCGCTCACCCGCCGCGTTTCGGAGATGGTGGTGGGTCCCGGTCTCGACCCGGGCGTTACCCAGGGTCCGCTGATCGACGAGAACGCGGTGCGCAAAGTCGAGGCCCATATCGCGGACGCTGTTTCACAGGGCGCCACCGTGGTCATGGGCGGCAAGCGGCACGCCCTCGGACGGACGTTCTTCGAGCCCACCGTGCTCACCGGGGCCACGTCGGCCATGCTGCTGGCTCGCGAGGAGACATTCGGCCCTGTGGCCCCCGTCTTCCGGTTCAAGACCGAAGACGAGGCCATCCGCATTGCCAACGACACCGAGTACGGCCTCGCCGCCTACTTCTACACCCGTGACGCCGAGCGGGTGGTGCGGGTGAGCGAAGCTCTCGAGTACGGCATCGTCGGCGTCAACACCGGGATGATTTCCACCGAGGTGGCCCCTTTCGGCGGCGTCAAGGAGTCGGGCATCGGCCGCGAAGGCTCGCGCCACGGCATCGACGAGTACCTCGAGATGAAGTACGTCTGCCAGGGCGGGATCTCGTAACGGCTGGTTCAGCTCGTGAGGTTCCGCTTTTCCGCGAGCGATGGCGCGTGGTGGGGATCCGCCGCGAGTGCGGCGTCGAAGGCCTCGATCGCGCGGTCGGAGTCGCCCTGGATCGCGAAGACCATGCCCCGATCGTGGTGGATGTCGGGATCGTTCGGGGCGATCTCGAGCGCGGTGTCCAGAAGAATGAGGGCTTCCTCGAGCTGTCCGAGCTGGGTGAAGGCCCGTCCCTTCCACCGAAAACCACCGGCGTTGGCCGAAGCGGCGTCGATCGCCCGGTCGAAGAACTCAAGTGCCGACTCCGCTCGCCCGGCTTTCATGGACGCGCAACCAAGCCCGAGCCACCCCAGGTACCCGCGCGCACTCGGGAACGCGCCGCTAGCCTCGAAGGTCGCGATCATCTGCCGCCCGTGGTCTACGAGAGGGGACTCCGTCAAGGTGTGCTGCGAGATCTCGACGAGGTCCATCGCGGAACGACACGCCTGCTTCGCCTTGCCCTCTTCGTGCTCCATCACCGCCTTGTTATGCCACGATGGCAGGGAATCCGGACAGGCTTCGATTGCCATCGCGATAGTGCGCGCGGCCTCTTCCCGCTGGCCGAGCTTGAAGAGGGCCTGGGCGCGGGTGTTGAGAGCCTCCCCGTTGCGAGGCTCGGTGCTGAGCAATCGATCGATCGTCTTGAGCGTGTCCTCGAATCGGCCGGCGTTGAGATGCTCCGCGGCCCTCAGGGCCAGGCGGTCGAGGTCGAGCGGCGCTTCCTCGAACCGTGGGGGCACAGTCTCGACCAGGGCCAGGGCTGGGGCCGGCGAGGGCCGCGCGAGTGCCGCGAGAAGTTCTTGGGAAAGTGGACCCGGCGGCAGTGTCGCGGTGGGGTCGTCCTCCGGGGGAAAGGGTCTTACCGGAGGGGGCGGCGGAGGTGGCGCGCTCACCACGGGGACGGGCGGCGCCGGGGGCGCGCTCACCTCAGGGACGGCCGGGGGAGCGCTCTCCGCGGGAGGCCCCGGATTCGTCGCGGCTTTGCAGAACGGGCACGCCGGCGCGCGATCGGATATGCGCTTGCCGCAGGAGGGACAGGAAACGAGCATGCCTAGAGCATCTCACTGCTTCGTCCTCTTTGCTCGGGAGTGAGTTTTGCCTGCGTTCTTCAAAAAGCGAACGTGGCGCCCAGCTCCAGGCGGCGGCCGGGTTCGGTGACGATGGGCTGGCCGAACAGGGGGGAGCCGAACACCGTGCCGACGGCCACGGGGTTGGTGCGGTTCAGGACGTTGAAAGCCTGCAGGTACAGGCTCACACGGTAACGCGTGGGATCGCCCGGGCTGGACGTATCGGGCACGCCGCCGTCGCCGCCGATGCGAATCACGCGCATGCCCTCACCGGGGCGGGTGTTGCGCGGCCCACCGAAGTTCTTCGACCAACCGACGCGCAGGTCGACGTTGAAGCGACCCGGGCCCTGGCCGCTGTTCCGCCCGACGCCCAGGGGTCGATCATTGAAGATGGCGTCGCCATTATCGTCGCGGCCGGTGGTGATGTCGAAGGGATTCCCTGAGGCGGCCTGTATCAGCGCGCCGATGCTGATCTGGCGGGTCGGATTCAGGTTCATGAGGCCGAAGAAACGATGCGTCGCGCCATTTGCAGCGCGGCCCCACTCCGCGGCGAGGTTGTTCTCGTCCGCGGGCAGAGACAGTGCGCCGTTCGACTCGTTCCGCGCGTTCTGCCAGAAGTAGCCGAAGAAGAAACCCACCTTCGCGGCAGGCGCAGGCATGAGATTGATCCGCGCGTCTACCACATGCCGCGTCGACCGGGCCGTCGATTCGATCTCCCGCACGCTCAGGTCCGAGCCCGCCACCGATCGGTTCCGGCTCCGCATCTCCCGGCTGCCCTTCTGATACGAATAGTCGAGGGTCAATCGAAGACGTCCGACGAGATTCCGCTCCACGCCCACCGAAGTCCGCAACGTGCGGGGCAGGGCGAGATCCGGACTGGCCGTGATACGCGTCGACCGCGACGCGGCGAGGCCTGCGCCCGTGGTGGGATCCGGCCACGAGGGATTCGAGAGAAGCGTTTCCGTCTCGCGCAGACCATCGAATCGCAGTGTCTGCTCATAGATGTCGGGGTCATACCAGCTGAAGAACCGCCCCGCTCCCGCGCGGATGGTGGTTCGCGGATTGGGCGACCAGGTGAGGCTTCCGCGCGGGGCGAGATTCAGCCAGCCGTCGAGGTGAGATTGGCCTTCCACGCGCAGGCCGGCTGCGACGGTGAGGTTCTTGGTGAGCCTGGCTTCGTCCTGGACATAGGCACCGAGTTGCCGCAGACCGTACTCCACGCGGGGATCGCCGGTGCGTTGCGAGAAGAGCGAGGGGCGGCCCGCCTCGTAGCTGGCCAGATCGGCGAAGGTGAAGGAGCCCGCGGCGTTGCGCTGCTCGTCGCTCGTCACGGACAGATCCCGCAGCAGGAAGCCGAAACGAAGGGCCTGCTTCTTGCCGATCGACACGTCGAAGTTCGACACGAGTTCGAGATCGCGGGAGGACCGACCGCCCGTGATCCCCGCCCCGCCCGCGCCGAAGGCTCCCATCACGCGCACCGAGGGCGACGGATCGTTCGAGTTGAAATCGAGCGATTCGAACTTGCCCTGCAGCCGCACCTCCGAGGCCATCCGCCCGAAGATCACGCCATTGTCGGTCAGGCTGGCCGTGGTTTCGCGTCGGTCCTGGCTGTAGCCCCGCTCGGGCAGATCGAACCCGCCGATGCCGAGGCCGGCCTCGTTGCGCGAGAGCGAGAGGAACTCGCCGCGCAGTGTGTGCGTCTTGCCGTAGCCATGCTCCAGCCGGGCCGAGATGTCGAGACGATCGGTGCTTGAATCCGCCAGTTGCGACAGGCTGCCGCTCGGAGTCCGCGCGAACACCGTGCGCGCGGTGTCGGTCATCCGCCCTTCCAGCGAAAGATTCAGCGAGGTCCGGTTCTTCGCGAGCGGCCCGGACAGGTCGAAGCCGAAGCGCCGATAGGAATCCGGCACACGCGAGGGCGCCAGGGGCGACCGCGAGTTCAGCGATTCATCCCGGAAGCCGCTGCGCGCGGTGCGATTCCAATCGCCCAGGCCGGGCTTCGTCTGAATGTCGATGAACACCGGCTGCGCTTCATGGAACTCAGCGGCGTAGGGATTCATGACGAAGCGGATCTGGCGGATCTGCGACTTGGGAGGCAGCCGCCCGCCCGAGAAGCCGTTCACGCGCATGCTGGCCTGGGGACCCGCGATGCCGCGAAGTGCGGCCTCGAGTTCGTCGGGGTCGTCGGGCAGATTGGCGATGTCGGCCTCGGTGAGAGTGGTCTTGTAACCAAGGGAAGCCGAACCCGAATCGTCGGGCGTCACCGAGACGTCCTCGGCGAGTTTCGCGAGCTTGAGCTTCGCCTCGACGGTCGCGCGACCGTCTCTCACCTTCACCTTCTTCTCCCAGGGCTCGAAGCCCTGGATGGTGACCCGCACGCGATGCTCGCCCGTCCCCACCCCCGAAATCACGGCCTCGCCCTTCTCGCCGGTCAAGCTGGTGATGGTGCCGGGCGAGTTGGGATTGATCGAGACTATCGCCCCGGGGATGCGGCCGCCCGAAGGATCGGTCACCGTGACCGCGACGTCCGACCCTGTGGCTGCGGCGAGAGCGAGGAGGAGGAGAAGGGAAGTGGCGAGCATGGCGTTCAGTGTCTCCGCTTAGCGCTTCTTGAAATGGTCGGCGCCGAAGGCCGGGTTGAGCTTGATCTTCTGAACCGTCCACTCCTCGGTGGGTCCATCCTGGACCTTGATGGTGATGGAGCGTGGGAGCGAGACGCCGCCTTCGGTCTTGTAGTCGGAGAGGAACATCTGCGCCTCCTTCATTTCCGGGGTGGCGGGGGCCGCGGTCGGCGCGCCGTGACCGGGGAGGTCAGGGGTCGAGGGAGGTGTTGCTCCGGGGGACCCCCGACGCATCGAGAGCCGACGCGGGATCTCCTGGTACACAAGCATCATCGGCCGCGCAGTCTTCTCATCAAGGAACAGCTTGCCCTTGAAGCCGCCCGGACCCTTCACCTCCAACACTTCGGCGCGGCCGTCGGGAGACTCGGCGGTGCCGCCGTAGGTGAACTCCACCCCGGGCAGGTTTGAACCCGCGAGCAGGGCCACCGAGAGACGGGCCATGTCCTTCTCGAGCCGAGCCCGCAGACGCGCGGGATCGTCGGACCCGCCGGCCCGGATCATCACGCCTCCCATGGGCGCCGAAACTGGACCGGTCCACTGGCTGTCGCCGTCGAGGGCCGAGCCGATCGAGATGGGCGGCATTCCGGGCATGGGCGAGAACGAGTCGATGAACAGGTAACGCTTTGGGTCGGCGATGTCGAACTTGATATCGCCGGACATCTCTGGCCCCGGCTCGGCGCCTTCGCCCGGCAGGACCCGGCGCATGTCGGCCTCGAAGCTGAGGCCTTTGACCGAAGCGAGTCGGGCTTCGCCGCCCAGGCTGTCCCGCAGTTTGGCGAGAAGGGTGGCGGCTTTGGCATCGGTGCCTTCGGCGCCGACGATGCCGGTGGTGGCGAGTGCGAACAGCGCGGCGGCCGCGATGTCCTGGATCTGACGTTTCTTCATGGTGGGGGATCTCCTTCTGGAAAATGCGCGTTCGAAGGTATGTACGGCCCGGACCGCGGCGCAGTCGTCAAGGGGTGTAAGGCGCTGGTAAAGAAGTCGTAAAGCGGCCCCTTTTGCCAGGTGACCTCGAACCGCGGTGCTACATTTCCGTCCTATTCAGTGATGCCCCAGCCGTCCTTCTCCGCTCCGTCGTGGCGATCGCGCGCCGAGGGCGGAGCTTTGCTTGCGGTGATCGCCCTGCTTTTCGTCCTGGCGGTAATTCAGCACCGCTGGCTTGGAGCCATCGCCGAGGCGGAGCGCCGCAAGCTGGGGGAGGAGGCGGCGGAGAAGGCCGCGGCCATCGCTCAGGATGTCGATCGCGAATTAACCCGGGCGTTCCTCGAACTTCGGATCGACTCGAAGGCGTTCCCCGGGCCCGAGGGGCCGGGCGCGGCTGCGGCCTTCGGTGAGCAGGTGGCGCGCTTCCGGGCGGAATCAGCGCATCCTGGGCTGGTGAAGGGCGTGTTCGTGGCCGAGCGAGGTAACGCCAGTCCCGGTCGGTTGTTCCGATTCGACGAGCAGGCCGGCGCTTTCGTCGCTGAAGACTGGCCCGAGGTTCTCGCTCCGGTCCGGGCGGTGATCGAGGCCTCGACCGAAGCTCCTCTCGCCTTGCCCATTCCCATGCCTCCGTCGTTCCCGCCGGTGATGGCCGAAGTGCCCGCGCTGCTCTCGCCCATGATCGACGTGGTGATCTCGGAGCGCAGGGGCGCCGCGCCATCCCCTCGGGTCAGTGAGATTCGCGAGATGTTCATGCGCCACCAGGGACGCGGGCCGGTGCAGATCGTCCTTCTCGACGCCGCGTATCTGCGGAACACCCTGGTTGGCGGTGTGGCCGGGTCTCGGCTTGGAGCCGAGGCTCCCTTCGCCTGGTCGGTGACGAGGAGTGTTGATGGTCTGGTCGTGGCGGGAGAGCCCGCTGCGCCGAAGGCCGCTGCCGACGCCGAGGTCCCGCTGCTCAGGCTGCGCTTCGACGAACTCGACAAGTCGCTGCTGCGCGGCGTTCTCCCCGGTCTCTCGGAGGTGGTGTCCGAGTCGTCGGTGCGCCTGGTGGTGCAGATGAGCGGTGCGTCCGGAGTCACCCACATCAATCGCTCGGCCCCGCCCGCGGTCCCCTGGACGCTGCGCCTGCGTCATAAGGAGGGGTCGATCGACGCCGCGGTGCGATCACAACAGGTCCGCAACACCGTCCTCAGCGCCTCGATCCTCGGCGTTCTGGGTCTCTCCGCCGGCCTCGTCTTCTTCTCCGCGCGCCGATTGCGCGCCATTGCCACCCAACAGGTCGAGTTCGTGGCCGCGGTTTCGCACGAGCTGCGCACGCCGCTGGCGGTGATTCGTTCGGCCGCGGACAACCTCGCGGACGGTGTGGTTCAGGACCGCGACCAGGCGAAGCGTTACGGCGCCTTGATCCGCGATGAAAGTGTACGGCTCACCGACATGGTGGAACACGTGCTCGAGTTCGCGGGCGCCGATTCGCCGGGGCGAGCAGCGCGTGGACCAGTCGACCTGGCCGAGGCCGCGCGCGCGGCGGTGAAGGGAATGGAGGGCCTCGTCTCCGAACGCGGTGCGGAGATCGCGGTTGAGATCCCTGAGGAGTTGCCCCGAGTGAATGGCGACCTGTCGCATCTGACTCGCGCCATCTCGAACCTGTTGGGCAACGCGCTGAAGTACGGCGGCGACGCGCCCCGGGTGAAGCTGCGAGTTAGCCGCGGGCCTTCTGGGGTGGAGATCTCGGTGTCGGATCGCGGCGCCGGACTCGCTCAAGCCGAGATACCGCGGCTCTTCGAACCCTTCTACCGCGGGCAACGCGCGAGCGAGGCCCACATCCCGGGCAGCGGCCTTGGTCTCGCGCTGGTGAAGCGCATCGTCGAGAGCCACGGCGGCCGGGTGAGTGCCGGCAACGATGCGTCTGGCGGTGCTCTTTTCACCATCGGACTGCCTACGGCATGAGCGCCCGCATTCTGGTGGTCGAAGACGAGCCCGGCCTTGTCCTCACTCTTGAAGACCGTCTGCGCGCCGAGGGCTACGTGGTGGGAGTGGCCCGCGACGGCGAGGAGGGTTTCCTCCGCGCCACCGGCGAAACCTGGGACCTGATCCTTCTCGACGGCATGTTGCCCCGCAAGTCGGGGTTCGATGTCTGCCGCGACCTGCGCGCCCGCGGAGTCAAGACGCCGGTGTTGATGTTGACCGCGCGCGGTCAGGTGAGCGACCGCGTGGTCGGCCTGAAGCTCGGCGCCGACGACTACCTGGTGAAGCCGTTCGACATGTCGGAACTGCTCGCCCGCATCGAAGCCCGCCTGCGCCGCGACGGCGCGCCCGCCGATCCCTCCTCCACCGCACCCGCATCCGCCACCTTCGGGACGATCCACGCCGACTTCCGCCGCGCCGAAGTGACCAAGGCCGGCGCCCCCGTCGAACTCTCCGGCAAGGAACTTCACCTGTTGCGTTACTTCATCGAGCACCAGGGCGCCACGATCTCCCGCACCGAACTCCTCGAAGCGGTGTGGGGTTACAGCACGGTGCCGTTCACCCGCACAGTGGACGTCCACGTGGCGAACCTGCGGAAGAAGCTGGAGGACGACCCCGCCCGTCCGTCGATGATCCTCACCATCCACGGCTTGGGCTACAAGTTCCTCCCCCCGCCAACGGAACGCACATTGTGAAGGGCATGGCCCAAGGACTTCCTGCAACGAGTCAAGAGGAATTTGGAGGCATCCCAAGCCGGCCTCAGCCAGCCCTGCGAACCGGTCGCTGAGGGTGGTCCGTGCTGCGAAGCGGTCGAGCGCGGAGCCTGGCCTTGGGCCAAGCGACCTCGCGGGGTGGCATGGCCCAAGGCCAGGCGGCGCGCCCGGGATGACGAGAGGTCCAACTCGCCTGGTAGTGGGGTGATGCCCGCGCCAAGCAAGTGGGACCTCTCGTCACCCCCGGCGGAGCCACTCCGTTTTGCGTGCGACGACCGGGGGCCTAGCGCGAACGGTCCGTCCGCGACCGCGATGCTCCGCGACCGCGACGTCCCCGCAACATGGTGACGGTCGCCGCGACCCGCGCGGCTTTGAAGGTCGTGGAAGCGCACGAGGCGGTTCGACGCAACCTTGAGTATGGCGATCTGGTCGGCTAGGGTCGGCTGGGCATGGGTGACGATGAGACTCTCGGCAGGGGCGAATCGATCGGCCTCGGCATGGCACCTTTGGCCGCGAACACGCCTGGGATGCTCGTGGTCTCAGGCATTTTGATACTGGTGACGCCACCCTGTTTCTCTCAGCGGTTGCCACGCTGTTCCGCGTGAGGCGCACGCTCGTCGTCGGCTGCGTCCTGCTCGCGCTCGGATCCCCGGCGAGCAGTCAACAGAGACGTTGGCAAATCAAACCAGAAACGCTGCCCAACTGGGTCCAGGTAGAACTCCTTTCCAAGGAACTCATCGCAAGCGATCCCGAGGTTAGAGAGCGCGCAGAGGCTGAGCTTCTCGCGATGGGGAAGCCCGCGCTGCACCCCCTCCTCATCATCGGAAGACGCGACTTGCCGCAATCAGCCGCGGTCCAGCAGGTTTGGCCGAAGTTTGGAGAGGCCTTCATCGACGAGGCGATAGAGCTGGAGATCGCTTCCTTTGCGCCGTGCCACGTTGCCGCCGGAATGGGGACGAGCCTGATTCCGAAGTTCGTCAAGCTGATTGAGGTTAGCAACGCTGCCAGGGGCTTCCCCGGGGAATCGTTTGGCTTCTGCGTACTCGGTCGGCTCGGTAAGGACGCGGTCCCGGCCCTCATCGAGCTTGTGAGGAATCAGCAGCTTGATGCGAGGAAGCGATCAATCGCCATTACCGCGCTCGTGGACACCCGAGACGAACGCGCGGCGCCGGTGCTGCTGGAACATCTGGACGGGACCCGCGGCATGGTCCGGTCATCTGCGGCGGGCCTCGCCCGGCTCAAAGACCCGCGAGTCCTTCCCAAGCTGGTCGAAATGGCTCAGGATCAAAGTCAGATCGCGTCATACCGAGAACTGGCGCTGCGTGGCCTTGGGGGGCTGTACTCGAAAGAGTTTCGCGACGTCATCGCCCGCGCGGCCTGGCAGGACGAGGACATGACCGTTCGGAAGGCCGCCGCGAACGCGCTCATCGGCCGTGGGGACCGCGTCGCGGAGCGGATTGGCGGTCGTTATTTCCCGATCTACCGTAACCATCTGTTTTCGTACTACGAGTGGGGGCCACGGCTCGCGTGGGGAGCCCTCTTTGTTTGTCTGGCCGTATGGCTGGCGGCCCGCCACAAATGGGCGGTCGGTTTGGCGCTCGGGCTCATCGTTGGAATCTTTTGGGGCTTCTTTGCGCGCGACGTTTGGGTCAGAACGGAGACATGGCTTCTCGCTGCCTATGTTCCTTTGGCCCTGCTCGGTCTGTTGATCTTCGGTTGTTCGAACGGAGCCATGGGCGTGGTGCTGGCCTGGGCACTCGCAAACACGTTGGCGCCTCTTGGAATGATGTTGCTTCCCATCATGGGCCCGTGGGCCGTGGCGATTCCGGGATGGGGACCGTACGCGTTTCCCGGCATCGCGCTCCTTGGGCTAATCCATTTCCGCGAGACAGACCCTGGCACACTGGCCCGGGACCGGGCCGCGACCGGCGCGATCGCCGCAACCTTCTACCTGAGCTACGCCGTCTCGTTCGCCGCGCTGTGGGGCCACCTTGGGTTCTGATCGCTCCGTTCTTTGAGGCGCCCGTCATTGCCACGATCGGATCTACTGCCTTGACGGCGCCAAGTGCGAGTTGCTCGCGTTTCGATACGGGGACTGGCACCCAGAGTAGGCTGCCGACGAGCCTGAAGCGCGCTCCGCTAAGCGGTGAAGGCGGCAAGATCGGCGGCAAGGCCGCGTGGCCCGAAGTTCGCGACTAATCCTCCGTCGGCCGTGAGGACGCGCCCGCCCACCGCCGCGGCGACGCTGGTGTCGACGACGTAGAGCAATCAGCGAGGACCGTGGTCGCGAAGTTCCCTGATTGCCGCGACCGAGTCGGGCATCGGGCCATGGGTCTTTGCCAGGCGTTCGCTGAGGGCATCGACGCCTGCGAGCCACGAGGGTTGCCCGCCCGCGGCGTCCGCCCGCGTGTCGTGTTCGATGGAGGTCAGCACCGTCTCGATCACCTGGAGTTTGTCGGGACGGAGGTTCCGGATTCGCGCGATGATGGCCTCTGTGCTCATGGTGTTCCTCGACGCACAGACTCTACAACCAGAGCGGCTCTTGGCCAGGCCCCCGCCTCACTCGGGACGCCCGCCACACGGGACGGTGCCGACGGGTTCACCGGTTCGCGAAACGGTGAAGGCCGAGAAGCCGCTTTCGCGTTGAGAGTTGAGCAGGCACGGGCTTGGATCGCCGTGGAACACGATGCCCAGCCCGGCGCGGCTGACGTTCAGCTCGACGAAGCCGCTCTGCGAAGCGAGGTACTCGCCTCGGTCGAGTCGGCGCGTTCGTTCGTGGACCTTGGATGCGGAACCTGAGACAACCTGCACTCGCGGGCCGAGCGCGCTGCGCTTCCGCAGTTCGATCATCTGCAGGTTGTGATCGTGTCCGGACAGGACCACATCGACAGGAACTCCGGACGATGTAATCCGCGCGTCGAGGTCGGTCGCGAATCGCTTGAACTTCTTGCTGCAGGTGTCGAGTTTGTGGGGGAACGAGTTGCGGCGAAACCACCCGTGCTCTTCGGCGCGATCGAAGGAGTGGCCATGATCCCCGCGAGTCACGAGCGGATGGTGCATTGCAAGGACCCGCCAGTCGGCCTGCCCCGCGCTGGCCTTGAGATGACGCTCGAACTCGTCCATCACCTCCTTGATGCGCGAAGGCGAGCCCGCAACCGCCACCGCGGAGTCCAGAAGAAAGAGCCCAACCCGCGTTCCATCCGGCGCTTTGAGATACGCGACGTCCGCCCGCCCGCCCGCGTACGACCAGCCCAGTTCATGCGCGCGCCGCCTGACCGCATCTCCCTTCTCCGAGAAACCCAGAGGGAAATGCCCGAAGAGCAGGAGCTTGTAGTACTCGTGGTTTCCCGCCACCCCGAACACGCGACCCGGCGTCAGAGCCGCCTGAACCTGACGCAGACCGCTGTCGTCCATGACACCGCGAATGAGGGCTTGCACTCGGTCTTCATTCCGGTCCTGAAGACCGTCGGGATAGAAGTTGTCCCCGAGATAGACGATCGCGTCGTCGGGCGACGACTGGCGCGCGATACTCGCGGCAAGTAGGGCCACGGAGCGGTTCAGCGTCGGGCCGGGCTTGCCCATGTCGCCGAGGCCGTAGATCCTGAGCGGCGTGTCAGTGGGGCGCGAGTCCTGACCTCGCACTGGCGCGGGAGCGCCGGCGAGAATCCACACGACCAGGCCGAACGCGATCGGTCGGGAGAGATGGAACATGGGTAGGGAAGCTTAGTGGGTCCGGTCAGAAGCGTGCGCCGACGCCGAAAGTGAATCGTCCGCTGGTGTCCTTGGCCTTGAGGTAACCGAGGGCCAGCCTCAGGCCCAGGAGATCGATCTCAGCCTCGCCTCCAAGGGAGTTCTTTCCCTTGCGCGGACCGTCTTCCCACTCCTGCAGGTACGTCGCTTTGAGCACGAGACCTATCTGCACCATCGACGGGACCAGTCCGTCCGGCGGCCGATCGAATAGGGCCCAACCGGCGCTCAGCTTCCAGCCTCGCTGACCCGCGTCCGTCTGAAGGAGCAGCCCTTTGACCGAGTGCTCGGCTCCGTGCCAGCCTTCCGAGGAGCCGGCCTTGACCGTGTGTTTTCCGATTACTGTTGTCAGTCCCGCTCCCCAGCCGAGGGCCGAATCCCAGCCGCCTGTGGTCGACGCCATGGCGCCAAACGTCCTGGTGTTGTGCGCATGCTCTTCGGTGTCTTGCGCGAACTCACAGTATCGAGACGATCCGGCCCGGCAACGCGCCTTCTCCAGAGCGTGCCGTCGAGGGTCGTTCAGTTCGAAGTAGGTATCGCGCAGCCTGAAACACACATCGTCATCTCCCCGCTCACACGGCCCACGGTCGAACTCCGCGGCCTTCTCCAGCAGCCGCTTGAAACGCGGGGGATCCGAAATCACCCCGTGCCATTTCAGCTTCATGGCGAGCCACACGCACGACTCCCCGTCGCCCGAATCACACTGAGCCCCTGCCAGGTCATCCGCCCTGGCGTGAAACGCGGCGGAGTCCACTTTGCCAAAGCAGAACGACCGTGCGCACGAGCCGCTGCGGGCGGCCACCATCGCGCACGCCTGAGGATCGCCATGGTCGCAGGCGGCATCCAGCGCTTTTCCCGCTCGTTCATGCACGGTCTCCGCCTCGGATGTGCGCATCGAAGCGGTGTAGTAGTCAGCTACGTCCAGGCATCCCCGCCAGGAGCCGAGATCACATCTCCGTCGCGCGTTCGCACAATTCACCCACTGCTGGTTCCCGCGTAGGTCTCGCTCGTCGGGAGCGGTGACGAGGCCTCGGCAGGACAGGAGTCCCTGGTGCCAGCAGCTTTCCGGATCGCCGGCCTTGCAGGCGTGGTCTCGGACGCCCGGTTCGTCGAAGGTGACACCGTCATGGGTCGGCCGGGGAATCGTTTGGCTCACCTCGCAGCTATCTGAATCTCCAAGCGCGCAGGCCCGATCAAACGCCCGCGCCGCCTCCGCCAGGTCAACGGGCGTCCTGAAGCCTCGAAGATGGCGTTCGCCGAGCACGCGACAAGCCTCCTTCAAGCCGCCGCAGAGAGCGCTGAGATGGCCGAGGTCGCGCCATCTGTCGGACGTATCGGGCGTCATCGTGGCGCCCGGCCGGACAGGGGCGTCCGAGCGCATGACCGCAAGCGCGAACTGCGCGCAGCCTTCATGAGAGTTGCGGTTGCAGGCGCGGCGGAAGAGTTCGGTCGAACGCTCGCTGTCGCGCGGGACGAGCGAGCCTTCATCGAAGATCCGGCCCAGATCCACGCACGCTGGCGCGGCGTTCTCGGTTTTCAGGTCGCACAGGTCCTGGCGCAGTGTTATCGCCGCGTTGGGGTCGCTCTCTGGCGAGGGGGCCCCATCCATCAGGTGGTCTGCGAGGTCGAGTGCAAGCGCGCACGCGATCCTGTCGAACTTCGCGCAGCCGGCAACCATGAGTGACGCAGCCTTCGCGAGATCTTTCGTGACTCCCTCGCCCTTCTCATATCGCCTCGCCAGCCAGCCGCATTCCTTACCCGACGAAGCACACGACGCCTCCGCGGCCGCGATGCGTGCGTCCAATTCGGTGGTGTCCGACGAGGCCAGTTCGTATTTCCCCTTGCATCCCACAGGCCCGCAGTCACAGCCCTCGGGGCTTGGACAGAACTGGCGCGGCGTCAGACCCAGGGCCAACGAATCGTCGGACGCGGTTGCCGCGGTGGACGAAATGCCCAGCAAGAACACCCCAATCAGCCAAGCCGCCGTGAGTATTCGCATCGTGGTTCTCCTCGACCCGTCGCCGTCGAAATGAAGGCGCGTGACGGGGAGGAGTATTGGTCGCCGGATGACGGGGAATCCCTAACCGCGCCTGAAAATCTCCCTAATTCTTTCCAAACGCGGCCGCTTAATGTTGCAGTTCGCCGAGGTAGACGCGGCCAATATCGGGATACCGGGGGTCGCCATTTGACGCCCACGAGCACGCTCAGGCGGGATGGTGGAGCTGGCGCGGATCCGATGGCTGAGCACCGGGCCTACGCTAGGTCAGAGTTTGAGGTCTTTGACGTGGACGCATCGGCCAACCTTCGCGAAGGCATTGATCATTCGCCCAGCTCGAGCGCTTCATCCGCCAGTTCCGTGGCGGGTACAGGGTCGATTGGTACTCGACGAAAGGCCAAGAGAACGTCGCGCGCGCCCTCCCCTGGGAGGACACCAGCGCGAACAGCCTTTTGAAGTGTGTGGCAGAACTCCGGGAGGAGGATGTCCGGAGAAACCAGACGCACGCTGCCTCGCCTCGCCATGTGTACCAGTTCGAGCGACTCGATGGAGTGGTCCTCGGGCGCGTACCATTTGACGGCGACGCTGGTATCGAGGACGAGTTCCAAGGACTAGACGGAGTCCCGCAGTTCCCGGATGGAGGAGCTGATGTCGACTTTTCCGTGGGCGGCCTTCATCGCGTTTCTAATCCGGTCGAAGACCTCGATGGGCGAACTCTTGTCATCGAGAGGGCGCTTCAAGGACTCGACGAACTCGGCGACTTTCCGCTGCTCCGCCGCCGGCAAGGCCGAGATCTTTTCTACGAGGGTCGTTGGGCTCATGGGGCGTTTCGGGACGCCGGATCTAGGGCTGGTCGATACCCACGACGAAGACACGTCCCGGAAAGAACTTCTTCCAGTCGGCATCCTTGGTGAGGACGGCGTCGCAACCGTTCTCAATCGCCGTAGCGATGTGGATGGCGTCAGCGGCGCCCGCTCGTCGCGCGCGCAGCAACGTGGCTGCTTCGACGACCGAGTCGCTTACAGATACGACATAGAGGGATGGGTTTTCGAAGAAACTCTCGTAGAGGTTGAGGAGTTGAATCTGGCCGAGGCGAATGGGTTGGCAGCGAACCTCCATGCGAGTCAGCCAGGAGGTTATCAGCGAGATGGAGGGGTCGAAGCGCACCTTGGCAAGCCATGCGAGAGCGGCATTCCTGAGGGGAGGCTCGGCCTCATAGGCGTAGATGATTGGGTTCGCGTCGATGTAGAGACGCACTATCTCCAGGAACTCCGTTCGTCCGCGATCTGTCGATCGATATCTTCCTTGGTCCTTGTGCCAGGGGGAAGGGCCGCGATCTGGGCGAGCACATCGGCGAGGCTTGAGTTGTCGCGGCGGGATGATCGATACGCACGTACCTCAACACGGTCGATATCCGGTGGGATTGGCGCGTCAAGTCGAAGCGATCCACCCTCGATGTGCGCGGGGATTGTGATGATTTCTGTCATGAGGGCCTCGAATCTGGATGAGAATACAACTGTCGCTTGGTCGCCGGTTTCGCGGGTATCGCGGTCGCGGACGGACAGTTCGCGCTAGGCCCCGGTTTCCGCACGTCAAACGGCGTGGCTTCACCGGGATGACGAGAGGTCCAATTGGCTGGGTAGTGGGGTGCCCGGGGGTGACGAGAGGTCCAACACCCTTGGCGATGGTTCGCCGCGCGGGCGGCGCGACATCGCGGAGCGTCGCGGTCGCGGACGACCCGTTCGCGCGTTCGATGGTGCAAATGCACCATCTCTGCTGGGAGTTAGACCGCGGGGCTGCGTCCTATACTGGCCGCGGCGCGGAGGCGCTCAACACGTGCACATCAAGACGATCATCGAGCCGTTCCGGATCAAGTCCGTCGAGTCCCGGAAGTTCAACACCCGGGACGAGCGGGAGAAGGCGCTGGTCGAGGCCGGGTACAACGTCTTCCGCCTGCATGCCGACGACGTCCTCATCGACCTGCTCACCGACTCCGGCACCGGGGCTATGTCTGCGGCCCAGTGGGGCGCGATCATGCAGGGCGACGAGTCCTACGCGGGCAGCCGTTCGTTCTATCGCTTCCGCGATGTGGTGCAGGACCTCACGGGTTTCCGGCACATCATTCCCACTCATCAGGGCCGCGCGGCCGAGCGCATCCTCTTTCACAGCGCACTGAAGCCGGGCGACGTGGTGCCGAACAACAACCACTTCGACACCACGCGCGCGAACATCGAGGTGGAGAAGGCCGAGGCGCGTGACCTCGTCATCGCCGAAGGGCGTATCCCCGCCCTCGTCCATCCTTTCAAAGGGAACATCGACCTCGAAGCACTCGAGCAGACACTGAAGAAGGACGGCGCCCGCGTGCCTCTCGTGATGGTCACGGTCACCAACAACACCGGCGGCGGCCAGCCAGTGTCGCTCGAGAACCTGCGCGGCGTGCGGAAGTTGTGCGACACGTACAAGAAGCCCTTCTTCCTCGACGCCTGCCGGTTCGCGGAGAACTCGTACTTCATCAAGATCCGCGAGGAAGGGCAGCGCGACCGCGCGCCCAAGGAAATCGCCCAGGAGATGTTCCGGCTGGCCGATGGCTGCACCATGTCGGCCAAGAAGGACGGTCTCGCCAACATCGGCGGCTTCCTGGCTATGAACGACGACGCTCTGGCTGAACGCTGCCGCAATCTGCTCATCCTCACCGAAGGCTTCCCGACATACGGCGGTCTCGCGGGCTACGACCTCGAGGCGGTGGCCCGAGGCCTCGAGGAGGTGGTCGAGGAACCGTATCTGCGTTATCGGATCCGCTCCACAGAGTACCTGCACGAGCGCATCGTGGCTGCGGGCGTCCCGGTGATCCGTCCCGCCGGAGGACACGCGGTTTACGTCGACGCGCGGGCTCTGCTGCCTCACATTCCGCCGCTTTCGTATCCAGGCATTGCACTCGCCAATGCTCTCTACGTGGAGGCGGGCATTCGCGGTGTCGAGATCGGCACCGTGATGTTCGGCCAGCAGCCGGATGGGTCGGAGAAGGTGCCGGCGATGGACCTTGTGCGACTCGCCATTCCGCGCCGCGTCTACACCCAGTCGCACATCGACTACGTGGCCGAGGCGGTGATCGGTGTGGCGGCGATGAAGGAGTCCTTGCGTGGCTTCCGCATCACCAAGGCTCCTTCCGCTCTTCGTCACTTCACTGCACTCTTCGCCCCCCTCGAGCCATAGCGAGACTCGGGTAATCTTCGCCCATATGCAACTTGTCCTATTGCGTCACGGCGAAAGCGACTGGAACCTCCAGAATCGGTTTACCGGGTGGACCGATGTCGATCTCTCCGCCAAAGGAGAGAAAGAGGCTCACGAAGCGGGAAGGCTCCTGCGCGAGGAAGGCTTCGTTTTCGACATCGCCATCACCTCGGTCTTGAAGCGAGCCATCCGCACTCTGAACGTGGTCCTCGACGAGATGGACCTCGCCTGGATCCCGGTGGAGAAGACCTGGCGCTTGAACGAGCGCCACTACGGGGATTTGCAGGGCCTCAATAAGGAGGAGACGGCGAAGAAGTTCGGCGAAGAGCAGGTGAAGATCTGGCGTCGCAGTTTCGCCACGCCGCCCCCGCCTCTCGATCAAGCCGACGAACGTTCGGCTCACAAGGACCCTCGCTACGCTACCCTCGAGCAAAGCGAGATCCCCGCCGGCGAATCGCTCAAGGACACCATCGCCCGGATGATGCCGTGCTGGGAGGACCAGATCGCACCCAGCGTGCGGGGCGGGATGCGCGTGATCGTGGCCGCCCACGGCAACTCGCTGCGCGGCATGGTCATGCACCTCGACCAGATGAGCGAGGCCGAGATTCTCGAGTTCAACATCCCCACCGGCGTGCCTCTCGTCTACGACCTCGACAAGGACCTGCGGCCCAAGAGCCGAAGGTACCTCGGGGACGCGGCTGCGGTGGCGGCACGAGCGGCGGCGGTAGCCGCTCAGGGCGCTTCAAAGAAGTAGATCCAGGAGTCACTTTCCTCATGATGCGTTCCGCGTTGTTGTGGGCGTCCGAGAACCAGACGCTGCGCGAGTCCTTCCCCAAGTACGGTTTCGCCAAGGCCGCGGTGCGGAAGTTCATGCCCGGCGAAAAGGTCGAAGACGCACTGCGCGAAGCCGCGCGGCTCAACGAAATGGGCGCGGGGGTTCTGCTCACTCGCCTTGGCGAGAACGTGAAAGACACCGCGTCCGCGCAGGAAGTTGCCGATCATTATTCGCAGGTGTTCGCCACCCTTGCCACTGAGAAGCGGCGGGCGGAGATCTCGGTGAAGCCCACGCAGCTCGGTCTCGACCTGCAAGGCGGCCTCGACCTGTGCAATTCGCATCTCGATCGCCTGTGCATCGATGCCCAGAAAGCCAACAACGTCCTCTGGATCGACATCGAGGGCTCGAAGTACACCGACGTCACACTCGACATCTACCGGCGGGCCAAGTCGAAGTTCCCGAATGTGGGCCTCGCTCTGCAGGCCTACCTTTACCGCACCATGGCCGACATGGAGTCGCTGCTGCCCCTCTCGCCCATGATCCGGCTGGTCAAGGGCGCGTATCTCGAGCCCGCCTCGGTGGCCTTCCCGAAGAAGAGCGACGTCGACGAGAACTACTACAACCTGGGCGTTCGTCTGATGAAGGACGACGCGGTGGGTCAGGGCGCGCGCGTGGTCTTCGGCACCCACGATTCCGTCCTGCATCAGCGGCTGATCAAGGCCGCGGCCCATCTCGACAAATCGAAGTACGAGTTCCACATGCTCTACGGCATCAGGAACGAGGAGCAGAAGCGGCTCATAGAGGCGGGGTACAAGGTCTTCGTGCTCATCAGCTACGGCGAATACTGGTTCCCCTGGTACATGCGCCGTCTCGCCGAACGTCCCGCGAACGTGTGGTTCGTGGTCAAGACGATGTTCCAGTCCTGAGGTCCGGGCCTCTCTTCAGGTTGCCTCGGCGCCTTCGAGTGAAACCAACAGCGGTATGAGCGAGCACATTCACAGGCGCGATCAACAAAACACCGGGAATGTCCGGCACTCCATCGCTACATACGCGGCCGCGGAGCCCACGTTGCATCTAATGGTGTTCCTCGGCTCGGCGTCTCGAGGCGATGCCGGCGGCTCCTACGACTTCGAGATCGGGTACCTCGCCGATCCCGGCTTCGACGCCGGCACGTTTCAGCGCCTCGCAGCCACGGTGCTGGGGCTCGAGCGTGTGGCCATGGCCGATCTTCGCCGCGCCGCAAGCACCGCCTTTCGCGCCGCGCGCGAGGGCGCGCTTGTGTACGAACGTGTCCCCGACGGCTACGCCGAATTCCGCGAACGAGCCATCCACAACTGGTGCGAGATCGCCCCGGTGCTGAACGCGGCTTACGACCGCATCGAGGCCATGGCCCCGCCCAGGGCCGCACGATGAAAGCGATCGACGCCGACCTCGTTCGCGAACGGACCGAGGTTCTCGAACGCCACCTCGAGCGGATCGAGGCCACCCTGCCCAAGGACCCCGGGTCCTTCGAACTGCGCACCGATGCCGCGGACGTCGTCTCGCTCCATCTTCTCTTCGGGATCCAGGTCGTCCTTGACCTCGCGGTCTTCGCCTGCATTCACTTCGGGCTCCAGGCTCCGGCAAGTTACGACGACGCGGTGGCCCGCTTGGCCCACGCGGGCCGCATTGCCGACACCCTGGCCGATCGGCTCGAGAAGGCGGCCACTTTCCGCGACGCCTTTGTTCACGCCTTCGACGACATCGACGCCGCGTCCATCTACCGCGCGGCCCGGGTTCTGCCCGCCGATCTCAGGTCGTTCATGACAGGGATCGCGGGCCAGGTCGGCTGACCGCGAAAGTGGCAGTGGGAGCGCCTCTCCTCATCGCGGGCGGCGGCATTGGGGGACTGACCCTCGCCGCTCTTTTGCACCGCAGGGGGCGTGAGTGTCGGGTGTTTGAGCGAGCGCCGCAGTTCGCGCCGGTGGGAGCGGGCATCGTGCTGCAGCCAAACGCGGTCCGCGCCCTTCGCATCGGCGGCATCGAGTCGCAGGTGGTTGGTCGGGGCTCGGTCACCGAGCGGCTGCAGATCCGCGACCATAAGGGGCGCGTGTTATCCACCATTCCCGCGAACGAACTTCAGTCGCGCTTTGCCGCCGGGGTTTTCGGATTTCACCGCGCGACACTTCACGCGGCCCTCACCGATCTGATCCCGCCCCATTGGATCCGGCTCGATGCCACCGTCGGGTCTTGCGGTCAGACCGCGGAAGCGGCCTACGTCGAACTCGAAACTGGGGAGCGCATCGAGGGCTCGGGACTGGTGGCGGCGGATGGTTTGCGCTCGGTGGTTCGCAGCCGGGCGACGCCCGCCGAGGAGCCGATCTACTCCGGTTACACGTGCTGGCGCGGCGTGGCTCCGCGTGGATCGCTCTGGCCGGCCGGGCACATGAACGAGAGCTGGGGGAGGGGAGCGCGCTTCGGTTTGGTAGCCATTGATGGCGACCGGATCTACTGGTTTGCCACCGCCAACGCGATTGCGGGCGGCCGGGAGGCCTCGAAGGCTGACATTCTGCAGCGCTTCGCCGGCTGGCACGACCCCATCCGGGCGGTGATCGAGGCGACGCCCGATGAAGCCATCCTCCGCACCGACATCGCCGATCGCGATCCGCTCGAGCGCTGGAGCGACGGTCGCATCACGCTGCTCGGCGATGCCGCTCACCCCATGACCCCCAATCTGGGCCAGGGCGGGGGGCAGGCCATCGAAGACGCGGTGGTTCTCGACTTGTGTCTGTCGAAGGGCCAGGACGTCGCGGCCACCTTCAAAGACTACGAGTCCCGCCGCCTCGCGCGGACGGCGCGGGTGGTGAAAGAGGCCCGACGCCTGGGACGCATCGGTCAGATCGAGAACGCGGCGGGGCGAGCGGTTCGCGACTTCGCGGTGAGGATGACGCCGCTCTCCGCCACTCTCAGAGCGATGCGCTGGCTCTACGACTTCGATATCTGACTGGACGACGCGGCCTGCCAGTGAGCGGGCGAGGTCGTGGGTGGGCGGACTACGGGCGGCCCAGTGCCTGAAACCCCACCCACAGGATGAAGCCCAGCACGATGAGGGTGAGGACCAGGACAATGCGTACGAGGCTGGTGACGCACGAACCAGCGCCGCCGCGTATTCCGCTGATGGACTTGAGCACGGTGCGGGCCTCGGCGTCGTCGAGACCGCTGTTGCTCATCAGTCGAGTGAGGGCTTGCTCCCGGTCTCCTGCCGCCATCAGATCGATGAGGGAACGGGCGAGTTTCGCGTTCACCCGTCCTTCGGTGCGGTTCACCAGGCTCAATGCTTCCACCGCGTCCCGCGCTTCCTTGAGGCCCACGCCGGAGTGCTGCCGGTAACGCTTGATCGCCTCGATCAGGTTTCCGCTCCGTATGGTGGCCATGGCCACCTCCTCAGCGGATCGGAGATTCCGGGGCGTCGCCTCGTGGGCGGAGCTGCGGTGCCCTCCCCGGTCCATGGCTTCGATGAACGCCTTGGCTTCGGCTAGGCCCACGTCGGCCATGTTCCGGAACTGCTTGATGGCCTCGAGCTTGTTTCCCGAGGCGACGAGACGCTCGAGTTCCCGTTTCTGGTCCGTGGTCAGCAAGTTCATGTCTCCGCCCTCAAGGTTTCCGGGCTCTACGTCAGTAGTAGACGATCACGCGGAAGGCCCCGCTGTTGTCCTGCAGGTAGTCGTCATTGACGCCCAGGAAGAGCGTGCCCCGGCCCCGCACCTTGATCGGGCCCTTTTCGTTGCCGATGAAAAAGGGACCGCCGTTCTCCCCGATCTTGCCGATCAGGGCCGCCGCGGCCCGGCTCGGCATGGGGCGGCCGGGGTTACGGGGTGATCCACCTTCACCGCCGGGGCCATCCTTGCGGCCCGGTCCCCAGCGGACTTCGCCGCGCGACTCGAAAAAGAGATCCTGGCCGTCGCGGACCTCGATGGCGGTGCGGACCCAACCGTCGGCGGCTTGGACATCAACCTCGCGTTCGCGCAGTCCGCTCGGGCGTCCGTCTCGAGACGGCGCCTCTTCATCGACGTAGCGATCGCGGTCGTCACGATCGCGACCCCGGCCGCGCCCCGAGAACTCGATCCGGTCGACTTCGTCGACGGCGAAGCGTTCCGTCCGTCCCCGGTCGGTCCGGAATTCCATCTCTCCATTGCGGACCGAAATCAACTCGCCGGTGTAGGAACGACCGCTCCGCAGAACCAGAGTGTCGGCGAGAGCCGCCATGGATCCAAGGGCCAGGACGGCTGAGATCGCAAGGACGCGGGACTTCGTGGTCATGGACTGTCTCCTTCGGCGCGATTCGACCATACCTTCGAGCGCCCGTGGAAACTCGGGGAGAATCCCCTGTCGATTCAGCCGCCGTCGCGCGTCCTTGAGGATGAAACGGCAAAGGAGCCAACAAAACATGAAGACCTATTACCTCATCCTCCGCGACGACCCGGAGATCCTCGCTCGCCTCTCGCCTTCCGAAATGCAGGCCGTGGTGCAGCGCTATGTGAAATGGCGAGAAGACAATTCGAAGTTCGTGACCGGCGGGGAGAAGCTGGTCGACGGCCAGGGACGTGTGGTGCGAAAGCGGGGCGGGGCGCTCAGCGTGTCGGACGGGCCCTTCATGGAGGCGAAGGAGGTCCTCGGCGGATTCTTCGTCGTGAGTGCAGAAAACGATGAGAGCGCCGAGGCCGTCGCCTCCACCTGCCCTCATCTCGAGTTCGGCAGCATCGAGATCCGGCAGGTCGAGCCCACCGACTGACGCGTTCCATGGCCGCGGACCTTGACGACATCTTCAGACAGGAAGCGGGGCGGCTTGTGCCGTACCTGCTGCGTCGCCTCGGTCCGCGGCACTTCGATCTCGCCGAAGACGCGGTGCAGGACGCGTTCGTGGCCGCGCTGCGCCACTGGCCGGCGAGCGGAGTGCCCGACGACCCGCGGGCCTGGCTTTTGCGCGCCGCCCACCGCAAGGCCCTCGATCGCCTGAAACGCGACCACACCGCGGAGCGGAAGGCGCATCTGCTGCAGGGCGAGGCGCTGTGCACCCACTGGGGGTCCGGGCCCGATGTGCCCGACGAGATCGCCGTCCTCCTGCTCGCGTGTCATCCCGCGCTGCCTCGCGACAGCCAGGTCGCACTCGCGCTGCGTACACTGGGCGGACTTTCCACGCCCGAGGTGGCGCGCGCTCTGCTCATCTCGGAGGCGGCTGCGGCGCAGCGGATCGTCCGGGCCAAGCGGGAGATCGGCCGGCTGGGCGCGGTCGCGGTTTCCGGGGAGGATCTCGAGGCCCGCATCGATGCCGTGATGGATGTGCTCTATCTGATCTATAACGAGGGCCACCACGCGACCGAGGGGGCCGACCTCGTGCGGCGCCATCTGGTGGGGGATGCGATCCGTCTGGTCGAGCTGTTGGTGAGCGTTGCCGCCACCAACCGCCCCCGAGGCCATGCCCTCCTCGCCTTGATGTATTTCGGCGCGTCGCGCTTGGCCGCGCGCACCGACGAGCTGGGCGATCTCGTAATTCTCGAGGAGCAGGACCGACGGCGTTGGGACACGGGCCACCTCACCCGCGCTTTCCATCATCTCGATCTCTCCACCCGGGGGGCCGAGGTCAGCCGCTTTCATCTCGAAGCGGGGATCGCCGCCATTCATGCGGGTGCTCTCGACGTGGGGGCCACGGACTGGGCCGGCATCCTCTCCCTCTACGATGAGCTGCGTGCCCGATTTCCCTCGCCCATCGTTGCCCTCAATCGCGCGGTGGCTGTGCTTCACGTCCACGGCCCCGAGGCGGCCGAGTCCGCCCTCGCCGTGGCCCAGGCCGATCCGAGCCTGGCCCGGTACGCGCCCCTGCACGCCGTGGCCGCGGAACTGGCGAGCCGACGAGGTGACGCAGCGCGCGCCGCGGCCCTGCTCGATCGTGCTCTTGCCTGCCCCGGTTCGGAACCGCAAAAACGGTTTCTCGAGCGGCGCCGGTCAATCTGGCGTCGCCCTTCGACGGGCGGTCGATAGCGGAATTCCCGGCGATATAAGAAAGGGTGTTGACAACGCGGCGGCACAAAGAGCATCCTCGCAGCAATCGTTCTTTTCGCCGGAGGGCACCTTGGAGATTCGCGTAGCAATTGGCGTAGCCGTTCGACTGTGGATCGTGGGTCTGATGACGTTTTCGGCCACGCCTTCCCGGGCCGATGATCCCCAGGCCCCTTCCCCAACCCCGTCTCCCGCGGCCGCGGCCCCCGCCCCGGCGCCATCCATGACCGCAAGCATTCCCATCCGCTTCTACGCGAATGTGTATCTGCGGCAGGACTTCACGAACTTCGGAGACCCGACGGATCTCCTCCTCGATGGAAATAACTTCGACGGCCTGCTCACCCGACTGCGTTTCGGAATGGAGTTCAAGGACCCGAAGTCGACGGTTTCCGGAGGAATTCGCGTGAGCGCGGGGGAGACGCCAAACCCGGCCTCGCCCTTCGTGCGTCTGGGCAACGCATTCCGTCCCGTTGGTTTCGGCCTCGACCAGTTCTATGTGAACGTCCGTCCCTTCGAAAACAAGGAGAGGATCTACGCCGTTTTCGGCAAGATGCCCCATCCGTTCTGGCGCGGCGACAAGGGTCTGATCCGCGGCGAGATGACCTTCGACGACGACATCTCTCCGGTGGGCGCCGCCTTGAACGTGCAGCTGTTCAAGAGCAAAGGCGAGGGGCGAAGGGTTTCACTCGACAACGTGGCCGGCTACTTCATCGTCGAGTGGTTCCGCCAGGACCGCTTCGCCGGCCTGGTCGGCGACACCTCGCTCTGGGCCGACCAGCTCAAACTCACGGTCGACCGCGTTCAGGTGGCCGCGGCCTACTACCACTGGCAGAACCTGAACTCGGGCCTGCGCGCACCAAGCTTTGTTCCGGGTCAGAGCGCCTTCGTGCTTCCCGGTCAGGCGGCTTTCCTTCTCCGCGGCGGCCTTCAGGGAACGAACGCGCGGGTGGACTTGGGTTCGGGCGCTTTCATGTTCCGTGACAACGAGTTCCATATCTTCGAGGCCACCGCGCAGGGAACTCTGCCCGTCAGCCTGCCCTGGCTTGGCAAATCCGAGGTCGTCCTCTTCGGCCAGTATGCGCACAACCTCTCGGTGGATACCGAGACTGATGGTGTCGGCGTGAGTCTCGGCCTGGTGGGCGGTGCGATGAATCGTCGCTTGAAGCCCTTCAGCCTGCACGGCACGTGGCGAAAGGTCGAAGCGGATGCGGTGCTTGCCACCTTCGGCGACTCCGACCTTGGCGCCGGCACCGACGTGGATGGCTTCGAAGTCACCGGCGACTATCGGATACACAAGAACATTTCCCTGACCGCCTCCTACTTCCGTTACGACGGCGCGCCCAAGCGGTCTAACCGGGTCACCCGGACATTTCTCGCCATGATCTGGGACTTCTAAGCCATGATCACCCACCCCTTCTCCACCAAACCCGATCCCTTGAGGAACTCGATGTTCAGAACTCGCTTGCTGGCCGCCGGCCTGACGGCCACACTCCTGGTAGCCGGCTGCGGCCAGAAAGGCAACGTCACGGAAACCATCCCGACCATCGCGGATCGGGATCTCGCACCGGAAGCCGGCCCCACCGACAACTCAGCGCGGCGGCCCGTCGATCGGGTGCCCCGGGCTCAGTACGCCGAGGTGGGCCCCGCTCCGCTTCAGCCGAACGATGTCGCGGTTTTCGGCTACCCGAACCTCAGCAATGAAGAGAAGGAATCGCTGCTCGAAGGCATGACCTTCTTCACCACCGAGCACACCCCGGCCGAAGGCCTTGGCCCGGTTAACAATCAGACTCGCTGCATGGGCTGTCATCTGAGCGCCGATGAGGCGGTTCCGGGGGTGCTCCAGAAGTCGTCCCACGTGGCCCGCGCCGCTCGTTCGACGCCCACCAACTTCCGCTACACCGCCTTCGATCCCGCCACCGGCGGGGGGCGGGCCGCTGATCACCTCGATGCACTCAACAGCACCGGGAAGACCGCGGCCTTCAGCATCTTCGGCAACTACTCGCCGTCTGGCGGCACCTTTGAACCCCTGGCCAACTTCGGCGGGTTCGTCCAGCACACTCGGCCGTCGCTTGCGCAGTGCCGGCCCGACCCCATCCTTCCCATCGAGGCGGATCCCGTCCTCCGCGGTGGCATTGATCCGGCCACGGGCCTTTCGCCGATTGGTCTCCGCCGCGCGGTGGGGGAGCGGGCCGGTCCGCCCTATATCGGCCGCGGTCTCATGGAGGCCATTCCGGCCGCGAACATCGTGGCCAACGACGACCCTTCCGACACGCGCGATCACAACTCCAGCCTGCGGCCCGGCGTGCCGCGTTTCCCTGAGTGCTCGGGCGACTGCGTCAGCGGCCGCCACAACGAGAACACTTCGAACCAGGCCTTCGTGGGCGGCGACCCGGTGGTTCGCGTCGGTCGCTTTGGCCTCCGCGCCGCCGGTCCCTCGATCCTTCAGTTCGTCACCGGCGGCATCCAGGGTGAACTCGGGTTCACCACCGAGCTGACGCCGACCGAGCCCAATAATCCCGCGAACGTCGGCGTCCCCGGCTGCGAAGACACGGTGCCCGATCCCGAGATTCCCGTGTCCGCGGTGCTCTCGTGTCGCCAATTCGTGCGCCTGACCGCCCCCCCCGAGTTCGGCGACGCCCTGCTCGCCATCCTGCGATCGTCCGATCCAAACGCCGCGCGTGCCGCCGGCAGCCTCGAGGCCCAGGTTCAGCGGGGCGCCCAGCTTTTCGGTATCGACCTTGTGGCCTTCGCCAACCGGATGATCTCCGGACGCATGGCCGTGGGCGGCGAGGATGGTCGCGACGCGAACGCGATCAACCAGCTCGATCGCGGCCTCAACTGCGCGGGTTGTCATACCCCGGTGCACACCACGGGCAAGTCACCGGCGGCCATCGGCGGTCGTCATCTCTCGAACGTGTATGCCCCGATCTTCTCGGACTTGCTCCTGCACGACGGTCCCGAGGTCACTCCCGAGCGCATCGCGTCGACCCCGCGTGACCCCGTGGTGATCGTTCGCGACGGCTACAACACTTTCGACCTCTCCCGCAACCTCGTCGACGACGCTCTGATCGGTCCCCTGCAGGGACTGGCCAACGGCAAGGAGTTCCGGACTCCGCCCCTCATGGGTATCGGCAAGGTCGGTCCGCCCTTCCTGCACGACGCGCGTGTCTACCTGAGCCGCTTCACCAAAGACACCTATCCCGCGGGCACCGTCTACTCGAACTCCGAGGTCACAAACGCACCTCTCGTGGTCCGCACCTTCGAGGACGCGCTGCGCGCGGTGATCGAACTGCACGATCTTCCCGCCCCCGACGACGCCAAGACTCCGGCGGGCGGAGGGTGTCCAGTGCCCTCGGGCCGCCGTGTGGGCGAAATCCGTTATTCCGGGCCCGACGATATCTGCCCGCCGTACACCAGTGCGCTTTCGCAGCGGAACCGCTCCGAATCGCGCGAGGTCATGCGTCGTTTCCGCTCGTTGTCACCGGCCGACCAGCTGGCCCTCATCGAGTTCCTGAAGCAGTTGTAGTTCGCGCCAGCAACTCTCGCTGGTCTCAAATATCCCGCAAGGGAGAGGAGGTTGTCATTCAAGAGCTCAAGCAGATCCCACTCTTTGGACGTCTCGGTGAGGCGGAGATTGCCCAGTTGCAGGCGCTCGCACAGCGTAAGCAGCTGCCCGCAGACACCAACATCTTTTTCCAGGATGATCCGTCCGACTCCTTCTATGTGGTGCTTTCGGGGTCTGCGAAGATCTACCAGACCTCCGAGGACGGGAAGCAGCGCACCCTCAAGGTGCTGCATCCCGGCGAGTCGTTCGGCGAACTGGCCATGATCGAAGGCCTGTCGCGTTCGGCCAGCGTGCAGACCCTCGAGCCCACGGAAATCCTGATGCTGACCCGGAAGGAGTTCGAAGGCTTCTGCGACAAACATCCCGCGGTCTTGTGGGGCCTCTTGCAGTACCTCGCCGAACAACTTCGCCGGATGAACGAAGACGTCCTCGACATGTCGTTCAAGGATGTTCCCTACCGCGTGCTGCGAATGTTGTCGGTGCTGGTCGAGCGTCACGGCGTGGCTGGCCCCGACGGCTGGACCATCTCCATGCCCCTCTCGGTCAAGGACATGGCGTCGATGCTGGGCTCGAATCAGGGCGTGGTCTCCCGTTTGCTCGACGGCTACGAGAACGACGGCCTGCTCAAGCGTGACAAGAACTCCTGGACCGTCCCCGATCCCAAATTGCTCACCCGGGCTCTTGAATACGCCGGGCAGTAGGGAAGGGTCGCCCATGAAAATGCCCTCCCTGACCTCCATTCCCCTCCGTCTGCGGGTAGCGGCCGTGGCCATGTTGGCCCTGCTGCTGCCCACGGTTGCGCTTGCCCACGAGCGCTTCATCAAGCACGACATGAAGAACCCCATGCAGAACTGGTTCTTCCTGCAGCAGGAGGGGAAGTTCCTCGGCATGGATCCCAACATGATCCAGATCGGCTTGCTGGTCACCTTCATCCTGGCCGCGTTCCTGTCCATCTGGTTTCTGCGTGAGACCCTCGACGAGTTCATCCGCTACAAGGTTCTCTCCCGTTTGAGCGGCTGGCCCCAGCGTGCCCTGCACGGCCTCGCCTGCTTCATCATGGACAAGCCCGTGCGTTCGGCCTGGTTCTACGCTATCGGCGAGTGGTCGGTGATCCTCTTCCTGCGCAGCGCGGCCCTCGTTCTCATGTTCTCGGCCACCAACGACTCGCTGGTCATGCCGAGTTATCCGCTCGAGCCGAGTTCCGCGGTCTACTTCAAGTTCCTCCAGGTCCTCCTCGCCGTTCTCATCCTCACCCAGACCCTGCTTCCCCTCGCCGGCGCTCTGGTGATCGGAACCTGGTTCTACCTCTTCCGCTGGGGACCGTTTGTGGCCATCGACGCCTTGCCCGTGGTCACCGCCGGCATCCTGTATGCCATGTCCCCCTGGGCCTCGCACAAACTCGCCATCACAAGGCTTAACGCCAACCAGACCCGCTGGATCCGCATGGTCTTCGGTTTCGGTTTCCTGGTGCTCGGCTGGTCGAAGATCTACAACCACGACCTCACCGTCGGTGTGGCCGACAACTATCCGCAGATCATGAACGATCCTCTGGTCGGCTTCTTCGCCCTCGGCACCGATCCCGCCCTTCGACGGGAGGCGTGGGTAGTCTCGTTCGCCCTGGCTGAAGTGATGAGCGGCTTCATGGTCATGATGGGTATCTTCACCCGCCTGTGGTCCACCATCATGATGATCATGTTCACCAAGCTCATGCTGGTGGACTTCGGCTGGGACGAGATTCCCCACATCTATCCCATCGGCTGCGCCTTGGCCATCCTCACCTCCAATCACCTCCGATCCGAGTTCAATCCCCTCGAACGCATCGAGCGGGTGATGCGCCAGGGATCGGTGGTGAGGCGTTTCAGCCTGATGATCATTTGCGCGGTGGTCATCGCCTTCCTCGCGGTGATGCCCATGCTCTTCGCGCTCACCTTCACCGACCGCTCGATGTTGAAGTGAGCGCCCCAAAGGAAATACAACCATGACCGGCAAGATCAGGTTCGCCACCAACATGCAGGTCCTGGCCATGGCCGTGGCTTGGCTGGGCATCTGCATGGGCATCGACTACACCTTCAACCGTCATTTGTGGACGGCTGAAGTGGTGGCCGCGCCGAGCACTGTGCCCCTCTCACTCCGCATCAATCACCTTTGCTGCTCGGGATGCCTCGGCGACGTCAAGGAGGCGCTTGAGACCCTGCCCTGGCTCAAGGACGCTCCGATGAAAGTGCGGGAGGGCAATCTGCGCACCCAGGAAGAGGCCGACGTGGCCGGACCCGCCGGGGATTATGGCGGCTGGCTCGACATCGATGTGGCCGACGTAAGCCAGATCGACTTCGTGGCTATCGACCGCGCGCTACGGGACGAGGGCCTCGTGGCCTCGCAGATGGAGTTCGGCGGAATCCGTCATTTCCGGCTCGAGGCCCAGGTGCGCCACCTCTGCTGCGGCATGTGCAAAGACGCGGCCGAGCGAATGCCCGAACTGACCCGGGCCAAAGCCACTGGGAGACTCAAGTGGCTCGACAGTGTTGTGGCCGAACGAGCCACGGGTAAAGTCACCATCCATGCCCGCTACCTCGAGCCCAACGAGAGGATCGATGCCCTGGAAATGCTCGCGGCCATGGACGCGATTGGCTTGCCGGCCTTCTCGCTCAAGGTGGTCGCCTCGGCCGAAGAGCAGGGCGTGGTGAGGTGATCTGATTCCGGCCCCGCGGGTTCATCACCGAACCTGCCATCTCTGCGAAGCGATGTGCGGTCTCATCATCGAGACCCAGGGCCATTCCATCGAGAAGATCCGCGGGGATGAAGACGACCCGCTGAGCCGCGGTCACATCTGCCCGAAGGCGGTGGCTCTCCAGGATCTTCATCACGATCCCGACTGGCTGCGCCGTCCGCTGCGCGGTCGGGGCAGCGACTTCGAGGAGGTCACCTGGGCCGCCGCGTTCGACGAGGCCGCGGGCCGTCTTCACGAAATCCAGAAGGCCCAAGGCCGCTCCGCGGTGGCCGTGTACCAGGGCAATCCGGTGGTCCACAACTACGGCGCTCTGATCTTCGGTCAGCTCTTCGCGCGGACACTGGGCTCTCACAGCAACTTCTCCGCCACCTCGGTCGACCAGTTGCCCCAGATGCTTGCGGGTTTTCTCATGTACGGCCACCAGTTGCTGATGCCGGTGCCGGACGTGGACCGGACCCGACACTTTCTGATCCTGGGCGCGAATCCGCTGGCCTCGAACGGCTCCCTGATGACCGCCCCGGGGATCCGCAAGCGTCTTTTAGATCTGCGGGCCCGCGGCGGGACGGTCGTTCTGGTTGATCCGCGGCGGACCGAAACCGCGGCCTACGCGGATCGCCATCTCGCCATCCGCCCGGAGACCGACGCGCTCTTTCTGCTTGCCCTGATCCACACTGTCTTCGACGAGGGCCTGGTCCAGCTCGAACGACTCGCCGGCTTCACCGATGGTCTGGTCGATCTCGAGAGCCTCGCCAAGGAATGGAGTCCGGAGACCGTGGCCGACGCCGTGGGGCTGCCTCCCGAGGTGATGCGGCAGGAGGCGCGCGCGTTCGCCCAGGCCACTTCGGCTGTCTGCTACGGCCGCGTCGGTATCTCCACCCAGTCCTTCGGCGGCTTGGCATCGTGGCTGATGAATGCGCTCAACGTGATCACGGGCAATCTCGATCGCGAGGGCGGCTTCATGTTCACGAGGCCGGCCATCGACGTGGTGTCGCTCGCCGCGCGCGCGGGCTTGCGCGGCCGGTTCGCCCGGTATCGCAGCCGCGTGCGAGGCGCCCCCGACTTTGGCGGAGAGTGGCCGGTCGCGGCCCTGGCCGAGGAAATCGAAACGCCAGGTCGTGGTCAGATCCGCGCCCTTGTCACCCTGGGCGGGAATCCGGTGCTGTCCACGCCCAATGGCCGTCGTCTGGAGACGGCGCTTCGTGGCCTCGATTTCATGGTCTCGATCGATCCCTACGTCAACGAGACCAGCCGACTCGCGAATCTGATCCTGCCCACCGCGTCGCCGCTCACCCGCGATCACTACGATGTGGTCTTTCATCTTCTTGCCGTCCGCAACACTGCGAAGTTCTCGCCCGCCCTGTTTGAGAAGCCGCCCGAACAGCGGCACGACTGGGAGATCCTCCTCGCCCTGAGCGATGCTCTGGCGGGGAAGCGCGGTGGCGCTGATCTCGCCGGTCGCCTGACCCGGCGGTTGATGGGTCGTCTCGGTCCGCGCGGCGTCGTGGGAAAACTGCTGCGCTTTGGTCCCTATGGCCCCGGCCTCAATCCCGCGGGCGGAGGAGTCACACTGTCGAGGCTGGACCGCGAGGTCTCCGGCATCGATCTTGGACCTCTCGGCCCCGCTCTCCCCGAGAGGCTCCACACCGCGGACCGGCGGATCAAGCTCGCTCCGAAAGCCTTCGTGGACGACCTGCCGCGCTTGCGGTCATGGATGTCCGAGGCGTCTTCGCGCCTCGGAAACCTCACTCTGATCGGTCGGCGCGAGCTGCGTAGCAACAACTCCTGGATGCACAACGCGGCGCGGCTGATGAAGGGTGACGACCGCTGCACCCTGATGATGCATCCAGACGACGCGCGTGCGCGGAACATCGGCGACGCTCAGCTGGTGGCCGTCTCGTCGCGCACCGGCTCAGTGCGCGTGCCCGTTCTCATCACCGACGAAATCCGCTCGGGTGTCGTCTCCCTCCCCCACGGCTTTGGACACGACCGTGAGGGCGTGCGGCTCACGGTCGCGAGAGCCCACCCAGGCGCCAGCTTCAACGACCTCGCCGACGATCAACGTCTCGACGATCTGTGCGGCACGGCCGCGTTCAGCGGCACGCCGGTGGAGGTTGTCGCGGTCCCCGGCGCCCCTACTCGAGGGCGTTGAGACCGGTCAGGTCGCGGCCGATGATGAGGGTGTGGATGTCGTGGGTGCCCTCGTAGGTGTCGACGGTCTCGAGGTTCAGCATGTGGCGGATGATCGAGTATTCGGTGGTGATGCCGTTACCGCCGTGCATCTCGCGGGCCAGCCGCGCGCCCTCCAGGGCCACCCGGACGTTGTTGCGCTTGGCCATGCTCACCTGGGCGTAGTTCATGGTTCCGCCATCCTTCAACTCGCCCAGGCGGCGAACCATGAGCAGACCGAGCGAATGCTGGGTGGCCATGCGGGCGAGCTTGTCCTGGATGAGCTGGCGCGCGCCGATGGGCTTGCCGAAGGTGGTGCGGGTCTTCGTGTATTCGATCGAGTCGGTGAGCACGGTTTCGAGCGCGCCCAGAGCGCCCCAGGCGATGCCGTAGCGGGCCTGGGTGAGACAGCCGAGGGGCGACTTGAGGCCGCCCGACTTGGGCAGGATGGCGCTTGCGGGGACGCGCACGTCCTCGAGCACGATCTCCCCGGTGATGCTGGCGCGCAGGCTCATCTTGTTCTTCGTCTCGGGCGCGGAGGCGCCCTTCGTATCCATGGGGACGATGAAGCCGCGGATCACGCCCTTGTCGTCCTTGCTCTCGTAGGTCTTCGCCCACACGATGGCGATGTCGGAGAGCGGGCTGCTGGTGATCCACATCTTCGACCCGTTGATCACGTACGAGTCGCCGTCGCGATCGGCCCGGGTGCGCAAGGCGCCTGGGTCGGACCCACCGTCGGCTTCGGTCAGGCCGAAGCAGCCGACCAGTTTGCCCGACGCGAGCTCGGGCAGATACTTCTTCTTCTGCTCTTCCGACCCGTAGGCAGTGATGGGGAACATGACGAGGCTGCCCTGGACGCTGCCGCTCGAGCGCACGCCCGAATCGGCGCGCTCCATCTCATAGCAGATCAGGCCGTACGCGGTGCTCGACACGCCGGCCCCGCCGTACTCTGGCGGAGTGGTGGGTCCGAGGAAACCCATCTCGCCCATCTGAAGCATCAGCTCGCGGGGCAGAGTGTCCTTGTCCCACCAGCCCTGCACGTGAGGGATGATCTCTTTGTCGACGAAATCGCGCGCGGCGCGATGGATGTCTTTGTCCTCGGCGGAAAGGGTATCGAGCACGCGGAAATAGTCGAACATGCCGCGGATTCTAGCCCCGCCATTCCCCGATCCCACATGATGCAAATTTCACGAGTCTGCTCAACCAGAGTGGGCATCGTAGAGTCAAACTTCTTGCGGGGTGCTCCGGGGGGAATGGCGGTTCCTCACTTAAGGCACAAGGTTCCGCAGTTCTGAGGCGGGGTGCGGATGCGGCGCTCCTTGCCATTCTCGAAAGAAAAGGCAGGCTCATGCGCACGTTCCGTCTCTTGGTGTCGTTTTTCGTTGCCTCCATTGCACTTACGGCGTGCAGTGGTGGTTCCGCCCAGCCCGCGCAGGGTAGTCCGGGGGCGGGTGGGCCGGGACGCGGTCCGGGTGGCCGTGGTGGTGGCGCGATACCGGTGAAGGCCGGGGAGGTCACGGTTCAGCAGGTGACTTATCGCATCCAGGCCGTCGGTTCGCTCGAAGCGGAGGACCTGGTCCAGGTTACCGCCGAGGTCGATGGAGTGCTCACCGAGGTCAAGTTTCGTGAGGGAGACCGGGTCACCAAGAACACCGTCATCGCCCTCATCGACCCCGATCGCTACAAGCTCGAATCCGATCGCGCCGAGGCGCTCTACCGCCGCGCGGTGGCGGACGGCGCTCAGGCCGAAGCCACCCTGGCCCGGCGCGAGGCCCTGGCCCGCGAGAACCTGGTGTCCGTCGAGGACCTCAACCAGACCCGGACCGCCAACGAGCGCCTGGCCGCTGAAGTCGCCTCGGCCAAGGCCGCGCGCGATATCGCCGCGCAGAATCTCTCGCGGGCCTGGGTCAAGCCTCGCCGGGGCGGGGTGATCGACAAGCGTCTCGTTGCCACCGGCACGTTCGTTCGTGCCGGCACGAATCTCGCCACCCTCGTCGACCTCGCGCGGCTCCAGCTCCGCTTCCGGGTTTCGGAGACCGAGTCGTTGCGCGCGGCCAAGGGGCAAGAGGCGAAGTTCAAGGTCGCGGCCACGGGCGATCGCGAGTTCACCGCGCGCATCTACCACGTGGGTGAAGTCGCCGACCCCGCCTCGCGCCAGGTTGAAGTCCTCGCCTGGGTGCAGAATCCGGGCGTGCTCAAGCCCGGCTTCTTCGCCGAAGTGAGCCTGCCGTCCGAGAGCAAGAAGGACGCGATCGTGGTGCCCGAAACCGCCATACAGGCGAGCGACCGCGGCTTCATCGCGTTCGCCATTCAAGACGGCAAGGCCGTGGTCCGGCCGGTCGAACTTGGGCCCCGCACCGGCGGGGGCTTCGTCGAGGTTCTCACCGGCCTGTCCAAGGGCGAGATCATCGTCTTCGAGGGCTCCGATCGCATCACCAACGGGACCTCGGTCACCACCGAGGGCCGCGCGCCGGGGTCAGAAGGATCAGGCGGGCGAGGTCCGTCGGGAGGGCCTTCCACCGAAGGGGCGAGCAAGGAAAAGGGCGGAACGGACGCGACTAACGCAGGAGGTCGTCGATGAGCGAGCACACCCACCCCAAGGGCCCTGAGGCCCCGGAGGATCCCAAGGAGATCGCCACGGGGATGACCCTTGCGGACATCTCGATCCGCAATCACGTCTTCGCGTGGATGCTGATGGCCGGGCTCATGGGCTTCGGCTATATCGCGTTCAGCGGCGCCGGCGGCGTGGTCAAGGGCCTCGGCATCAGCCAGAACCCCGACGTCGACTTCCCGGTGGTGAACATCTCGGTGAGCTACGAGGGCGCCTCGCCCGAGGTCATGGAGACAGACATCGTCGACGTGGTCGAAGACGCGATGACCTCGATCGAGGGCGTGAAGGAGATCTCTTCCACCTCGCGTCAGGGCTCGGCCAACGTCTCCGTCGAGTTCGATCTCTCTCGCGATATCGACTCGGCCATCCAGGATGTGCAGGCCCGCGTGGCCCAACTCGGCCGCCGCTTCCCCCGCGATGTCGATCCGCCCACCGTCTCGAAGAACAACCCCGAAGACCAGCCCATCATGTGGGTGGGCGTCTCCGGCGACCGAACCCCGACCTTCCTCGCCGACTATGTCCGGAACGTGGTGAAGCCCGCATTCCAGACCGTCGAAGGCGTGGGCGAGATCCAGTTCGGGTACCGCGAGCGCAACGTGCGCGTGTGGTTCGACGCCACCCGCCTCGAAGCCCAGGGCCTCACCGTGCAGGACGTCACCGGCGCCATCGGCCGCGAGCACATCGAGATGCCGGCCGGGCGCATCGAGGGCGTGGGGCGCGAAATGAACGTGCGCGCCGAGGGCGAGGCCATCGACCTCGAAGCCTTCCGCAATCTGGTCATCACCTATCGCGACGGCACGCCCATAAGGCTCAAGGACGTGGCCGTGGTTGAGGACGGTTTTGAAGACCAGCGGCGCGTCCAGCGCGCCATGGGCCAGACCGCGCTCGGCTTCGGGATCAAGAAGATTCGCGGCGCGAACGCGGTGCAGGTGGGTCATGACGTGCGCGACCGTATCGATCTGCTCCAGAAGCAGGCCCCCGAAGGGATCACCCTCGCCATCAACTTCGATTCCACCCAGTTCATCGAGGAGTCGATCAACGAGATCCTGTTCACCCTGGTGATGGCCGCGGTGCTCACCAGCTTCGTGTGCTGGCTGTTCCTTGGTTCGTGGACCTCGACCCTCAACATCCTGCTCGCCATCCCCACCTCGATCCTGGGCACGTTCATCGTGATGTACTTCCTGGGCTTCACCCTGAACACCTTCACCGTGCTCGGCCTGTCGCTGGTGGTGGGCATCGTGGTCGACGACGCCATCATGGTGCTCGAGAACATCTATCGGCATCGCGAGATGGGCGAGGGCAAGGTCAAGGCCGCGAGCATCGGCGCGCGCGAGGTCACCTTCGCCGCCGCCGCCACCACCGCCGCCATCGTGGCCATCTTCCTGCCCGTCGCCTTCATGAAGGGCATCATCGGCAAGTTCTTCTTCCAGTTCGGCGTGACCATCTCGGTGGCCGTCCTGCTCTCCCTTCTGGAAGCCCTCACCCTCACGCCCATGCGCTGCTCGCGTTTCCTCCAGGTGGGCGAGAAGCGCGGCCGGCTCGGCACCTTGGTCGATCGCGGGTTCGATCGACTGGCCGCGGCCTACCTGAAGGTTCTTCAGCCCGCCCTCCATCATCGGGGCATGGTGATGGGCGTTTCGCTCGTGCTCTTCCTCGCATCCTTGTCCCTCATCAGGCTGCTTCCGCAGGAGTTCGTGCCCCGTCAGGACACCGGACGTTTTCGCATCAGCTATACCCTGCCCATCGGCACAAGCCTCGAAGTGACCAACCGACTGGCGCTGCAGGTCGAGGACTACCTGTCCGGCCGCCCCGAGATCCGTCGCTACTTCGGCGGGCCCGGCGGATTCGGCGGCGGCGGCGATGTGTCCTCGGGCGGCATGATGGTGAGCATGAAGGACTTGAAGGACCGCCCGGCGGATCCCCGCTCCGGACGGCCCCTCACCCAGACCCAGTTGATGGACGAGATGCGGCGCGACCTCTCCAAACTGCCCGGCGCCCGCATCTCACTGTCGGAAAACTCGCAACAGAGCTTCACCTCCGGCCGCGGCTCACCGGTCGAGTTCTCGATCCGCGGCGGCAATTGGGAGACCCTGGCCCAGAAGGCGGGCGAGATCATGGACGAGTTGCGGACCTCCGGCCTTGTGGCCGACGTCGATAGCGACTACCGCCTCGGCATGCCCGAGGTGCAGGTGATTCCCGACCGCAACAAGGCCGCCGATCTCGGTATCTCGATGACCGCCATCGGCGAAACCGTGAATGCGGCCATCGGGGGCGTGCGCGCGGGCCGGTTCAAGGACGGCGGTCGGCGCTTCGACATCCGCGTCCGTCTGCTGGCCCCTCAACGCGAGAAGCCCGAGGACATCGCCCGCCTGCTGGTGCGCACCCGCACGGGCGAACTGGTGCGTTTGGGCGACCTGGTGAGAATCGAGCAGGCGCCTTCGCTGCAGGCGATCACCCGTCTCGACCGAGAGCGCGCCATCCGGATCTCCGGCAACATTGGCCCCGGCTTCTCCCAGGCCGAAGCCATCGAAGGCTCGCTGAAGATCGCCCGCGACATCCTGCCCGACGGCTACCGGGCCCTGCCCGCGGGGTCATCGCAGGCCTTCGCCGAGAGCTTCGAGTCGCTCGGCTTCGCCTTCTTCATGGGCATCGTGGTCGCTTACATGGTGCTGGCCGCGCAGTTCAACTCGTTCACCCATCCCATCGTGGTGCTGCTCGCTCTGCCCTTCAGCGTCAGCGGCGCCTTGCTCATGCTCTACCTGATGGGCCAGTCCCTGAATGTCTACAGCATCCTCGGACTGATCCTGCTCATGGGCATCGCGAAGAAGAACTCGATCATGCTCGTCGACTTCACCAACCAGATCCGGGGACGTGGCGTCGAGCGCCATGACGCCCTGCTTCAGGCCTGTCCGGTGCGCCTGCGTCCCATCCTCATGACCTCGATCGCCACCATCGCGGGCGCTTCGCCCGCGGCCCTCGCCATCGGTCCGGGTGCTGAGACCCAGCGCTCCATGGCTATTGGTCTGGTCGGCGGCATGGCGGTGTCGACCTTCATGACCCTGTTCGTGGTGCCCGCGGCCTACAGCATGTTCGACGACCTCGTGACCTGGAACGAAGTGCGCCAGAAGAACGGTGTTGGGCTCTTCGCCGGGCTCCTGTCTCCGAAGAGCGCACGGGTCGCGGCGGCGGATTCGCGCTGACGGCTCAGGCCGACATAGCCAGACGAACCGGGTCGATCTGATCGGCCCGGTTCAGGGCCGCGGCGAGGCGCCCCAGGGTCTGTGAGACCTCGGCGGCTTCGCCGGAGACGATGGCGTGGCCCACCTTGCGGCCGGGGCGGGGGGCCTTTCCATAGTCGTGCCAGTGTCCGAGGGGCTCGCGCAGCACGGGCAGCGCATCCGGCACTTCACCGATCCAGTTAAGGAGCACGGAAGATCCCCCGGCCCGGGTGGAGCCAAGCGGCAGGCCCAGCACCGCGCGGAGATGGTTCTCGAACTGGCTGGTGGCGGCACCCTCGATGGTCCAGTGGCCAGAGTTGTGCACGCGGGGCGCCATCTCGTTGGCCAGGAGCTGTCCCTGGTGGACGAACAATTCGAGCGCGAAAACGCCTACGTAATCGAGATCCTCGGCCAGGCGCTGTGCGAACCCCACCGCGGTTTCTGCGAAGCCCTCGGTATGCGGGGCGGGAGAGAGGCTGGCGGAGAGAATCGAGTCCTGGTGGAAGTTCTGGGTGAGCGGGTAGGTTGTGAACTCACCGCTGCGACTGCGCACACCGATCACCGAGACCTCACGTTCAAACGGCACCAGAGCCTCGAGGATCAGGGGCACGCCGCCGAGCTTCGACCAGGCGGTGTCCTTGTCGCCCTCGGAGCGGAGCCGGATCTGGCCCTTGCCGTCGTAGCCGAGGCGACGGGTCTTCAGGATGGCGGGCAGGCCGACCTTCGCCACCGCGGCATCGAGATCCTCGCGGGAGTCGACAGTGGCGAAGGCGGGTGTGGTCATGCCGAGCCGGGTGAAGAGCTCCTTCTCCTCGAGCCGGTCCTGCGAGACCGCAAGGGCCTGCGGGTTCGGGAAGACGGGCACGCGCGAAGCGAGGAACATCGCGGTGTCGGCCGGCACGTTCTCGAAGTCGAAGGTGACCACGTCGATCCCGTCGGCGAAGGCGGAGATAGCGTCGAAGTCGTTGTAGTCGGCGCACGTGAGGGGCGCCACCTGCGAAGCGCAGGCGTCGGCCACGGTGTCGACCACCTTGAAGCGAAGGCCGAGGGGCGCCCCGGCGATCGCCATCATGCGCGCCAGCTGGCCGCCCCCGAGGATCCCTACAGTGGTGGCCATGGTTTCCTTCAGCCTCGGGGATCGGTGCGGGCGAGGACCTGTTCCGTCTGGGCGCGCCTGAAGTCGGCGAGGGCCAGGGCCACTCGCGGATCGTGGAGGGCGAGCAGGGCGGCGGCGAAGAGCGCGGCGTTCGTGGCTCCGGGCGTCCCGATGGCGAACGTGGCCACCGGCACACCGGCGGGCATCTGGACGATCGACAGCAGCGAGTCCATGCCGGAAAGCGCCCGCGACTGCACGGGCACGCCCAGAATCGGCACCGCGGTTTTCGCGGCCAGCATGCCGGGAAGGTGTGCGGCCCCACCTGCGCCCGCGATGATGGCCTGCAGCCCACGGTCCGCGGCCGTGTTCGCATACTCGAACAGCCGATCCGGGGTGCGATGCGCGGAGACCACGGTCACCTCGTGGGGGATGCCGAGGCGCTCGAGCATCTCGGCGGCGGCCTTCATGGTCTCCCAGTCGGAACGGGAGCCCATCACCACTCCGATCCGCGGCGCTTCTGTCTTGGATTCGCTCATGCCCGGGTGAGTCTACCGCCCGGGTTAGTCATGGGCGGTGCGTTAAGGGCCACCACCCTCCGACATCCCTTTCGTCGAGCTCAGGGCAGGCAAGGTGTGTCTACTGGGTGAGGATCTTTTCGAAGAAGGCGAGGGCGCGGGGGTCTTTCGACTGGCCGAGCCAGAACATGGCCTGCTTGCGGACCTCGCGGCTCTTGTTCTCCTGAGCCACGCGGATGAGATCGGGCACGCCCTCACCGCCCGGGATCTGACTGAGGGCGAAGACAGCCTTCTTCTTGACATCGACGTCCGGGTCCTCGGTGGCGGCGCGGATCACGTCGGCGTCCGATCGCTTCTGTGCCTTCTGGGCGATCCAGAACAGGGCCTGCCCTCGCACCTTCGCCGACGCGTCGTTGCGGGCCATGTCGATCAGCGTGGCCGGCGCCTTCGTGGCCTTGCTTTGCGAGAAGGCGAACGTGAGGTGCTCGCGGAACGAGGCATCGCCCACTTCGCGCAGGCGGACGAGAGCCTCGTAACCCGCCTGACCGCGAGTGTTGCCCAGCCAGAATGCCGCCGCGTGGCGGATCTGCTTCGCGTCGCCCGTCTTCGCGATCCGCTCGAGGGCCGCGTCGGCCGACCTGTCGTCATGCAAGGCGATCGCGGCGACCGCGCCGTCGCTGCGCCGCCTGGACGCGCGACCGGCATCGCCGCCCCGGGCCAAGGTCTCAAGCCACGCGATGCTCTGCGAAGGGGTCACGTTCGCCACTTCCTGAATCCGCTCGGCGTCCCGATCGACGCGGCACGTGCTCGAATAGGCGCGCAGGCGGTCGACTCCCGAGCCATCGACCCGGGCGTACACGATCAAGGTCGAGTCGACGGGCGCGCCGTCCTCCCGGGACATGTTCATTCCGTGGTTGTCGCTGGTCAGCGAGCAGGAGCGCTCGTGCCGAGAGTCGCGGCTGTTCCAGCAGCACGCCTCACCTTCGGTCGCCGAAGGCACGCTCCAGCTGAGCCAGGTGGGGGTGCCCGACCGTTGGGCCGCAGCCACGGCGGCGGTGAGCGGGTCGGCCGCGTTGGTCTGCGATGCGGCGAGTACGAGGAGGAGAGCGGGAAGCATCATGATTGTTTTTCCTTGTCTAATGGATCCCGGCTTTCGCCGGGATACGCCGCCAGTGTTTCGATGAGCGGCTACCTAGTCCTTGAGCAGTTCGAGCATGAAGGCGCGGGATTCCTTCGAGTTCATCAGAGAGAGCCAGTGCACGGCTTCCTTCTTGAGCCCGGGGTCTTTTTCGGCGCGAGCGATCTCGACCAGCCGGGTGGGGTTTCCCTGGAGGAAGAAGGCGTTCAGGATCTCCTTCTTCACTTCGAAGTCGGTCTCGGAGCGATACATCTCGGTGAGCACGTTCTCGCTGCGTCGACCCATCAGCCCGAGGTTGCGGACGGCGGCAAGACGCGCTTCCTTGTCCTTCTCGCCGCGGGCGGCCGCGGCCACTTGTTCGATGGCCCCCCCGATGAAGAGCGCCTGCAGGATGGCCTTCTTCTCCTCGGTCGATACGGCGGTGGAGTACATCTGGCTCAACTCCGCGGTGCCGCCCATTACTCCGAGCAGACGCACGGCGTCGGCTCGGAGGGAGGGATCCTTCTCGTTCCGGGCCGCGTTCAACACCCGCGCCTTGTCACCCGAGACCATGAATGAGTTGAGGATCCGCTTGCGCAGCGTGTTGTCGGTGGTCGAGGCGTAGACGTCGCTCAGGATCTTGCGATTGTTCGGACCGCCGAAGACACCCAGGTACTGGATGGCTTTGCGCTGCAATTCGGGAGACTGGTTGCCGCGCGCCACCTCGGCAATGGCGTTGCCCGCCTCCACCGATCCGATCTGGGCCAGCACGAAGAGCGAACGCTCCCGGACCTTGCGCGATGAGTTGGGCGACGAGAGGATCTTCACCAGCATGGGCATGGCCTCGCTCGGGTCGCTCTGGGCGAGGGCGGAGACGGCCATCAGCTTGAGGTCGAGGTCGTCTTCCTGATCGGGCCTCGGAGCCTGGCCCGACTTGCCGCGCACTTCCATCTCCAGCGCCTTGGCCTCCTTGGCCCAGCGGCTGGCGGGGAACTCGGCCTGCAGGCGGGCCAGGGTGGCGAGGGCGGCCGCGGCGCGATTCATCTTGCCCTGGGCGTAGCCGGTCCAGTAGAGCGCCGCATCCACCCGGCTGTTGAGGCTCATCAGCCTGCTCAGCGGCCGCAGGGCGTCGCTCCAATCCTCCTCGTCGATCGACTCCATGGCCGACTCGTAGAGCTCCTCGAGGCTCTCCGCGCGGTCGCGCTGGCTCTCACGTTCGGCCTCGCGCGCTTCCCGGGCCGCCTCTCGAGCCTGATCGCGGGCCTCACGCGCCTGTTCCCGGGCTCTCTCTCGGGCTTCCAGTTCCTTCTCTCGCTGAGTCTCCTGGCCTTCGTGAATAGCCTCATACGCCGCAACCTCGGCTTCCATCGAGGCCTCGCGCATTGCCTGGTTGTGGGCGCGTTCGATCACGGCTTCGATCGCCGCAGCGTTCAAGTCGATCACGGGATCGACGAGAACCAAGGGCCTGGCGGAAACGACCGGCGATGCGACGGGAGCCGGCGAGGGAGCCGGCGAAACCGAGGGCGAGGCGACGGGCTCCTGGGCGTGAGCCGCCGCGGTGAAGGCCAGAGCGAGCGCGAACATCGCGGCCCGGATCTGGAGGGTTGGGCAAGTGGTCTGGGTCATGGGGTCTTGAAACCTCGATGGATACATGGAATGGATGGCGGCTTGGATGAAGGATGGATGAGGCATTAAAGGGAAGTGGGGGAGGCGGGGGTGAGGCTCATCTCGCGTTTCTCCACCTGGGCCTCCATCACCTGGAGGCGGAAGAGAAGATCGCGGGAGTCGACGCGCTTGCGCAGACCGTCGAGTTCGTTCCTGGCCTCGCCGTCGGTAGCCGCCGAGAAGCGGACGAGCAGGCGTTCCGTCTCTTCCATCACGCCCGCGATCTGGCCTTCGCCCGCGCGTTCGGCGGCGGCGCGGAACAGGCGGCTGGCGGTGACGAGATTCTCCGCGGCGGCTCTCAACTCGAGCAGGTCGGCGTCGGTGAACTCGCGGTTCTTGAGTTCCACGAGGGTGACGCGTGACCGGCCGAGGTGTTCGCCCAGGGCCGTGAGGAGGACCTTCTGCTGCGTCTGCTCAGAGGAGAGGGTCTGTTCCTCCACCCGGCCGAACTGTCGGCCAAAGGAGAAGGCGAGGATCAGGCAGGCGACCAGCGCCGCGCCCGCGGCCAGAAACCTCGCCACCCGGCGGAAGGGGAGGATCTTGCCCCGCTCCTCTTGATTCTTCGCCGCCGCGATGACGTTCGCAGTGAGCCGCGACTCGAAGTCACCCGCGGGTTCGGGGATGTCGTCGTGGCTGACCACGGCCAAGAGACGGGTCAGGCTCTCGAATCGGGCCAGGCAATCGGCGCAGGCGGCCAGGTGTCCGTCGAGTCCGGGCTCGTCGAGCGGCTCCCGGTAATACAGGAGGATCAGCTGATTGTCGGTGAGATGTGGAGTTGTGTTCATGAGGCTTGCACCAGGGGTTCAAGGTCTTGACGAACCTTGCGCACGGCACGGAAGACACACTGTTTGGTGGCGGCGAGAGAGATACCGAGGGTTTGGCCGATGTGTTCGAGGGTGTGGCCTTCGAAGTGGCGCAGCACGAAGGCGGTGCGCTCGGTGGCGCTCATCCGCTCCATGCTTTCGTTGACGAGGCGGCGGATATCGGACGCGTGGGCGTTCTGGTCGGGGCCTGGAGTGGATGAGAGCAGGCTCGACGTGATGGCATCGGCCTCGGAGTCGGTTTCGGGAAGATCGTCCTCGGCCCGGCGCACGCGCTTGCGGAGAAGGTCGTACGCGCAGTTCGTGGTGATGCGATGGAGCCAGGTCGAAAGCTCGGACCGGTTCTCGAACTTGTCGAGGCCCCGGTAAGCCTTGAGGAGGGCTTCCTGCACCACGTCTTCGGCGTCTTGTTCGTTTCGGGTCATTCGATATGCCAGCCTGTGAAGTGAACGAGCGTGGCTCATCACGAGGGCTCTAAACCCCTCGTCGTCGGCAGCCCTCGCTTGTAGGGGCGTTTGCCCGAGTCCGCTCATTCGTATCGTTTGACGCCGCCTCCGCCGGGAGGTTAGCAAGGCCAACGAAAGTCGAACAAAAAGAGCAGGTTGCAACCGGCGGCGGCGGCGTCGGCCGCCTTCGAATATCCTCCCAGCATGACGAAACGATTGAGTTACCGGCTAATGGTGGCCCTCGTGGCCATCTTCTTTGTGCCTGCCATGGGCACCACCCAGCCCGCGGCGGGGGATCGCGCCCAGGTGCTCTACGATCAGATCGATCGGATCTTCGCCAAGCGGGAGTACGACGCGCCGCGCTTCGGTCCGGCGCGGTGGCTGCCCGGCGGATCGGCCTACGCCATCGTGGAACCGGTGGCGGCACCTCCCAACCCTTCGGCGGCGCTCAGAACAAGGGGTCGCGAGATCGTGCGCTACGACGCGGCGACGGGAGCGAGGAGCATCCTGGTGGCGGCTTCGCTCCTGACCCCGCCCGGAGCCGACGCGCCGCTCGACGTGAGCGACTACGCCTGGTCCGCGGATGGCGCGCGATTGCTCATCTTCACCAACACCCGCAAAGTGTGGCGGGACCACACCCGCGGCGACTACTGGGTACTCACCCTCAAGGACGGGGCGCTGCGGAAACTCGGAGGCGAGGCGCCCGAGGCCTCGCTGATGTTCGCGAAGTTCTCGCCGGATGGAACGCGCGTCGGATATGTGCGCGGCAACAACATCTACGTCGAGGGCCTCAACGATGGCGCCATCGTCCAGCTCACTCGCGACGGTTCGGAGACCACGATCAACGGCACCTCGGACTGGGTGTACGAAGAAGAGCTGGGTGTGCGCGACGCCTTTCGTTTCAGCCCCGACGGGCGGCACATCGCCTACTGGCAGTTCGACAGCACCGGGGTCGGGATCTTCTCGCTGATCAACAACACCGACAAGCTGTATCCGGAGATCACGCGTATCCCGTATCCGAAGGCGGGCAGCGCGAACTCCGCGGTGCGCATCGGCGTGGTGAGCGCCACCGGCGGGGAGACGCGCTGGATCAAGACGCCGGACGACCCCCGCAACTCATATCTGGCGCGCATGGACTGGGTCGACGATCGCACCGTGGCCATCCAGCAGTTGAACCGGCTGCAGAATCAGAACGATTTCCTGATGGGCGACGCGACGAGCGGGGAAGTGCGGAGGGTCTTCCGCGACGAATCTAAGACCTGGGTGGATGTCGAGGACGACGTGAAGTGGATCGAGGGCGGGAAGGCCTTCTTGTGGGTGAGCGAACGGAGCGGCTGGCGGCACGTCTACCGCGTTCCCCGTGAAGGGGGCGAGCCGCGACTGATCACTGCCTTCGAAGCCGACGTCATCTCCGTCGCCGGCCTCGACGAAGCGTCGGGCTGGCTCTACTTCCGCGCCTCTCCCGAAAGCGCCACCGAGGCTTATCTCTACCGGTCGAAGCTTGACGGAAGCGGAGTTCCTGAGCAGGTCACACCCGACGGACCGCCGGGCACGAATGTGTACGACCTCGCCCCCTTGGGCCGTCTGGCCTTCCACACCTACTCCCGTTTCGATCAGCCGCCGGCGATGTCGGTGGTGGCGCTCCCCTCGCACAAGACACTGCGGTCCCTGACCGACCCCTCGGATCTCGCGGCCAAGGTGACGCCTTTGCTCTCACGGTCGGTTGAGTTCTTCTCGGTGGCCATCGGCGAAGGAGTGTCGCTCGATGGGTGGATGCTCAAGCCGAAGACCTTCGATCCCACGAAGCGTTATCCGGTGATTGTGTTCGTCTACGGCGAGCCCGCAAGCCAGACCGTCACCGATCGCTGGGGAGGCGGCCGGATGTTGTTCCACCGCGCCCTGGCGGATGCGGGGTACCTCGTGATCAGCGTCGACAATCGGGGGACGCCCGCGCCCAAGGGGGCAGCGTGGCGCAAGAGCGTCTATGGCACGGTCGGGGATCTGAGTGCGCGGGATCAGGCGGCGGCCATCCGCGCGCTGGCGGTGAGGCGCGCGTATATCGACCTCGACCGCATCGGTGTGTGGGGCTGGAGCGGCGGGGGGTCGAACACACTGAACGCTATGTTCCGGTTCCCCGACGTGTTCAAGGTCGGTGTGTCGGTGGCGCCGGTGCCCGATCAGAAGCTCTACGACACCATCTATCAGGAGCGCTACATGGGCCTGCCCCAGGAGAACGTCGAGGGTTATCGCATCGGTTCGCCCATCAACTTCGCCGAGGGACTGAAGGGGAAGCTGCTCATCGTTCACGGTTCGGGCGACGACAATGTGCACTACCAGGGTACGGAGCGCCTCATCAATCGGCTGATCGAACTAGGCAAACCGTTCGACATGATGGCCTACCCCAATCGCTCGCATTCGATTTCGGAAGGATCGGGCACGACGCCCCACGTCTACAAGCTGATCTCACGCTACTTCCTGCAGCATCTCCCCCCCGGCCCGCGATAACGGAGCCCTGGCTGCGCGCCCCTTACCAGTTGGAAGGCTTGTAGTCCTTCAGGAACTTGCCGTACGTGTGTTCGCCCGTGATCAGACCCGAGAAGAACGGGTCACACACCCGGGCCGCGCCGTCGACGATGTCGAGGGGCGGGGCGAAATCGAACTCGGCCTTCTTGCGGTCGGCGTGGATCGCGGGATCTTCATCGGTGACCCAGCCCGTGTCCACCGCGTTCATGTGGATGCCGTCGTTCACATAGTCGCGTGAGGCGGTGAGGGTCATCATGTTGAGCGCGGCCTTGGCCATGTTGGTGTGGGGGTGCTTGTCGGTTTTGGTCCCGCGCGAGAAGATCCCCTCCATCGCGGAGACGTTGACGATGTGCTTGTCGCGGGTGGGTACGCGCAACATAAGCGGCTTCAGGCGAGCGCACAGGATGAAGGGCGCCACCGCGTTCACCAGCTGAACCTCCAGCATCTCCGCGGTGGGCACATCGGCAAGAGCCAGCCGCCAGGTGTTCTGCTCGCGCAGGTCGACCTGCTGCAGGTCGGCGTCGAGCCGGCCCTGCGGAAATAGATCGTCACGGCGGGTGTCGTCGTCGTAGGCGTACCGCACCTGGGACAGGCGCGCCGAGGCCACCACCCCGATGCCGCTGCGTCCGCCATTCAGGGTCATCAGGCCGGCGCGATCGACAACCAGGGAGTTCGTCGAAGGGCCGCCGCCTGCCCTGAGCTCGTCTGCAGGCTTGGTCGAAGGGCCCGCCCTGAGCTCGTCTGCAGGCTTGGTCGAAGGGTCGAGGGCCCTCTTCAGGTCCTCGTGGTTCTTGAGCAAGAGGAAGATGTCCGCGCCGAAATCGGTGGGTGGACGAGACTCGGTCTCGAGCAGGTCTTCGTAGAAGCCCGGCGGACGACGCACGGTCTGGCAGGCGTTGTTGACGATGATGTCAAGGCGCTTGAACGAGTGCTCTATGTAGCGCGCGAAGATCTCGACGCTCGGAGGATGCCGGAGGTCGAGGCCGTGGATGTGTAGCCGGTGCTTCCAGTCCCTAAAGTCGGGCTCACGCGAGTAACGGAGGGCGGAGTCCTGGGGAAAGCGGGTGGTGGCGATCACCTCGGCCCCCGCGCGCAGCATCTTGAGCGAAATCTGGAATCCGATCTTTACCCGCGAGCCGGTGACGAGGCCCACCTTCCCCTCGAGGGAGGTGGTCTGGAAACGCTTGGCGTAGTTGAACTCCGCGCACTCCGCGCACATCGAGTCGTAGAAGTGATGGAGTCGGGTGAACTCGGCCTTGCAGACGTAGCAGGCGCGAGGCTTCTTCAACTCGCGAGGCGGTGCCTCCGGCGTTTCGCCCAGGAGGGCGGGGGCCACGAACACCGCGGCCTCACGCGCCTGTCGGATGCCGGTCACCGCCCGGGACTCGCGGTCCTGGGCTTCCTCGCCCAGGCGTCGGACGCGTCGCAGCGTCTTCACCAGGCGCTTCTCCTGATACGACTGCGGACGCGAGACCTGCCCCGCGGCGATGAGCAAGGCCTGGCGCTGTTCCAGGGGCACCGCGGCAAGAAGGCCGCGATCAGCCGCGACTCTCTGAAGGAGTTCAGTCACACGGCGGACGTCGCCGAGGTCCAGCGGGGCCGGCGCATCCACGAGCGGTTCGAGAACAACGGAGTCGGGAGAACGACGGGTCATCAACCCCCTGATTCTCTCAGTTGTAGCCGTAGACGCGGAACTTCGGGCGGCGGTTGAGAGCGCGGGGGCCGGCCCTACTTTGTTTCCTTCGCCACGTCTTGAGCGAGGAGTTCGGCGTTGTCCTCGCCGAAGTGCTTCGCCAGCATCTTCTTGAAGGCGCCGGACTTCGCAAGTGACTTGAGGTGGTCGTTGAGCGGCCCGACGAGCTTCGAACCCTTGGGCAGCGCGAAAGCGAAGAAGGATCGCTCGCCGATGGGGAAGGCGATGCCCAGCTCAGGGTGCAGGGTCAGGTAGTGCAGAACCACCGCGGAATCGCAGGCAAGCGCGTCGGCCTCGTCTTTGAGCACCGCCTGGAAGGCCGCGTCGTCGTCGTCCACCACGTGCGACTTCACCCCCGGGATAGCGGCCACGAGGCTGGTGGACAGCGTCCCCTTCACCACCGCGACGCGTTTGTCCTTGACGTCTTGTGGGGTGGCGAAACCGCTCGTTGATTTCTGCACCACCACCACCCGGTTGGGGAAGTACGGGTTCGAGAAAGCGAGTCGGGCCTGGCGCTCGGGAGTCACGGTGACGGAGGAGGAACCGATCTGGCATTGCCCGCTCTCCGTATCCTTCAGCAGGTCGTCGAACAGGGGCTTGTGCTCGAACACCGGGTTCATCTTGGCCGCGGCCGCAAAACTCGAGAGCAGGTCGTACTCAAGACCCGAAGGCGCCCCGTTGGCATCGCGCACGAAGAATCCCGCGGCGGGGTGGGTGCAGACCTTCAGGGTTTCGCCGGCCGCGTCCTGTGCGTTCGCGAGAGAGGAGGTACCGCCGGCGAGGCATAGAGCCAGGATCGCGGTCAGTCGGCTTCCGCCGGTTTGCTTGAATGTATTCATGACCCGCAAATTGTAAGCCCGCTCGACGTTACGCCCGGGCGGAGCGCGCCCATCTACAATCCGTCAGTGCGACACCGTGGGCATTGGCTGATCCCTCTTGTTGGGTTTGTGGCCGTGCTTGTGCACCATGCCGCGTGGTACCGCGCGTTTCCGCAGTACACCGCGTACCCTCCCGATCAGGCGGGTTATCTCGCCGGGGGGCAGGCGATCTTCGCCGCCGTCTCCAGCCTGGTCCGCGATGGCTACCAGGCGTCGACGATGGTGGAACTGCGGCGCTGGTTCGACTTCCTCGGGGTCGCTTTGTTCTACGGCGTGCTCGATGGTCTGAAACCGAACGACCTGTTCTTCGCCCGCGGTGTTCTCGCCTTCTTCAATGCCCTCACCGCGGTGGGCGTCTACGCTGTGGCTCGCCGCCTCGGCTCGCCAGGGGCCGGAGTGATCGCACTCCTGTTGTTCCTGGCCTCGCCCGCGTTTCCGTCGGGGGCGAGCCGGCTCTATCCCGACGCGCTTACCGGCTGTCTGATCGTATGGGCAGTGCGACTCTTCATCCCCCGTCGGGGAGGCTCCGCGCTAGAGGGCGGCCGCTTTGCCATCCTCGCCGGGGTTCTCGCGGGAACCGCCATGCTGGTGCGCGTCCAGATGTTGCCGTGGGTGCCGCTGGGTCTTGCCGGTTGTTCAGTCCTCGCTCTGCTCATGCGTGTCGGTCCGCAGCCTCGCTCTCTCATGCGCTTCGGGTGGCTGGGTCTCTCCCTCCCTCTGATGATCTTCGTGGGCGCCACAGGGTTCGGCCTCGAGAATCGCAACGACAGCGCGCCCAAACACAATCTGCCCCGCTACCACTACTACGCCTACGGCTTCTGGCAGTACGTCGAGTCCGACGGCTGGGAGGGCCCCTGGCGACTGAAGAAGGATCCCTACTATGAGGCGATGGTCGAGGCGGAGAAGAGTGAACCCGGTCTTCTCGCCTCGAGGCCGCGTCAGTACCTCTTCGCCCTCCGATACCTCAATGGGCGCCTCGACAAAGCGATCCCTGTGGTCCTCGGCAACTTCTATCGGATCTTCGATCGACCCCAGAATCCCGAACACCGCGGATTCATTCCTCCGCGGATGGCCACGTGGATCCACCGTCTGGCCCTGTTGAGCGCGGTGGTGGCGTCCGCCCATCTCTACGCCACCTCGAGCCCGGGCTTCATCGCTCCTCTTCTGATTCTTTCCCTCGGCTGTTTCCATGCGCTCGCCTGGGGGTGGCCCCGGTATCTCATGCCCGTATTGCCTGTGGTTCTCGCCCTTGGCGGTGTGGGTCTTGAGATCGTCGGTCGTTCCCTGCGGACGAGGGCCCGGTGGTGGGGCCGGGCCGTCCTCATCGTGGTCGGGCTGCTCGGCCTGGGCGCGCTGTTGCGAAACGGAATGCCCGAATTCGCCTGGTGGTTGGGGACGGCCGCGCTCCTGCTGGCCGTCGTTCAGTTCATTCGCCTTCCCTTCGCAGACGACAGCCTGGGAGCGGCGCGATGGCCGAGCTTCCTTTTCGCGGCCTGTGTCTCGGCGGTGGGGTTCGGGAACGCCTGGCGGGACGGCAACTGGCACCAGGTCGATCTCGACCTGCGTGCGGGCGACACGGTTCGTCAGGAGATCCGCGTCGCCCCCGAGGCCCTCGTCGGCCTCCGGGCCGCGCGCGATCGCTTCGTCGCGGTCGACCTCGAGCTGAGGTCGCCCTCCGAGCGCCCCTTCTCGGTGAAGGTCAACGGGATCGCCGCGACGCTCACGCCCTCGATTCCGCCCCTTCCCGAGTCGATCCCCGTGCTCGAAGAAAGCCGGGGCTATCCGCAGTGGTGGGTTCTGCCCCTGACCGATGCCATGATCGACGAAGCGTCGCGGGTCGGCGTGGTGATCGTGGACATCGCCATCGATCGTCCGCGGGCCGCGCGTTTGAAGGGCGATCGCTTCAAGGAGCAGGCGACGCGATTCGAAGCGCCGGCCTTGGGCGACTGGCCTTGGGCCGCGGGGATCAAACCCGAATACGACCGCGACTTCCGGCTGGTGAGACGGCTCGAACTGTCCAGTCTTCAATCGAAAACGAGCCTCGTTCGCGATGGCGCGACCCAGGAGCTTTCGGAGGTGGCGCGTGTCCGAGTCATGGAGCTCGAAGATCGCGAAGGCAGCGTGAGTTTCGAAGCGGCCCGGCCCGCCTCGATTCCTGGGCCGAAGGGCGCGACGACCGACGCGGTGCTCGCGTTTGCCGGCCGGGCGATCATGAAGAATCGCGGGGAGGCGGCACTTCTGGTTTCGGGTCAGCAGCTGATTAGATTTCCCATCGCGCCGTTCCAGGACGAGGTCTGGAGCGAAGGGCCGTATCGGCTTTGCTATCGGGACCGCACCCCTGATCGGGACCAGGGTTACGAATCGCGCGGTCTCTACCTCCTCGCGGGACCTCTCCCCTGTGCGGGCGGCACCTGCGCGGTCGAAGCGCGCTTCTGGCCCTGGATGGACGACCGGCCCATGTCGTTCAGCACCGAGACCGCGAAGTCCCAGCCGAAGCTCGAGGTCCTGACCGCGGTGGCGCGGGAGTGCGGCTTCGACGCGCCCGTGAGCTGGAGTTTCGGCCGCCTCACGGATGGCACGCGCAATTCCTATCCCCAGGACCGCGGGCGCTGGCGGGTGCCGCGGATCTACTGACGGCCTCAGCCGACGCGTTTGCCGGACCAGACCACCACGTCCACCCGCCTCGCGAAGTGCAGGAGGGGAGGGACATCCGGGACGCTCAACTGATGCGGCGTCAGCATGGTGTTGACCCTGATGTCGGCCTCGGCCTTCTGAAGCGGCCAGGGAGCGTGATGGACATCGTTCACCCAGAGCGTCCCTTGCGCGTCGCGCGCATACAGGCAGTAGCGCTCGGTCAGCCAGTGTTCGAGAGTTCCCGGGGAGGCGAGGTAGGTCTCCGACGACGGACGATAGGAACCCTCAAACCGCGCCTCCGCTCGGTGGGAGCGGTAGTTAATCCGGGTGACGTCTTCTGACAAGGACATGTCGGCCCGGAAATAGGGGAGGTGGAAGAAGGTCCGGGCCGCCCACACCGCGAGGGGATTGGTGGCGTCGAGGCTCAGGAACCAGACTCCCGCCCTTCCGTCCCGTTCCACGTAGGTGCGCACGTTCAGTTCAGGGAACGCGGAGACCCACGGCAGATCGGGAAGGTACCGCCGCATCACCCCGGTCATGCGGAAGGGGACCACGGCGATCCACGCCGTGCCGTCGAACTCCTGGAGACGCAGCCCATCGGGAATGAGCGGACGCAGCAATGCCGCGTCGATGGGCCAATGCGCGAAGAGGAGGTCGCGCCACGACTGGCGCCAGGTCCAGGGGCCTTCCGGGAGGGGCCAGGGACGGTGGTTGAGGTGGAGCAGCGAGGGGTGCATGGGACCCTGTCATCACGATAGACGGTGCGGCACCTGAGCCAGAACAGGCCAAATGGCCTATTGCCGCTGTTTGCCCCGGCGACTAGCTTGACGCCTGTGGGAGACCTGATGCGGTACCGTCGCCAGCCCGACCTGACCTTTTCGCGGCTCCGAAGCCTCGCCTTGAGTCTGCCCCTGTTCCTGCTCGGAGTTGTGGGTTCGCCCGCTCTGGCCCAGGAGAACGGGGACTGCATTGCCTGCCACGGTGAGAAGGAGATCACGGCCGAGCGCAAAGGCCGCACCGTCTCCGTCTACGTCTCCGCCAAGGCCTTCGCCTCCTCCATTCACGCGGGGCTCGAGTGCATCAACTGCCACGCCGATCTCGAGGGCAAGGAACTGCCCCACGAATCACCCCTCCAGAAGGTCGACTGCAGCGCCTGCCACGATGCGGAAGTGAAGCAGCACGCCGCTTCCCTGCACGGCAAGGCCATGAAACGAGGCGACGCGCTCGCTCCCACCTGCGCCTCCTGCCATGGCATGCACGACATCAAGGCGGTGAAGGATCCCTCCTCGCCGGTGTCGCCCCTCAAGGTTCCCTTCACCTGCGGCAAGTGTCATCAGGAGGGCACCCGGGTGATGCGGCAGCGGAACATCCACCAGGACCACATCCTCGAGAACTACTCCGAATCGATCCACGGCGAGGGCCTTTTGAAGAAGGGCCTCATCGTATCGGCCAACTGCGCCTCCTGCCATACCGCCCACAACATCAGGCCCCATACCGATCCCACTTCATCCATCGCGCGCGGCAACATCGCGAAGACCTGCACCACCTGCCACGCCAGCATCGAGGAAGTGCACCGCAAGGTGATCAAGGGTGAGTTGTGGGAGAAGGAAGCCCATGTGCTCCCCGCCTGTGTCGACTGCCACCAGCCCCACAAGGTGCGCAAGGTCTTCTACAGCCAGGGCATGGCCGACCAGGACTGCATGAAGTGCCACCAGGACAGCGGACTCAAGGCGAAAGACGGCCGCTCCATGGCCGTGAATCCCGAGGATGTGCAGCACTCGAGGCACGCCAAGGTCGCCTGTTCGCAGTGCCACGCCGGGGTGAACGTGTCGAAACAGCGTCCCTGCGAGACCATCACCGCCAAGGTTGACTGCGCCTCCTGCCACATCGAAGTTGCCCAGGAGTACACGAAGAGCGAGCACGGCAAGCTGATGGCCGCGGGCGACGCGAACGCCCCCACCTGTAAGGAGTGCCACGGCACCCATGCGGTCCTGGGGAAGCTCCAGACCGCCTCGCCCACCTTCCCGACCAACGTGCCCAAGTTGTGCGCGCGCTGCCACCGCGAGGGCGAGAAGGCCGCGGTGCGCTACCAGGGCACCCAGCACGGCATCATCGAGGCCTACACCGAGAGCATCCACGGCAAGGGTCTGCTCAAGAGCGGTCTCACCGTCACCGCCACCTGCACGGGCTGCCACACCGCCCACGGCGTCCTGCCGAAGACCGACCCCGCCTCCACCGTCAACCGGGCCAACGTGCCCGCCACCTGCGGCAAATGCCATCACGGCATCCAGGAAGAGTTCGAGAAGAGCATCCACAACAGCATGGTAGGGAAGACCGACAAGGAGTTGCCGGTCTGCAACGACTGCCACAGCGCCCACACCATTCAGCGCGCGGACGCCGCCGGCTTCCGCCTCGACATCATGCAGAAATGCGGGCGCTGTCACGGCGAGATCGCCAAGACCTACTTCGACACCTACCACGGCAAGGTCAGCCAGCTCGGATACGGCAAGACGGCGAAGTGCTACGACTGCCATGGCGCGCATGACATCCAGAAGGTCTCGGATCCTCGCTCGCATCTCTCTCGCGAGAACGTGGTCGCCACCTGTCAGAAGTGCCACGAAGGCGCATCCCGCCGCTTCGCTGGTTACCTGAGCCACGCCACCCATCACGACCCTGAAAAGTACCCCTGGCTCTTCTGGACCTTCTGGGGCATGACCACACTGCTCGCCGGCACTTTCGTGGCCGGTGGAGTCCACACCCTGCTCTGGCTGCCGCGCGCCTTCGAGATGCGCCGCGAACTGAAGGCCGAGGAGGCGAGGGATGAGCTGGCGGCCGAGGCTCTGGAGAATGCGAACACCGAGGCACTGAAAGAGACCGCCGAGGCCTTCGCGAGCGAGCCCGAACCGCGTCCCGCGCCCGAAACGCCGGCTTCAGGCGGCGAAGCGCCATCCGCGCCCGCGGAACCGACGGCCGCGCCCGCGGAACAGAAGAAGGACCAGGGGGAGAAGTAGGGGCATGGAAGGCAGCAAGCGACACGCGCTTCAGTACCAGCGCTTCACCCGGCTCGACCGGTCGTTGCACATCGTGATGATCGTGAGCTTCATCAGCCTCGCTCTCACGGGGATGATCCTCAAGTTCTCGTACACCGCCTGGGCGGCGTTCCTGGCCCGCAGGCTCGGGGGCTACGAGGGCGCCGGCTTCATCCACCGGGCCGCGGCGGTGGTGATGTTCTGCCTCTTCGTCACCCACCTCTGGGACCTGAACCGCAAGAGAAAGAGAGACCACGGCGGGTCTTTCCTGAAGCTGGTGTTCGGCCCGGGCTCGATGCTGCTCAACCGCCGCGACCTGACCGAGCTGATCGGCACGCTCAAGTGGTTCGTGGGCGCGGGGCCGCGGCCCCACTACGGACGCTGGACCTACTGGGAAAAGTTCGACTACTTCGCGGTCTTCTGGGGCATCTTCATCATCGGTTCCACCGGGCTGATGTTGTGGTTCCCGGTGTTGTTCACGAAGTTCCTGCCCGGCTGGCTGATCAACGTGGCCACCATCATCCACTCCGACGAGGCGTTGCTCGCCACCGGCTTCATCTTCACCGTCCACTTCTTCAATACCCACCTTCGGCCGGAGAAGTTCCCGATGGACACCGTCGTGTTCACCGGACGGATGTCGGTGGCCGAGTTCAAGCGCGACAAGCCAAGGGAGTACGAGGAACTCGTGGCTTCGGGCCGGCTCGAAGAGTTCCTGGTCGAGCCCTACCAGCCGGTGGTGATCCGCACCATCCGGGCCTTCGCCTGGACCGCTCTCGCCCTCGGCACAATGATTGTCCTCTGGATCATCTACGCGATGGTGTTTGCCTATCGGTAAACGCAGGCAAGGAGATTTCCCATGGTCGTCCTGATCGTTCTCGTCACTTTCGTGGTCTTCGTTCTGACGGACCTGTTCTTGAGGGTGACCCTCAAGAGAGTCGAGGAGCGGAAAGCCCGCCTGACGCGGGAAGAGGCCCTGGCCGTGGGCCTTCGCCTCGACTTCACCGACGAGGCGAAGAGTCTCAAGCGGGTTGAGGTTCCGAACCCGAAGGCCCGGATCCTCGCCGTCGACGACGAGGCGGTGGTGCTCGACAGCTTCCGCAAGATCCTGGTGGTCGCGGGCTATTCAGTAGACACCGTGCTCACCGGCCCCGAGGCCCTCGGGCTCGTCCGCAAGAACCACTACGACTTCGTCTTCACCGACTTCAAGATGCCGGACATGGACGGAGTCGAGGTGACCAAGGCGGTGAAGCACCTGCGACCCGACGTGGACGTGATCATGGTCACGGGCTACGCCAGCATCGAGTCCGCGGTGGAGACCATGAAGCACGGGGCCATGGACTATGTCCAGAAGCCCTTCGCCGAGGACGAACTGGTCGACCTCGTGGGCAAGCTGGTGATCCGCCGGCAGGCTCGTCTCGAGAAGGAAACCGAGCCGGCCATCCGTCTCGTCACACCCTCGGTGCGGGAGTCGGAGTCGCCGCACGAGGTGAACGTTCCCGCCGGCATCTTCGTCTCGAACGCCCACGCCTGGGTCAGCGTCCACATGAACGGCCTCGTGCGCATGGGCATCGACGATTTCACCCAGAAGACCATCGGCCGGATCGACGCGGTGGAGGTGCCCGCGAGCGGGACTCAGATCCGCAAGGGAGAGACGCTGTTCACCCTGCGCCACGGCGAGCACAAGCTGGCCGTGCCTTCACCGGTGAGCGGCAAGGTGGCGGGCACCAACGCCGAGCTGCGCGAGCGGCCCGAACTGATCAAGCTCAAGCCCTATCAGTTGGGCTGGGTCTGCACCATGGATCCGACCAACCTGACCCACGACCTCGCCGAACTGAAGATCGGCTCCGACGCCGTCTCCTGGTACCGGCAGGAGATCAATCGCTACGGGGAAATGATCCGTACCGCCCTGCGCGAGCGCGAAGCTTCCGGAAACAGTGTCCGGAACGAAAAGGGCGGAGAGCTGGACGATTTGACCTGGGAAGTCTTCGAACACGCGTTCATCCGTCCCTAGCCCCAGGGAAATGGGGAGCGGGCGCGCCGCGCCGTCAGCGCGCACCGAGGTGTGATCATGAAGATGCGAACTGCCTGCCTTGCCGTCCTGCCGGCATTGGCGTTACCGCTGCTCTTCTGCGCGGAAGCCCCCGCCCGAGGACCCGCCGGTCCGGGCCCCTCGGCGGCCACGGCGGTCGCTAGCCCGGGGGCTCAAACCCCCGTAGCGGCGAAGAGCTGGTCGTCGCTCGGCCCCGCGAACTTCCCGCACGAGAAACACTTCACCGAACTCGAAATCGAGTGCTCCCAGTGCCACCATGAGACCAACGCCAAACCGCTCACCGTGCCCCATCCCGAGTACTTCCACGATTTCTGGATCGACTGCGCGACATGTCACCGGAAGAAGGGGGAGGCTCCGCTGGAGCCGCAGGCGTGCTCGACCTGTCACCACGAGCCGAACGGTGATCTCGCGGACGAGACCTTGAGCGCGAAGGTTGTCATCCACAAGAAGTGCTGGTCCTGTCACGAGGGGGGCACCGGGGCCGCGGCCAGCGCTTCCTGCAAGACCTGCCACCCGGCAAGGAGCTGATCATGGACAGAAGGTGTTTTCTGAAGACGAGCGGGGTGATCGGGGCGACCCTCGCCTGCGGAAGCGCCCGCGCCGCCGCGGCCGCTCCGGAAGCGAAGGACGCCCAGGAATTCGTAGGGGTGCTGGTCGACACCACGCGTTGCATCGGGTGCCGCGCCTGCGAGGTGGCCTGCGGCCAGGCCAACTCGATGCTGGTGCCCGACGTGGGGACCGACGGGGCGCTCGAGAAGGAGCGGACCACGAGCGAGAAGCAGTGGACGGTAGTCAATCGCTACAAGACAGAGAAGGGTGAGGTGTTCGTCAAGAAGCAGTGCATGCACTGCTGGCAGCCCGCCTGCACCGCGGCCTGTCTGACCAACGCCATGTTCAAGACTCGCGAGGGGCCGGTGATCTGGCGGGCGGACAAATGCATGGGCTGCCGCTACTGCATGGTGTCCTGCCCCTATGACATCCCGAAGTTTGAGTACAACGAGTGGAACCCGGACATCCAGAAGTGCACCATGTGCTACGAACGGATCCAGGCCGGGCAGAAGCCCGCCTGCGTCGATGCCTGCCCGGCCGACGCCCTGATGTTCGGCAAGAAGCGCGACCTGATGGAGATTGCGCGCGTGCGCATTTACAACAATCCCTCGAAGTACGTCCGCCACATCTTCGGCGAACACGAAGTGGGGGGGACGGGCTGGCTCTATCTGTCCGCCGTTCCATTCGAGCAACTGGGGTTCCGCACCGATCTCGGGACCACGCCTTACCCTGAGTACACCAAGGAGTTCCTCTACTCCGTGCCCATCCTGGACTTCGGTCTGCCCACCATGCTCGTCGGTCTGAAGCTGCTGACCGATCAGGCCCGCCGCAAAGAGGGCGATGACGAGGACGGAGAGGCCTGAGATGACCGCTACGCTCCCTCCTCTCAGCAGTCCCCGCGCCTTCTTCCGATTCGCGGTCCGGGAACTCACGCCGCGTCCTCCGTTCCTGACCGTCTTCAACGTCCTCTCCATTCCCATCATCCTGGTGGGGCTCGGAATCCTCTTCGTCCGCTTCACCCAGGGGTTGGGCTCGGTCACGAATCTGAGCCAGGAGTTCCCATGGGGCTTCTGGATCGGATTCGACGTGGTTACCGGTGTGGCTCTCGCCGGCGGGGCCTACGTCGTGACCTTCGTGGTCTACGTGCTCAAAGTGGAGCGCTACCATCCGATTGTGCGGGTGACCGTGCTGAACGGGTTCCTCGCCTACGTCTTCTACGCGGGCGGCCTGGTGCTCGATCTCGGTAAGCCCTGGCACATCATCAACCCCATCATCGGCAACTCCTTCGGCTACAACTCGGTTCTGTTCCTGGTCGCCTGGCACTTCGTCTTGTACATGGTGGCTGAACTCGTCGAGTTCTCGCCCGCCATCGCCGAGTGGCTGGGCGCGCGCCGGGCCCGCCGCTTCCTGGCCTCGATCACCGTGGGCACGGTGATCGCCGGCTTCACCATCTCCACATTGCACCAGGCCGGCCTGGGCGCGCTCTTTCTGATGGCCCGGGGGAAGATCCATCCCCTCTGGTACACCGAGTTCATGCCCGTGTTGTTCTTCGTTTCCAGCATTTTCGCCGGGCTCTCGATGGTGATCGTCGAGGGCACCCTCAGCCACCGCGTGCTCAAAGACCACATGGACGCGGAACACGGGGAGTTCGACAAGCTCATCTTCGGGCTGGCGCGCGGGGCCGCGCTGTCGATGTTCGCCTACTACTTCTTCAAGGCCCTGATCTTCATTCATGAGCACCACTGGGATCTCATGGGCGACTTCTGGGGGAACTGGTACCTGCTGGAAATCATCGGCCTCACCCTGGTGCCCTGCGTGATGTTCGCCTACGGCATCAGGCACCGTTCGCTGGGCGTGGTCCGCGCCGCCGCGATCTTCGCCATTCTGGGCGTGATCCTGAACCGGCTGAACATCTCGGTCATCGCCTTCAACTGGTTCTCGCCCAACCACTACGTGCCTTCCTGGCAGGAGCTGTGGATCACGGCCATGATCATCTGCTGCGAGATCTGGGTATTCCGTTTCGTGGTCACGCGCATGCCCGTGCTGCGCAAAGACCCGGATTTCGACTAGGGAGCCGCCAATGGAGTCCTACAGCTATGTCAACATCTTCGAGACCAAGGGGCTCGAGAACCTTCTGGTCCTGAGCTTCCTGGTCATGCTGGTCTTCCTGATCCGATATATCAGCAACTCGCCGAAGAAACCCTGACCGCAAGGAGCGAAACAAGTCCCAGATGACCTCGAAGATCAGCCACAAGCTCATCGCCGCGGTGGCGGGCGTGGCCATCGTGATCATCGGGGTTTTCGCCTGGGTGATTCTCGACTCGCAGCAGAAGCTGCTGCTCGGCGATCTCGAGCGGAGCGCCAATCAGCTCTCCGCCACGATCAAGAGCAGCACCCGCGACGACATGATGCTCAACCGCCCCGAGGCGGTGCGCCGGATCATCACCACCATCGGCGCCCAGGAGGGGATCGAGAAGGTCCGCATCTTCAACAAGGAAGGGCGGATCATCCTCTCCACCGACGAGCGCGACACCGGGCGCATGGTCGACAAGAAGACCGAGGCCTGCTACATGTGCCACGCCGCCGATCAGCCGCTCGAGAAGGTACCGGTTTCGCAGCGCGTCCGCGTCTTCGGGAATGGCGAGGGACCGAAGACCTTCGGGATCATCGACCCCATCTACAACGAGCCCAGCTGCTGGCAAAGCTCATGTCACGCGCATCCCCAGAACCAGAAGGTGCTTGGAGTGCTGGACATCACCATGTCGATGGCCGACGTGGAGAAGGCCGGTCGTGAGGGCAGGCTGAATCTCCTGACCTTCGCCCTGATCGCCATCGCCGCCACCAGCCTCATGATCTACTTTCTGGTCGGCCGGATCGTGCTTCAGCCCGTGCGCAGGCTGGCCGCGGTGACGCGCAAGGTCGCGGAGGGTGATCTCTCCCAGAAGGTCGAGGTGGGGACCAAGGACGAGATCGGGCGGCTGGGCGAGTCCTTCAACGAGATGATGCAGAAACTCGCGGATGCGCAACGGCAGCTGCTGCAGGCGAACAAACTCGCATCGGTGGGCCGGCTCGCGGCGGGGGTGGCCCACGAGATCAACAATCCGTTGACCGGCGTCCTCACCTATTCGAGTTTCCTGCTCAAGCGGGCGGAGAAGGACTCGGAGATGAAGGAAGATCTCGAGGTGATCGTGCGGGAAACCAAGCGCTGCCGCGAGATCGTGAAGGGACTGCTCGACTTCTCGAGGCAGTCGGTCTCGGAAAGACATCCCACGCCCGTGAATGACATCGTTTGGGACGCCTGCCGGATCGTGAAGAATCAACTCTCGATGCAGAAGACGGCCATTGTCTCGAACCTGGGCGAGAACCTGCCCCTGATCCATGCGGACGCGAGCCGTATGCAGCAAGTGCTGGTGAATCTCCTCGTCAATGCCGGCGACGCCATGGAGGAGACGGGGGGGACGATCACCGTCACCACCGATCTCGTGGGAGACCAGGTGCGCATCAGGGTGATGGATACCGGTTCCGGCATCGCCCGTGAGGACCTCGACAAAATCTTCGAGCCCTTCTTCAGCACCAAGGGCACGCGCGGGAACGGACTCGGCCTCGCCATCGTCTGGGGCATCGTCGAAGGACACGGAGGGCGTCTCACCGTGGAGAGCGACGTGGGGAAGGGCTCCACCTTCACCATCCTCGTTCCCGTAGCGACGCCGCCCGAAGCGCCCTCACGCCCCCGGCCCCTGCCATGACCAGAAACCTCAGGGTCCTGGTCGTCGACGACGAGCCGGTGATTCTCGACTCCGCGCGGAAGATCCTCGCGTCAGACGTCCTGCACGTGCGAACGGCCCCGGATGCGGAGGCGGCGGCAGACCTTCTGCGGGCCGAGCCCGCGGACATCGTGATCACCGATCTGGTCCTTCCCGGCGCTTCGGGCATGAAGCTGCTCGAGGACCTGCTCGAACACGACCCCGGGCTGGTGGTGATCATCACCACCGGCTACTCGACGGTGGAGAACGCGGCCGCGGCCCTGAAACACGGGGCCTTCGACTTTCTCCCGAAGCCTTTCACCTGCGATGAACTCCTGAGCTGTGTCGCCCGGGCCATCCGCGCCATCGAGTTGCGCCTCACCCTCGGCGCGCAGGGCGCGCGTGGCGCGCGTGGTCCGGCCGGGGCCCGTCGCGGTGATTTCTGCCTCGGTCTACAGACGTGGGCGCGCCCGGAACGAGAGGGCACCGCGCTGCTGGGAGTGACCGAACTTCAACTCCAGACTGTCGAGCGCATTGATCGATTGGAGATTCCCGGGGCGGGGGCCGAGCTTCGCCAGGGCGGCCGGCTACTCGATCTGGTCACCGCGGATGGCCTCACCCACACCCTGTGGTCGCCGCTCGGGGGCAGCGTGCTCGCGGTGAACGATTCCCTGCTGGACCGGCCGGAATCGATCCGAAGCGACCCCCGCGGCGCCGGCTGGATCGTACGCATCCGTCCGACCGATCTCGAGGCCGACCTGCCGAATCTCATCGAATCGTAGGCTCCGCGCGCTCTCGCCCGAGTTGCGTATCATCTCCACACACGGACTTTCAGGGCGAACTTGGAGATCGATGATGCTGGGACTGATGCAGGACGTGCCGCTCAACCTTCCGAATCTGGTCCGCCATGCCGAGCGGCAGCACCCCCGCAAGCGGGTGATGACGAAGACCACGGACGGGATCAAGACTGCTACCTTCGCGGAGGTCATCGATCGCAGCCGACGCCTGGCCGCGGCGCTCCGCGGGCTCGGGGTCCAAGACCACGAGCGGGTGGCCACCCTGTGCTGGAATCACCAGGAGCACCTCGAGGCCTACATCGCCGCGCCCTGCATGGGCGCCGTTCTCCACACCCTCAACCTGCGCCTGTTCCCGGACGACATCGCCTACATCATGCAGCACGCCGAGGACAAGGTGCTCATCCTCGACAAGTGCCTCTGGCCGCTTTGGGAGAAGGTGGCGCCCAAGGTGACCTGTGTGCGCAAGATCATCGTGATCGACGACGTGGGTGGCCCGCCCATCCCGGGTACGCACGACTACGAGACTCTGATCCGGGACATCGAGCCGATCGACTACCCGCTCGAGCTTCCGGAGCGGCAGGCCGCGGCCATGTGCTACACCTCGGGCACCACCGGCCATCCCAAGGGCGTCCTCTACTCCCACCGGTCGAACATCCTGCACAGCTACGCCCTGTCGCTAGTCGACTGCTTCGGCCTCTCCGAGCGCGATGTTTCGATTCTGATCGTGCCGATGTTCCACGCCAACGCCTGGGGCCTGCCCTATGCCTGCCTGATGAGCGGCACCGAGATCGTGTTTGCCGGCCGCTTTATGGTGCCGGACATTCTGGCCGCTCTCATGGTCGAAACGCGGGTCACCTGCGGCGGCGGTGTGCCCACCATCCTCCAGGCCATGCTGGGCTCGCTGGTGAAAGTGAAGTCCCAACTGGCGTCCCTCGACCGGTTGCTGTGCGGCGGGTCGGCTCTGCCTCCTTCACTCCAGGCCGCCTACCAGAAGGAACTCGGCATCAACGTCCTTCACGCCTGGGGCATGACGGAGACTTCGCCCCTTGGCACCATGGCGCGCCCCTTGTCGATTCACGCCCAGGCCTCACCCGAGCAGGTGGCGGACGACCTCCTCTCGCAGGGGCGTCCGCTCTTCGGGGTGGAGGTCCGCATCGTGGGGGACAGCGGCCTCGAACTTCCCTGGGACGGAAAGAGCGTCGGGGAACTGCAGGCCCGGGGCAATTGGGTGGCCTCGTCCTACTACAACGACGACACGTCGCCCGAAAAGTTCAGGGAGGGTTGGCTGTGCACCGGCGATGTGGCCACCATCGACGTCAACGGCTACGTGCGTATCGCCGACCGCACCAAGGATCTGGTGAAGTCGGGCGGCGAGTGGATCTCGAGCATCGCCATCGAGGGGTTCATTATGGCCCATCCCGACGTGGCCGAGGCGGCAGTGATCGCGGTGCCCCATCCCAAGTGGGACGAACGCCCTCTCGCCTGCGTGGTGCCGAAAGCCGAGGCGAAGGACCGCCTCACCCGCGAGGCCATCATCGAGCACCTGCGCCCGCAGATCGCCAAGTGGTGGTTGCCCGACGATGTGGTGTTCGTGGATCAGATTCCCAAGACTTCAGTGGGGAAGTTCGACAAGAAGGTGCTGCGCGCCAAGTACAACGATCACGTCCTCCCGACTCACTGATCGGACACGTATCATCCGCCCCGCCTATCCCTCCAGGAGACTCCCCTTGAAATCACGCAGCCTCGCCGGCCCATTGCCTCTTCTGATCGCGACCCTGCTCTCGTACGCGCCACCGGGCTTCGCGCAGACCACTCCCACCGGTACCATCACCGGCCACGCCGGGGACGCCCAGGGCGGCCGTCTGCCCGGAGTCACGGTCATGGCATTGTCGCCCTCGCTCCAGGGAAGCCGCTCCGCCGTCACCTCGACGAACGGCGACTACATCATTCCGTTCCTGCCCGCGGGCGACTACACCGTAAAGTTCGAACTCTCAGGCTTTTCGCCCAGGACCCTGAATCTCAGAGTCCAGTTGGCCGAGACCGTGTCGCTGGACGCGCAGCTTACGGTGGCCGGACTGACCGAAGAGGTCATGGTCACCGCCGACGCGGGAGCCGATTTCACCCAGGCCAGCACGGCTGCTGCGAGTTATCGCGCCGACCAGATCGAGCGTCTGCCTGTGGGCCGCGACATCCGCGGCGCCGTCCTGCTCGCCCCCGGCACCACCAGCACCGGCCCCGCCGGCAACGTGACATTCTCGGGAGCGGCGTCGTACGAGGGGCTGTTCCTGTTGAACGGCGTCGTCCTGAACGAGACTCTGCGCAACCAGGAGCGGCTGCTCTTCATCGAAGACGCCATCGAGGAGACGAAAACCTCCACCGCCGCGATCTCGGCGGAGTACGGCCGGTTCTCCGGAGGAGTCGCGAATGTCATCACAAAATCGGGCGGGAACGCCTTCAGCGGCTCGGTCCGGGTCACGTTTGACAACGACAAGTGGCGCGCCCTGACTCCTTTTGAGAAGGACCTCGCCGAGGACCCTCGCCGCAACGTGGTGGTCCCGACCTACGAGGCCACGCTGGGCGGGCCAATCCTCAAGGACAAATTGTGGTTCTTCGGGGCCGCCCGCTTCGCCGACAACAAGACCGCGCAGACCTCGGTGTTCACCAACATCGTGTACGACAACGGAGTGAACGACAAACGCTACGAGGGCAAGCTGACCTACGCCATCTCGGAGAAGCACACCTTGAAGGCGGCCTACACCAAGAAAGACCGCTTCGAGAGCAACAACACCTTCGGCAGCATCATGGACACCGCGAGTTTCTACGACTCGTGGGCCCCGGAGAACCTGCTCTCCGCCAACTACACCGGCGTGCTCTCGCCGAAGTTCTTCGTCGAGGCCCAGTTCTCGCAGCGCCGCTATTCAATCGTCGGCTCGGGCTCGCGCTTCACCGACGTGATCAAAGGCACGCCCATCTGGGATCGCTCCCGCGGGGACGCGCGCTGGAACTCGCCCACCTTCTGCGCGGTGTGCGGACTCTCCGCCGAGGACGTGGCCGCGGGCAAACTCAACGAGGAGAAGCGGAACAACCAGAACATCATCCTCAAGGGCTCGTACTTCCTTTCCACCTCGAGCCTCGGTTCGCACAGCCTGGTCTTTGGCGTCGACGGCTTCAACGACAGCCGCAAGAACAACAACTACCAGTCGGGCAGCGCCTTCCGTCTGCGCGCCAACAACACCATCATCCGCAACGGTGTGCTGTATCCGGTGATCCTGCAGGGTGCTTCCGATACCGCCACCGGAGGAGCGTATCTGGAATGGCGCCCCGTTCTCGAAGACTCGCTGGGGAGCCGCCTGCGCACCTACTCGGCGTTCGTGAACGACTCCTGGACCCTCAACCGGAACTGGAGTTTCAACGTGGGCGGCCGGTTCGACCGGGCCGATGAGAAAGACCAGGGCGGCAACGTCGTGACCAAGGATCAGGCCTGGAGCCCGCGTCTCGCCGCCACCTTCGACCCCAGGGGGAACGGCCGGCTCACCTTCCGCGCCGGTCTCGCCCGCTACGTCATGCCCGTCACCAGCGGCATCGCCGACCTGGGCTCAGGCGCGGGCCGCAACGGCAACTTCGCCTACGTCTACCGCGGCCCCTCGATCAACGCCGATCTGAACACACCGAATCCGGTTCCCGTGGAGCAGGCCCTCGCCCAGGTGTTCGCCTGGTTCAATGCCAACGGCGGCACCAATCGTCCTCTTCGTGGTAATCCCACCTATCCCGGAGTCAACCGCAAGCTGGCTCCCGGGCTCAAGGCGCCGAGCACCATGGAATACAGCGTGGGTCTTGGCGGAACGCTGGGCAGCAGGGGCTCGTACCGCATCGACGCCATCTACCGCGACTACGACAACTTCTTCACCGACCAGATCCTGCCCGGGGTCACCGTGCCCGATCCCAGCGGCCGCCGCTTCGACCTGGCCACGGTCGTGAATACGAACACCCTCGATCGCAAGTACAAGGCCCTGCAGAGCCAGATGCAGTACCGGGTGAGCGACCAGATCTCCCTGGGCGGCAACTACACCCTCTCGAACTCCTACGGGAACTTCAATCCCGAGAGCGAGGCCAGCGGCCCGGTCCAGGACGACTTTCTTTCCTACGTCGAATACAAGCAGGAGAGCTGGAACACCCCCACCGGCGACCTCGCCATCGATCAGCGGCACAAGCTCCGGGTCTGGGTGAACTTCGACAAGAAATTCGCTCGCGCCGGGCGACTCAGTATCGGTCTGCTTGAACGGGTGAGTTCCGGCCAGCCCTACAGCGCCGCTGGTTCGGTGGACGCGCGGCCCTACGTCACCAATCCGGGGTACCTCACTCCGCCCACCACGGTGACCTACTACTACGGGGGTGGCCGCGGCATCTTCGCCACCGATACGGTGTCGGCCACCGATGCATCGCTCAACTATTCGCTGCCCGCGCGTTTCCTGAAGAAGGGCGAGTTCTTCGTCCGCATCGTGGTCGACAACCTTCTCAACCAGAGCGCGCAGGACAACGCGGGCAACCAGACCGTCTACTCCGCCTCGAACCAGAACCCGGCCCGCACCATGCAGGCGTTCAACCCGTTCACGGCCGCGCCCGTCGAAGGAGTGCACTACCAGCTCGGTCCCAACTTCGGCCGCGCCCTTTCGGCGGACGACTACCAGGCGGCGCGAAGCTACTACTTCTCGCTCGGCTTCCGGTTCTAGTAGGGGCACCCCTTGTGGGGCGCACAGCCTGGCCACGCCCTCAGCTGCGTAGGGATCACGCCCAACGCGTCAGGATCTCCTCGCGATCGAAACGCGCCAACGCGCCTCGAAAGAGCCATCCGACCAGCAGTGCGGCGAGGAGGACGGCCGCGGCCGCCAGTGCTGTTCCGAACAGCGCGGCCCGACCCACCAGCAGTACGAAGGTCAGTCCTGCGGGTAGAACCCACAGGCTGGTAGTCTGAACTGCTGACTGCGGGTCCCGCGCCCGCAGGGAGACCCGAATGCCAGCGAGGGCCGCGGCCGCGCCGCAGAGCGGGGCCAAGGCGGCGACCACGATGAAGAACGCAGCATCGGGCAGGAAGGGCGTCCCATAGCGCCACCCCGAGATCACGGTCGTCACGAGGGCGCTCGAGATCGCCGAAATCCAGGTGACGGCGATGGCGGGTCCCAGTGCGCCCAGCAGTTTTGCCACCAGAAGGGCGCGGTCCGATATGGGGGTGGCGAGGATGGGCTCGAGGGTCCGCTGCTGTTTTTCCAAAGCGATCGACAAAGCGGCGCTCATCGCCGAGAGCACGAGCGGCATCAGCAGGAAAAAGATCGCGGAATCGCGGACGATCAGCCTCGCGATCCGCTCCCGCTCGGGAAACATCGACACGCCCGGATCCCGGCTCGCGAATCGCAGCATTGAGGCGACATCGGGATCTCCGACGGCTGCGGACACAGGGTCGAGGGGCAGGAAGGCGAGGAAGAGGGCGGGCAGGGCCACCGCGATCACCGGAAGGAGAAGGTACCCAGGCAACACCTGAGGGTTGCCGCGGATATCTCGAAGCTCCTTGCGGAGGAACAGGGAGAGGATGCGGTAGTTCACGCTGCCCCCGCGATCGCGTCCAGGTAGACGTCCTCGAGCGACCTCTCGACCGATCGGGCGTCCATCACTCCGTACCCCGCCTGGGTCAGGGAGGCGATGGCGGCAGCGATAAACGTGGCCTCGCGCATCTGCACGTGCAGATGCCCGCCCTCGGCGTCGACCTGTACCACTCCGGCTACGGCCCGGACCAAGCTGCCGGCGGCGGCAAGGTCGCCGATAACGCTGATCCGGCAGCGCGGTAGGGAGTCTCCACGGGTCAGCGATCCGGGATTCCCGAAAGCGAGCAGCCGACCTCGGATGACGCCCACAACATCCGCCAGTTCCGTCGCCTCTCCGAGGTTGTGCGTCAGCACCACAATCGTTCGACCCTCCCGTTTGAGGGAAGCGATCAGAGAGCGAACGGTCTTCGAAGACTCGGGATCAAGGCCGGCCGTGGGCTCGTCGAAGAAGAGGACATCCGGTTCGTGAAAAATCGTGCGCACGATAGCGAGTTTCTGCCGCATGCCTTTGCTCCAGGTCGCGACCGGGTCATGCCGTCGATCCAGGAGGTCGAAAGCACGCAGATGCCCTTCGATACGTGCCGCGAGCGTTCCCTCGGGGATGCCGTAGAGCCTTCCGAACAGGGTCAGGTTCTCGACCGCCGAAAGCCTGTCGTACAGGCCGGGCGTCTCAGTGAGGAGGCCGATTCTTGCCCGCAGTCCGGCCCGGGTTTCTAGGGTTCCCGGCAGGTCGATGCCGGCGACCGCGGCGCGGCCCGAGGTCGGGCGGATGAGTCCGCAGAGCATCCGAAACGTGGTCGTCTTTCCCGCGCCGTTCGGGCCGAGCAGAACGCAGATTCGACCGGTTTCAACCGTGAAGGAGACGTTATCGACCGCCGTCCTTTCGCCAAAGACTCGGGTGAGACCTTCCGCCCGGATCATGTTGACGGTCGATCTCGGGAGGCCTGTCCGAGGGTCAGGCCCAGCCGTTGCGGAAGGCGAGAGCCACCGCTTCGAGCTTCGAGTGCACGTTCAGCTTCTTGAGGATGTGCTGGACGTGGTTGCGCGTGGTGGCCACGGAGATGTGAAGCGAGTTCGCGATGTCTTTGTTCGCGAGGCCGGCGGCGATGGCCCGGAGTACGTCGAGTTCGCGCTCTGAGAGCTGCTCGGTGACCGTGGGGTCGAGATCGGGCGCGGGACCCGCCGCATTTGAAGGCGAGAGGTGGAGGGAGACAGGAACGCTGCCATCCTTGGCCGGCGCGGAATGGGGTGGCGCCGTGGTGAACTCGCGCAGGCGGGCCAATTCGCGGGCCAGACGGCTCTTCTCGTCGATCTGGTCCATGATGTGTACGGCGGTGAAGGTCCCCGGCCGGGGGCCCGGGATTTCCACCACAGTCATCCCGATCGACTTCATTCGCGCTCGTTCGCCGGTGACGATCTCGAATCGGCTCACAGTCTCATGACGTGCGATAGCGGAGTCGACGGTGCAGGTTTCGTTGCAGAAACGGTTTCCGAAGGGGTCGCGACCGCAGAAAATTTCGTGGCACAGCCGCCCGAGGGCCTGGGCGGCGGTGCGCTCCATCAGCCGTTCGGCGCCCTTGTTCCAGAAAATGATTCGGTGATTCTGGTCATTGGCGAAGGCCGGGGGGTCACCCGAGGCAAGCAAGTCCAACAAGTCCGGGGACTTGCCGGTCTTTGATGCCTTTGCATCAACGGAAGGGGGCGTTCGGCTCATTCGCGGGTCACCAGTGAGTTGCAATACTGCCACAGCAATGAAGCTAGCGGTTAAGGCACCCGAAATATCCGCACCCATAAGTGCCCAGACTGCGGCCATTCTCATGAAGAACGACGGACGCGACATCAAGCCGGAGCCGGGGCTCATCCCCGCCTCTCTGAAGGAAAGGGTAGTTATGCGAAGAGTTTCCTGGACAATCCCGCTGAGCCTGTTGGCTTTGGCGCTGCTGGCGCCGACTGCGGGCGCGACCGAAAAAACCTCCCCTCCGGCTTCCATCATGGACCAGGGCGCGTTTGATGCCGCGGACTGCAAGACCTGCCACGAGGCCGCGGTCACGAAGATGGAAGCCACGAAGCACGGCACGCTGGAACAGAGCTGCGCGAGCTGCCACGACCGCGACAAGGCTCTGCTTCACTCAAAGGACCGCGCCGAAGGCAAAGAAACTCCGGGTCCGGCGGTGAAGGACCTTAAGGCGGACGAGATCAACACCACTTGTCTCGGCTGCCACGAAAAGGGCAATCAGGCCTCGTGGGCCTCGAGCAAGCACGACAGCCGTAAGGTCGCCTGCACCACCTGCCACAGCGTGCACTCCTTCAAGTCGGAGAAGGCGCAGCTCAAGACCAAGACGGATGCGGAGACCTGCTACAGCTGCCACCAGACGGAGCGGGCCCAGGGTCAGCGCACCTCTCATCATCCCGTGCGTGAAGGGAAGATGGGCTGCGTGAGCTGCCACAACCCGCATGACGGGTCGCGGCCCAAGATGATCAAGGCGGAGTCGGTGAACGAGCTTTGCTACACCTGCCACACCGAGAAGCGCGGGCCGTTCCTGTTCGAGCACGCGCCGGTTCGCGAGGACTGCGTGAGCTGCCACACCCCGCACGGATCGAACCACAAGCGTCTTTTGGTGCAGAAGCTGCCGAATCTGTGCTGGAACTGCCATCTGACCGGTTCTGGTCACTTTGGATCGGGCGACAACCTTTCGACGGAACGGGGCGCGCGTGTGGCGCCTCCTGGATCTCCGTCTGGTTATCCCACGGCCAACTCACGATGGGTGGAGAAGTCCTGCAAGAACTGCCACATGAACCTGCACGGCTCC